>Ga0209572_1001397_pt1 | contig 16906 bp, 17 predicted proteins | sample EBPBio232012_DNA_FD_185867 | JGI IMG/M metagenome (GOLD analysis project Ga0209572, IMG submission 185867) | Wastewater treatment Type I Accumulibacter community from EBPR Bioreactor in Madison, WI, USA - Reactor 1_1/23/2012_ DNA (SPAdes)... | ecosystem: Engineered > Bioreactor > EBPR >...
ATACGTGGCACATCACAATACCAACCCCAAACCGTTCATCTGGACCAAGAGCGCCCGCGACATCCTGCAGAAGGTCATTCGGGCCAATAGCCGATTAAGCTCCAAACAGAATGGAACACTACACTAGGACGGGCAGAAGTGGAGCTACGCCACCTTCGATGTTTTACCGCAGTCGCGGAAGAGCTTCATTTTGCTCGGGCCGCTGAACGGTTACACATCGACCAATCGCCGCTGTCTCGCACCATCAAGGAACTGGAGGAAGACCTTGGTGCGCGTCTGTTCGTTCGCACTACCCGCAGCACGCAATTGACCCGTGCGGGTCGATTGCTGTTGGAGCACGTACCGCGCATCTTCGCCGCGCTGGAGCAAGCACGCGATAGCGTCAGGTCCGCCTCCAATGGCTATCACGGGCAATTGCGCATTGCCTTGTCCGACGGCATCACGCCATCACGCTTGCCGGCGCTACTTGCGCAGTGCCGCGAAGAAGACCCAGAGGTCGAGGTTCGGTTGTTCGAAGTTTCGATGGCCCAACAAATCAAGGGTCTGCACGATGAGCTATACGACGCAGGATTTTCGATGGCCGAAGACGTAGGTGATGGCATCGTGGTTACGCCTGCCTGGGAGGATGAGTTGATGGTGGCGGTGCCCGCTCGCCATCCTGTTCTGGCCTTCAAGCAGATTCCGCTGGAGGAGGTTCTGCACTACCCGCTGGTGCTGGGCGACCCATTGATTTGCGAAGGACATGCACGTCAGGTCGATCGAATCTTGCGCAAGTACGAACGAGAGCCGCTCATCGTTCAGCACGTTGCCTCTTTTGACCTCATGATGACCTTGGTTTCCGCCGGGCTGGCCTTGGGCTTGGCAGGAGCGGCACACGTTGCGTCCAGCCGTGAGCTTGGTGTAGTGGCTCGGCCGTTGGCGGGTAAACCGCCAATGCTGACGACCTATCTACTGTGTCGCGATACAGAGGCTCCAGAGATGTTGGCCCGATTCATCGACCGGGTGGCCTCCATTGATTCAGCAGAAGCTCTGAGCAGCATCGGGAATCCACGATCCACTCGATGAAAGGATTGATCCCATGAACAAAGTGATGCTGCTGATGGTGGTTGCTGCGCTGACCGCATGCGACCCCTCCCAACCTTCGGAAACCGTGGATGCGCTCGCCGCCAATCCCGACCGCATCAAGGAGATCCAGCGCCAATGCAGGGAAGATCGATCGAAGGTCGGCGACGAACTCTGCTTGCGTGCGGCAGAAGCCGCCAACCGGCGCTTCTTCGGTGATCGGCCTGAGCAAAAATCCAAGTAACTTCCTTGTCGTCGTTTTACCGCACGAAGTTCTCGCTGATACCTCACCACGCCTCAACGCGCTCCCGTCTGTGGTGTTTCTATTGCTTTCGCTTCCGCGCGAAATCTGGCTCTTTCAGCCTCAATCCCCGCCATAACGGCCTTTGACCGGCACTGACCCGGCACCGATCCTGACGCCTGTGGCACGTCCTTAGTGCCGCTTCTTCTATGAACAATCAGCGTAGGAGGAATCGGAGGCCAGGTCATGCAAGGGACGAACGTGCTGTTCGGTCAGATCGCCGTGGTATTCGGCATCGTGATCGTCGGAGTGTGGGCAGCCACACAATGGACAGCCACCGCCCTGGGCTACCAGCTACGCTTGGGCTCACCCTGGTTCGACTTTCTTGGCACGCCGGTCTATCACCCGTGGAAGCTATTTGAGTGGTGGTTTGTCTTCGATGCTTACGCGCCGGGTGTCTTCAACACTGGCGGCATGATGGCAGGCGGCAGCGGACTCGTCGCCGTGCTGGTTGCCATTGGTATGTCGGTCTGGCGCTCGCGGCAGTCGCGCCTGGTCACAACCTACGGCTCGGCACGCTGGGCGAACGCGCAGGACATTCGCAAGGCCGGCCTCACACAGCCGGCCGGCGTGTTTCTCGGCCAGCACGATCGCCAATACCTGCGCCATGAAGGCCCGGAACACGTCCTGACCTTCGCGCCCACGCGCTCGGGCAAGGGCGTGGGCCTGGTGGTGCCCACCTTGTTGAGCTGGCCCGCGTCCGCCGTCATCCACGACATCAAGGGCGAGAACTGGCAGATCACCGCCGGCTGGCGCTCACGCTTTTCGCACTGCCTGCTGTTCAACCCGACAGATAGCCGGTCGGCGGCCTACAACCCGCTGCTGGAAGTCCGACGCGGCGCGCATGAAGTACGCGACGTTCAGAACATCGCGGACATTCTGGTCGATCCCGAAGGCGCGCTGGAGAAGCGCAACCATTGGGAGAAAACCAGCCACGCGCTGCTGGTCGGCGCCATCCTGCATGTGCTCTACGCGGGCGAGGACAAGACGCTGCGTGGCGTCGCCAACTTCCTCTCCGATCCGGCCAGCCCGTTCGAGCTGACCCTGCACCGGATGATGACCACGCCGCATCTCGTGAATGCGGAAGGTGGTGGCCCGCATCCGGTGGTGGCATCGGCAGCGCGCGAAGTGCTCAACAAGTCGGACAACGAACGTTCGGGCGTGCTGTCCACGGCCATGTCGTTTCTCGGCCTGTACCGCGACCCCACGGTGGCCGAAGTCACTTCACGCTGCGACTGGCGCATCGCCGACCTGATCGCGGCTGAACATCCGGTGTCGCTGTACCTAGTGGTGCCGCCTTCGGACATTTCGCGGACGAAGCCGCTCATTCGCCTGATCCTCAATCAGATCGGCCGACGCCTCACCGAATCGCTCGATGGCTCCGATGGTATCGAGCGCCGTCACAAGCTGCTGCTGATGCTCGATGAGTTCCCGGCGCTGGGGCGCTTGGACTTCTTCGAGACGGCGCTGGCCTTCATGGCGGGCTATGGCATACGCAGCTTCCTCATCGCGCAGTCGCTCAACCAGATCGACAAGGCGTATGGGCAGAACCATTCCATCCTCGATAACTGCCATGTGCGCGTGACGTTCGCCACGAACGACGAACGCACCGCCAAACGGATCTCCGAGACGCTGGGCACGGCCACCGAGCTGCGCGCGCAGCGCAACTACGCGGGCCACCGGCTCGCGCCGTGGCTGGGCCATCTGATGGTATCGCGCCAGGAAACCGCGCGCCCGCTGCTGACGCCGGGCGAAGTCATGCAGCTTCCGCCCGACGAGGCCGTGGTGATGGTGTCCAGCGTGGCGCCGATCAAGGCCAAGAAGCTGCGCTATTACGCGGACGCCAATTTCAAGCAGCGCGTGCTGCCACCGCCCGCCCTGGCGGACGGACAGTACGCCGACACGCCGCCGGCCCGCGCCGACGACTGGAGCGGGTTGGCGATTCCCGCCGTGCCCGCCGCACCGGCCACGGAATCCGCTGATGGCCTGGAGAACTTGGATTCGGCCGACGACGGTGGCCCACGCCGTCAGCCTGAACTTTCGGAAACCGTCGCCTACGACCCCGAGCTGGCCGCCTCCGCGGCCGACCTCGGGCTGCTCGATGACGACGACGACCTGCCGCTTCCCCTTCCGCGCCAGCTCGACCCGGCCTTGCAGCGCACGGCCCGGCTGGCTTCCCTCGACCCGAACGACGGAATCGAACTATGAGCCACTACCGCTTGAATCTCTTTATCCAGCCTGAGCACGCCAAGCGCCTGGACGAGCTGGCCGCCAAGAAAGGCGTGTCCAAGTCGTCCATCGTCGCGGCGGCGCTCGCATCGTGGCTGTCGCCCGACGCCGCCGACCAGCGCGAGGCATCGATTGCCAAACGCCTTGATCGGATGTCGCGTCAGGCCGAGCGCATGGAGCGCGATCAGAACATCCATATCGAAGCGCTGGCGCTGTTCATCCGCTACTACCTCACGGTTAGCACACCCGTCCCCGAGGCGCACCAAGAGGCCGCCCGCGCCCAGGGCAAGGCGCGCTTCGAGCAGTTCGTGGAGCAGTTGGGCCGCCACTTGATGCGCGGGCGCAGCCTGGTGCGCGACGTGGTGGAGGAACTACATCCCGACCCGATGCGGATGGATGACGCGGCGGCAGTTGCCGAAGCGCAGGAGCGTGCCTCATGAGTGCCGTTCCCTCGTCCTTCACCACCTCGCTCGACCGCCGCATCCAGATGCTGCGCACAGCGATGGGGCCACTGATCGCCGCCGCGCTCGAAGACCCGGACGTGGTGGAAATCATGCTCAACCCGGATCGCACCTTGTGGATCGACCGGCTTTCATCGGGCCGCGCGCCGATGGGCGTGGAGCTTCCCGAGGCCGATGGCGAACGGATCATCCGGCTCGTCGCGGCCCACGTTGGCGCGGAAGTGCATCGCGGCCAGCCGCTACTGTCGGCCGAGTTGCCCGAAACCGGCGAACGCTTCGAGGGCATCTTGCCACCGGCCGCGCCGGGGCCGGCCTTCGCGCTGCGCAAGCGCGCCATCGGCGTGATCCCGCTGGAGCGGTACGTCATCGACGGAATGATGACCAGCGCGCAGGCGGGCTTTCTCGTTCGCGCCGTGCGCGAGCAGCAGAACATCCTGATCGCCGGGGCTACCAGCAGCGGCAAAACCACGCTCGCCAATGCGCTGCTGGCCGAAATTGCCGCCACCGGCGATCGCGTGCTGGTGCTCGAAGACACGGTGGAGCTGCAATGCGCGGCGCGTGACCACGTGCCGCTGCGCACGCGCGCGGGCGTGGTGTCGATGACCGAGTTGGTGCGCTCGTCCATGCGCCTTCGGCCGGATCGCGTCGTCGTGGGCGAGGTGCGCGGCGCCGAGGCGCTGGATCTCATCAAGGTGTGGGGTACGGGCCACCCCGGCGGCATCGCCACGATCCATGCCGGCTCCGCGCTGGGCGCGTTGCTGCGCCTGGAGCAACTGATTCTCGAAGTAGTGGTGAACCCGCCGCGTGCGCTGATCGGCGAAGCGGTCAACGTCGTGATCTATATCGCTGGGCGTGGACGCAAGCGCCGCATCGAGAGCATCGCCCGCCTCAATGGCTTCGACGGCGTGGGCTACCGACTGGCGGATGCGATGGACGCACCGTTTCCCGAGCTGCTGCCGCAGTTCGACCATTCTTCCCTGTCCCCTGACCACTCTGGAGAACTGCTATGACGCACGTTGATGCTTTCCGTATTTCTGTAAATCCGCTTTCCCGCCGCTCCAGTCCCGCACGGCTGGATGGCCTGGCTCGCCCGTCCATGCAAGGCTTGATGCTCGCTGCCTTCATGCTGCTTCTTGCGGGCACTGCGCAGGCCGCCGGTTCCTCGATGCCGTGGGAAGGCCCGCTGCAATCCATCCTCGAATCCATCCAGGGGCCGGTGGCGCGCATCGTCGCGGTCATCATCATCATCGCCACGGGCCTCGCGCTCGCGTTCGGCGACACGTCGGGTGGCTTTCGCAAGCTGATCCAGATTGTCTTCGGTCTGTCCATCGCCTTCGCGGCTTCGAGCTTCTTCCTGTCGTTCTTCAGCTTCTCGGGTGGAGCCGTCGTATGAGTGCCCCGGATACCTTCGCGGACGGCTTCGAGGTGCCGCTGCATCGCTCGCTGACCGAGCCGATCCTGCTGGGCGGTGCGCCGCGCACCGTGGCGATCGCCAACGGCACGCTGGCCGCCGCTGTCGGACTGGGCCTGCAACTGTGGATTCCCGGTGTCGTGCTCTGGATCGTCGGCCATTCGCTGGCAATGTGGGGCGCGCGCGTCGATCCGCAGTTCATAGCCGTGTTCGCCCGGCACATCAAGCACCGCTCGCTGCTGGATGTGTAGGGGAGGACGCCGCGATGCTAAACCTCGCCGAATACCGCCAGCGGCCCGCGTTGCTCGCCGACTGGCTGCCCTGGGCCGGACTGGTGGCGCCGGGCGTCGTCTTGAACAAGGACGGCAGCTTCCAGCGCACAGCGCGCTTTCGTGGCCCCGACCTCGACAGCGCGACACAAGGCGAGCTGATCGCCACATCGGCGCGCTTGAACAACGCGCTGCGTCGCCTGGGTTCGGGCTGGGCGTTGTTCGTCGAAGCCGAGCGCCGGTCTGCCGCCGACTACCCGCACTCCGATTTCCCCGAACCGCTGTCCTGGCTGGTCGATGAAGAACGCCGCGCCGCTTTCGAAGATTCGGGCAACCACTTCGAGAGCAGCTATCACCTGACGCTGGCCTACCTGCCGTCCGAGGAATCCCGTGCTCGCGTCGCGGGTCTGCTGTACGAAAACCGGCCGACCGAAGGCGTGGATTGGCGCGAACGGCTGCACGCCTTCGTCGCTGAAACGGATCGCATCTTTGACCTGCTCGATGGCGTGATGCCGGAAATCGCGTGGCTCGATGACAGCCAGACGCTGACCTACCTGCACGCGACCATCTCCACGCGACGTTACCGCGTCGGTGTGCCCGAAGTGCCGTTCCACATCGACGCGCTGCTGACCGATTCCGCGCTGATCGGCGGGCTGGCGCCGATGCTGGGCGAGCAGCATCTGCGCGTGGTGTCGGTGCGCGGTTTCCCGACCTCGACCTGGCCGGGGATTCTGGACGACCTCAATCGCCTGGGCTTTGCGTATCGCTGGAGTACGCGATTTCTGTGCCTCGACAAAGCCGAGGCGGAGAAGGAGCTTTCCCGCCTGCGCCGCCAGTGGTTTGCGAAAAGGAAGAACGTCATCGCGCTGCTGCGCGAGACGATCTTCCAGCAGGAAAGCCCGCTGGTCGATACCGACGCCAACAACAAGGCCGCAGATGCCGACGCTGCCTTGCAGGAGCTGGGCAGCGATCAAGTCGCCTTCGGCTACCTGACGGCGACCGTCACCGTCATGGACGCGGACGCCGCCGTAGCCGACGAGAAGCTGCGCATGGTGGAGCGCGTCATTCAGGGGCGCGGCTTCGTCACCATCCCTGAAACGCTCAACGCCGTGGATGCGTGGCTTTCGTCCATTCCAGGCAACGCATACGCCAATGTCCGCCAGCCCATCGTCTCGACGCTGAACCTGGCGCACATGATGCCGGTGTCGGCGGTATGGGCCGGTCAAGAACGCAATGCGCATCTCGATGGCCCGCCGCTGATCGTCACGCGCACAGACGGCGCCACGCCGTTCCGGCTGGTGACGCACATCGGCGACGTGGGCAACACGCTGGTGGTTGGCCCCATCGGCATGGGCAAGTCGGTGCTGCTGGCGACGATGGCGATGCAGTTCCGCCGCTATCGCGGCTCGCGCATCTTCGCGTTCGACATGGGGCGCTCGATCCGCGCGGCCATCCTGGGCATGGGCGGCGAGCACTACGACCTGGGCGCGGATGACGAGATCGCCTTCCAGCCGCTCGCACGCATCGACCGCGAGGGCTACCGCACCTGGGCCAGCGAATGGGTGGACGGCCGCCTGCTGCACGAAGGCGCGGCCGTCGGCCCGGACGAGAAGGCGGCCATCTGGTCTGCGCTGGGGAGCCTGGCCAGCGCGCCAGTGGAGCAGCGCACGCTCACGGGCCTGACGGCCTTGCTGCAATCGAACACGTTGCGCCAGGCACTCGCGCCCTACGTCCTGGGCGGCGCGCACGGCAGGCTGCTGGATGCCGACCATGACCGCCTCGGCACGGCCGACGTGCAGGCGTTCGAGATGGAGGAATTGATGCACAGCAAGGCCGCTGTGCTCGCGGTGCTGCGCTACCTGTTCGCGCGCTTCGAGGAGCGGCTGGATGGTGCGCCCACGCTGCTGATCCTTGATGAAGCGTGGCTGTTCCTCGATGACCCGGTGTTTGCGGCGCGCATCCGCCAGTGGCTCAAGACGCTGCGCAAGAAGAACGTCAGCGTCATCTTCGCCACGCAGTCGCTCGCAGACGTGAAGGATTCAGCCATCGCGCCGGCCATCATCGAAAGCTGCGCAAGCCGCATCTTCCTTCCGAATCCGCAGGCGACCGAACCGCAGATTCGCACGATCTACGAAGGCTTCGGGCTGAACTCGCGCCAGATCGAGATCGTCGCCACCGCCCAACCCAAGCGCGACTACTACTACCAATCCCGCCTCGGTAACCGCGTGTTCGACCTCGACCTGGGGCCGGCGACGCTGGCCTTCGCGGGCGCTTCCACGCCACAAGACCAGCGCGCCATTGATGAGGTTCTTGGCCGCGTGCCGCAGGACGCCGGCGTGCCCGGCTTCGCGAGCGCCTGGCTGCGCCATCGCGGCCTCGATTGGGCGGCTGACCTGCTGCCCTCGTTCCCCGGCCTCGCGCCGGGTTCCCTCCGTACCGCTGACTACCCCCAGGAGAACCAACCATGAAACCGCATACCCCCAAACTCGTCGCGCTGACCGCTGCCTGCGTGCTCGCCTTCGGCATCGCGCAACCCGCCCATGCCTTGTTCGGCATCGGCGACATCGTGCTCGACCCGACCAATCTGGTGCAGAACACGCTCACCGCCGTTCGCACGCTGGAGCAGATAAATAACCAGATCCGCCAGCTCCAGAACGAAGCGCAAATGCTCATCAACCAGGCGCGTAATCTGGCCAGCCTGCCGTCCAGCGTGGTCGGCCAGTTGCGCGCGAACCTGGCCACCACCCAGCGACTGATCGCGCAGGCCAAGGGCCTGGCCTACGACGTGACGAGCATCGACCGGGAGTTCGCGCGCCTGTATCCCGAGAAGTACGCCGCCACGGTGAGCGGCAATCAGATGTACCTCGATGCGCAGGAGCGTTGGAAGAACACGCTCAACGGCCTGCAAACCACCATGCAGATGCAGGCCCAGGCGTCGCAGAACCTGAGCGACGACGAAAGCGTGCTGGCCGACCTCGTGGGCAAGAGCCAGTCGGCCGAGGGCGCGCTGCAAGCCATGCAGGCCATGAACCAGTTGCTGGCCTTGCAGGCCAAGCAGTCCATCCAGACGCAGCGGCTCCAGATCACGCAAGACCGCGCGGCCTCGCTGGAACTGGCGCGGCAGGCGGCGGCCACGGAGCGCGGACGCGAGGTGACGCGCCGCTTCCTGGGCGAAGGCACGCCGTACACGCCGCAGTCCGTCAATTTCTACAACCGTTGACGGAGGCCGCCATGCAACGCACGCCCGTCGTGTTTGCTTTCGCCGTTCATGCACTTGTGCTGGCCGGCTGTGACCAGCCGCAGCAGGTGCCGGTGAATGCGCTCGCCGCTGACCCGGCCCGGCTGCACGCGCTGCGCGCGCAGTGCCGCGCGGGCGCGCACGACGGCGCGTTTTGCACGCAGGTGGCGCAGGCCGATCTGTGGCGCTTTCTCTCCGGCCCCGCTGGACCGGGCGAGTACCAGACGCTGGCCGACCTGCCGCCGATCCCGCCCAGCTTCGATGAACCCGCCGATGGCAGTGCGGCAATCGCTCTGCCTGGGCAGGAGGACTCGCCATGAACGACGTAACGATCATCGACCGCTTCCTCGATACCTTTTCGCGCTACATCGACTCGGGCTTTGGCCTATTGCACGGCGAAGTGGCGTTTCTGACCGCCACGCTGATCGTTATCGACATGACGCTCGCCGGGTTGTTCTGGGCGATGGGCCACGCCACCGGCCAGGGCGAGGACGTGATCGCCAAGCTGATCCGCAAGGTGCTGTACGTCGGTGCCTTCGCCTATATCATCGGCAACTTCAACTGGCTGGCCGGCATCGTGTTCCGCTCCTTCGCGGGCCTCGGCCTGACGGCCAGCGGCTCGACCTTGAGCATGGAGAACTTCCTGCAGCCGGGCCGGCTGGCGAAAGTCGGCATCGACGCCGGAGCACCGATCCTGAAGCAGATCGGCGACATGGCGGGCTTTCCCGAGGTATTCGTGAACATCACGCCCATCGTCGTGATGTTCCTGGCGTGGCTGATCGTCCTCCTGTGCTTCTTCGTGCTGGCGATCCAGCTTTTCATCACGCTGATCGAGTTCAAGCTGACCACGCTCGCGGGCTTCGTGCTGGTGCCGTTTGCGTTGTGGAACAAGACCGCATTCCTCGCCGAAAAGGTGCTGGGCAACGTGGTGTCGTCCGGAATCAAGGTGTTGGTGCTGGCGGTGATTGTGGGCATCGGCTCCGGCTTGTTCGCCGAGTTTCAGGTACAGCCGGCGGAACCATCCATCGACCACTCCGTGGTCGTGATGCTGGCCTCGCTGACCTTGCTGGCTTTGGGCATCTTCGGGCCGGGCATTGCGACCGGGCTGGTGTCCGGCGGCCCGCAGCTCGGCGCGGGCGCGATGGCCGGTGCGGCGCTGGGCGCGGCCGGCGCTGCCGTTGCCGTGGGCGCCGCGGCCACGGGCGTCGGCGGCGCAGTCGCCGCCGGGGCGCGCATGGCACCCGCTGCCGCGAAGCTGGCGGGCAGCGGAGCGCGTGCCGCCACTTCGACGGCCAGTAGCGCACGGTCGGCGTTCCAGGCTGGGTCCGCATCCGCCGGCGGTGGCCTCAAGGGCGCTGCCGCTGGCGCGGGCAATGTCGCCAAGACCGGCGCGCAGGCGGCCGGGCAGAAGGTGGCCGATGGGGCGCGCTCGATGAAGGCGCGTGTCGCCGCCGCCTTCCGTCCCGACGACCCTGGATCGGCGTCGGGGGCCGGTGCCACACAGGCCGCAAACGAGCCAACCTCATCCACCGCGCAGCCCGCCTGGGCCAGGCGCCTGCATCGCAGGCAGCAGCTCACCCATGCCGCGACGACCGCCGCCCACACGCTGCGCGGCGGCGATGGCGGCAGCTCCAGCCAAGGCCCGACCTTGCGCGATTCCGATTCCTGATCCTCAAGGAAAACACCCATGCGATTCAAACGACCGCAGGTGCGCTACGCCGATACGCCGCAGCCTGCCACCCCGTACCAATCCGCCGCCCAGGTATGGGACGAGCGCATCGGCTCGGCCCGCGTGCAGGCCAGAAACTGGCGTTTCATGGCCTTTGGCTGCCTCACGTTGGCCGTTCTGATGGCTGGCGGCCTGGTCTGGCGCTCGGCGCAGTCCATCGTCACGCCCTACGTGATCGAGGTGGACAACGCGGGCCAGGTGCGTGCTGTCGGCGAAGCCGCCACGCCCTACAAGCCCAGCGATGCGCAGATCGCCTACCACCTCGGCCGCTTCATCGGCCTGGTGCGCTCGCTGTCCATCGATCCGATCGTGGTGCGGCAGAACTGGCTCGATGCCTACGACTACACCACGGACAAGGGCGCGGTGGTGCTCAACGAGTATGCCCGCGTGAACGATCCGTTCGCGCGCATCGGCAAGGAATCGGTGACGGTGCAGATCACCAGCGTGACCCGCGCCAGCGACACGTCGTTCAACGTGCGCTGGACGGAGACGCGTTTCGTCAATGGCGCGCTGGATCGCACCGAACGCTGGAACGCGGTGATTTCCACGGTGCTGCAAGCCCCGCGCACCGAGCAGCGTTTGCGCAAGAACCCACTGGGCATCTACGTCAACGGCCTGTCGTGGAGCCGCGAACTGGAAGCGAATGAAGGAGCAAAACCATGAATGATCTTTTCCGTAAATCCGCCTTGCCACTGATCTTGCTTGCCTTGTCGGGCTGCGCCACGCAGGGCAAGCCGCCGCCGTCCATCTCGCTCGATGAGCCGGTGCAGGCCCAGCCGCTGCCGGAGCCGCCCGCGCCTGTAAAGGTGGTGGCCGTGCCGCAGGTGCTGCCGATGCCGGCGCAGATGAAGCCTGTGCCGGATGCCAAGCCCGCCGCGGAACCCACCGATGAAACCGCGCGCGTGTCCCGCGCCAATGCCGAAGCGCGCATTGCGCCGACGCGCGAGGGCTACGTCAACGCAATTCAAGTCTGGCCCTTCACCGATGGCGCTCTCTATCAGGTCTATGCGGCCGTGGGCCGCGTGACGGTGATCGCGCTGCAACCGGGCGAGGATCTGGTGACGGTGGCCGCAGGCGATACCGTGCGCTGGATCGTGGGCGACACATCGAGCGGCAGCGGTGATGCGTTGCGGGTCAACGTGATGGTCAAGCCTATCCGCTCGGGGTTGAAGACGAATCTAGTCATCACGACCAGCCGCAGGACGTACCTGCTGGAACTGACTTCGACCGAGAAGACGTGGATGGCGTCGGTGTCCTGGGAGTATCCGAGGGACAAGATGCTGGCCTTGCAGCGCCAGTCGCAGGCGGCCAGCGCCGCCGCGCCGGTCGATAACGGGCTGTCGTTGGAGAAGATCCGTTTCCGCTACGCGGTCAGCGGCAGCAATCCACCGTGGAAGCCGCTGCGCGCCTTCGATGATGGCGAGAAGGTCTATATCCAGTTTCCGCCGGGCATCGCGCAAGGCGAACTGCCGCCGCTGTTCGTCATCGGTGCGCAAGGCGACGGGCAACTGGTGAACTACCGCTTCCGTCCACCGTACTACATCGTGGATCGCCTGTTCGGTGCGGCCGAACTGCGTCTGGGCGGGGACAAGGGTGACGTGGTGCGGATCGAGCGCACGGACGGCACGCGGAGGAATTGACCATGAGCCAGGACGACACTCCCGACCTTGCCACGCCACAGGCGGGCAAGGTGGCACCCGAAGCGGTGGCGCTGCGCGCCCAGCCACGTCCAGTCACACGCTTGAACCGGCGAACGCTGGCCGTCCTCGTCGGCGGCCTGTCGGTCGCCGTACTCGGGGCCACGATCTGGTCGTTGCAGCCGCATCGGCGTGGAGCGAGCGAGCAGACCGAGCTGTACAACGTCGATCGCGTCTCGAAGTCCGAAGGGCTGGATGGCCTGCCTGCGGACTATTCCAAGCTGCCGGCCAAGGTGCCGGAGCTTGGGCCACCGCTGCCGGGTGATCTTGGCGCGGCCATCGTGAAGTCGCAGCAGCCAGTGACGCCGACGTATGTGCCACCGGGCCACGACCCGGAGGATGCGCGGCGCAAGGAGGCTGATGCGGCGGCGAACTCGTCGGTGTTTTTCCGCTCGGGCAACCAAGGCAAGGCCACCGCGCCGGTCACGGCGCAAGCCGCTGCGACTGCGTCCGGCAGCGCCTTGGCGGCCTTCGACTCGCTGGCCGCTGGCCCGGCCTCGACGGCGGCCCAGCCATCCGACCCGACCGCCGTGCAGAACCGGCAAGACCAGAAAGAGGCTTTCCTGAAAGGCGACTCTACGGAAACCCGCAATTCCGGCAATCTGCAAATGCCCGCCTCGCCGTATCAGGTCATGGCCGGAACGGTGATCGCCGGAGCATTGGTGACAGGCATCAAGTCGGACTTGCCGGGCGACGTGATCGCCACGGTGACGGAGCCGGTCTATGACACGGCCACGGGCAAGTTCCTGCTGATCCCACAGGGTTCGCGCATCTTGGGCAAGTACAACAGCCAGGTGAGCTACGGGCAGAGTCGCGTGCAGGTGGTGTGGAACCGCGTCATCCTGCCGGACACGTCCTCGCTGAAGCTCGACAATCTCGCGGGCACCGATCCGGCCGGCTATGCCGGGCTGGAGGATGGTGTCGATTGGCATTGGGATCGCGTCTTCGCGGGTGCGGCGCTGACGACCCTGCTGGGCGTGGGTGCCGAGCTGGCCGCGCCGGAGAACCGGCAGGATGGCAACCGCATCGTGATCGCCGGGCGCGACAGCGCACAGGACAGCATCAACCAGGTGGGCCAGGAGATGACCCGGCGCAACATGAACATCCAGCCGACCTTGACCGAGCGGCCGGGCCTGCCGGTGCGGATCATCGTTAACCGCGATCTGGTGCTGCGGCCGTACCAACCGATGTTCTTTCAGCGGGGAGCAATGCAATGAGCACGACCAAGAAGCTGCGGCTCGGGCCGCTGCCCAAAACCGAGAGCGTCAAGCTGACCTTCGCGTGTCCGGCCAGCCTGAAAGCCGACCTCGACCGCTACGCCGCGCTGCATGCGCAGGCATATGGCGAGGCGGTCGATGCCATGACATTGATTCCGCACATGCTGGAGGTGTTCATGGCGGCGGATCGGGGATTCAAGCGGGGCAGGGGAGACGACAAGCAACCGTCTTTCCGCTCCGCTGCGCCGAAGGGATGAGATTTTGGATATGTTTCCATAGTCGTATCCAAACTACGACTGGGTACGCTATATTAAATTGACTATCGATTGGAAAAGTTGTAAAAACCGTAGCATGGCTACGACTAATTCAAGCAAGCTAAACGCGCTCTACACCCGGCTGGCACCGGGAACGCCGCTGACCTCTGAGGACTTGGCGGCGTTGGGCATTTCTGCCGACCTGGCCGTTCACTACGTCCGGGCAGGGTGGCTCACGCGCTTGGCGCGGGGAGTGTTCTGCCGTCCGAACGACGTCCCGGCGCTCCATCCCAGCCTGCTGCTGTTGCAGCGCCAATTCGAGGGGCTGCACGTCGGCGGCAAGTCGGCGCTGGACTGGTACGGTGTGCGGCAGTACGTGTCGCAGCAGCCGGTGCTGCACCTGTATGGCTGGAAGGCAGCGCGCTTGCCGGAATGGTTCACCGAACGCTTCCCGGCCGAGTACCACCGCAAGCGGCTGTTCGATGAGCAGCCGGACGCCTTGCTGCACGTCGGCCCGTTCGAGAAGCGCAGCGGGGCGCCGCAGGTGTCGGCGCCGGAGCGTGCGTTGCTGGAACTGTTGAGCGAGGTTGGCGTGCGCCAGCCCTTGCAAGAAGCCCGTGAACTGGTGGAGGGCGCCTACAGCCTGCGCGCCGACGTTCTGCGCGAGCTGTTGCAGCATTGCACAAGCGTCAAGACTGTGCGGCTGTGCCTGCAACTCGGCCGCGAGGCGTTATTGCCCTGGGCGGCCAAGCTCGACCCGGCCTCGCTGCCGACGGGCAGCGACCGGCCCTGGGTATCTCGATCGGCCGACGGCCTGCTGGTGCTCAAGCCATGAACCAGACCTATCTCGACACCGCGCGCCTGCTGACGCAGGTGGCGCCGCTGGTGTTCGTGGACGACATGTTCGCGTTGAAGGGCGGCACGGCGATCAATCTGTTCGTGCGCGACATGCCGCGTCTGTCGGTCGATCTCGATCTGGTCTTTCCCGATCACACGCTGCCGCGTGACGAGGCGTTGGCGCGCATCAACGAGGCCGTTCGGCAGGCCGCCGAGCGGTTAAAGAAGCGGGGATTCCAGACGCACGCACCAGCGGCAGCAGCAGGGGAGACGAAGTTGCTGGTGCGTCGCGGCTCGATCCAGGTCAAGGTCGAAGTCAACTTCGTCATGCGCGGCACGGTGCAGCCAGTGCGCCGCGCTTCGCTGACGCCGATTGCCCGCGACACTTTGCTGGCTGATCTGGAGATCCCGGTGGCGTCGCTGGAAGACGTGTACGGCGGCAAGCTGGTGGCGGCGCTCGATCGGCAGCACCCGCGTGATCTGTTCGACGTGATGCAGCTCTTTGCACACGAGGGCATCACGCCCGGCATCCGGCGTGCCTTCGTGGTCTACCTGGCAAGCAGCAATCGGCCGATCCATGAAGTGCTGTTCACGCTCCTGCGGGACATCCAGCATGACTACGAGCACAACTTCCAAGGCATGACGGCAGAGCCCGTGCCGCTCGATGCGCTGCTTGCTGCCCGTGAGCGCATGGTGCGCGAAATCCAGCAGGGCTTGGACGACGACGAGCGGCGCTTCCTGCTGTCGCTGGCCGCTGGCACGCCGGAGTGGTCATTGCTGGACATCGCACACCTCGAACAACTACCGGGCATCCGCTGGAAGCTGCACAACCTGGCGCAGTTGCAGAAGACCGATGCGAAGAAGTTTGCCGAGCAGGCCGACTTGCTCGCTACGCGACTGGCTGCGGTATCCTAAGTGCTGATTGATGATGAGCCGATGCCGCGTAAACCCGCGCCAGCAAAGGACCTGTTTTTCTGACGGTAAAAGCGACGGTAACGGCCTATGTCGATCAAAGCAAATCCCTTTAACCACGCGGACTTGCGTGAGTTGTTGATGATCGAGTGGGAGTGAAATCGAAGCGTTGCAGGGCGTCCAATGTCGTCCCCTTTTTGGTGGACTTCACAGTGCGAGCAACGGATTGACGTTTCACCAAGTCTGATATCGCCACAGGCAATCCCGTCGGTTTTGACGGCATTGCTGACGGTATCAGATCTCAGTCCTTGAATGACCTCAGTACGTACCGTCAAATGGTCTGACGGTACCTACTGAAAAGGGGATTGAGATGCTTACTGACAAGCAGTTGAAGACGTTGACGGGCGGCGAGAAGGTCTACAAGGTCGCCGACCAGCAGGGGCTCTATGCAGCTGTTCTTCGCTCGGGGAACATCAGCTTTCGCTACGACTATCGGGTGAATGGTCGCCGGGAGACGCTGGTGATCGGACAGTACGACCCGAATCTTGGAGCAAAGTACCAGCGGGAACTGTCTGAGCTGGATTACGGGATGACACTTTCGCTCGCCGAGGCTCGGCTACTGTTGACGAGGGCGCGGAAATCACTGGAGCGCGGTGAGAGCCCGTCTCGAATAAAGGTGGAGAAGCGCATTGAGGTCAACGAAGCGCTGACGTTCGGGAAGTGGGGGGAGAAGTACTTCGCCGAGGCCGAGTTGGCCGAGTCCACGCGTGCAATGCGGAAGTATGTCTATGACCGAAACTTGGTCACGGAGTTTGGCCGCTTGAAGCTAGAAGAGATCACGCCTGCTCGCCTGATGGCGCGGTGCGAAAAGATCAAGGAGCGTGGTGCCGAGGCGCCGGCAGTGCAGTCGCGCGACATCGTGCTGCAGATCTATCGCTTCATCCAAGCCCGAGGCGTGAAGGTCGAGAATCCGGCGGAGGCAATCCGTCCCAGTGCGATTGCCACCTTTAAGGCAAGGGACAGGGCACTATCCCCTGTGGAGATCCATAAGTTCTTCAAAGCGCTAGAGGAAGTTGCCTCAGCCGCAACTTTGCGTCTTGCAGTCAAGTTCATGCTGCTGACGATGGTACGAAAGAGCGAGTTCATCCAAGCAAGGTGGGACGAGATCAACTTTGAAACGGCGACTTGGACCATCCCCAAGGAACGAATGAAGGCCGGGCGCGCTCACAATGTCTACCTCAGCCAACAGGCCGTGGACATTTTGGTCGCGTTCAAGGCGTGCTACTTAG
>Ga0209572_1001399_pt1 | contig 16860 bp, 18 predicted proteins | sample EBPBio232012_DNA_FD_185867 | JGI IMG/M metagenome (GOLD analysis project Ga0209572, IMG submission 185867) | Wastewater treatment Type I Accumulibacter community from EBPR Bioreactor in Madison, WI, USA - Reactor 1_1/23/2012_ DNA (SPAdes)... | ecosystem: Engineered > Bioreactor > EBPR >...
CTTGTAGTGTTTCAATGAAGCCTTTGATGGAGGCAAGCGGCGTGCGGATCTCATGGCTTGCGTTCGCCACGAAGTCGGCGCGCATCTGCTCCACACTCTTCAACTCAGTGATGTCATTCATGGTAATCACCGTGGTGATGCCCCCAGCAGAGGGCACCGGGAAACGCTCGATGATGGCGAGGAAGTCGCGCACGACGGGATCCTCGACACGGAACTCGATCTCGCGGCCTTTGAGGTCTTGTATCACGCTCGTCACCGCATCCATCAGGTAACGGCTCTCGATCACGTCACCCAGATTCTTCTGTGCGAGGTTCTGGCCGAAGATGGCACGCGCCGCACGGTTCGTGCGCACAATGCGCTTCTCGTCATTCACCATGATAAGGATGTCGGGCAGCGTATCGACCAGAATCTCACGCTCGGTGATAATGGTCTCCATCTGCTTCTTCTTGATCTCGTAGCTCGATTGCAGTTTCTTGAGCGCTTCCGAAAGTTCGGCAGCGGAACCGATGAAGCTCAGATCCGGCGCGGCAACGCGCTTATCCTGCGCCAGTTCGTTTACATAATGGGTAAGACCCGTCACGTTCGAGAGGAACGGATAGGTCAGCAGCGCCGAAGCGATAACGATGACCACATAGGCATAGAGCATTTGCGACAGGCCGAGATAGCCCATGCCCACATAGAGGCCGAGCACCAATAACGCGGGGCTTGAGACCACCAGTACGGTCTTGAATAAGGTATTGAATGGTACGAAAGATTTGTTCATGAGTTCCACACTTTAAAGACTCGTGCTGCAACAGTCGAGCTTTTTCAGTCTCTTGGCCGCCAAAACCCTCGCGTTGACACCCTATTTTTAATCGGTTGACACGGGGGCAAACGGCGCTATATTCCCGCCTCCCTTTGAGAGGATATACATATGTACGCAGTAGTACAAACCGGTGGTAAGCAATATCGTGTCACAGCCGGTGACACATTCCAAGTTGAGAAGCTCGCTGGCAATGCCGGCGATATGATCAAGCTCGAGCGCGTATTGTCGCTCATGAACGATGGCAAGCCGCTGCTGGGTAGCCCCACCATCGCTGGCGCAATCGTTGAAGCACAGATCATCAAGACCGCCAAAGGCGACAAGGTGCTTATCTTCAAGAAGAAGCGTCGTCACCAGTACCGTCGTAAAAACGGTCACCGCCAGTTCCTGACCACCCTGCACGTGACCAACATCACGTTCAACGGCACGTCGATCGCGAAAGCGGAACCGAAGAAGATCGAAGCTGAAAAGCCGCACAACGCTCCGTCGAAACCGAATGCACAAGCTGCTACGGCTCCGAAGAAAGCTGCTGCGCCGAAGGCTGCGAAGAAAGCGGCACCTGCCAAGAAGGCAGCTGCTGAAAAGAAACCCGCTGCGGCTAAGAAGCCTGCTGCGAAAAAAGCGAAGTAACGGGAGTAGATCATGGCACATAAGAAAGCCGGTGGTTCATCAAGAAACGGTCGTGACTCACAAGGTCAGCGTCTGGGCGTGAAAAAGTTCGGCGATCAAGCAGTGATCGCGGGCAACATCATCATCCGCCAGCGTGGCACCACCTATCACCCGGGTACGGGCGTGGGCATGGGCAAGGATTACACCATTTTCGCCACCATCGACGGCAAAGTGAAATTCAGCAAGAAAGCCGGCGACAAGAACGTTGTTAGCGTTGTTGCGTAGTTAGCGCTGCTGATACACAAAACGATGAAGGGGCGGCAACGCCCCTTTTTCATTTCTGGCATTTACCCGAAACTGCGTTAGGCTCGACCCATGAAATTCCTCGATGAAGCAAAGATATTCGTGAAATCCGGTGACGGTGGCGCAGGCTGCGTCTCCTTCCGTCGTGAGAAATTCATCCCCGAGGGCGGCCCCGACGGTGGCGATGGCGGTCGTGGCGGCAGCATCATCATCCGTACGGCGACGGGTCTGAACACCCTCATCGATTTCCGTTTCCAGCAGCACTACAAGGCCAAGAAAGGCCAACATGGCATGGGTAGCCAGTGCTACGGCAAAGGCTCGGACGACCTGACCTTGCTCGTGCCCGTCGGCACCCAGATTTTCGAGGACGATAAAGTGACCCTGATCGCCGATATGGACCAGCCCGATCAGGAACTCATCCTGTGCAAAGGCGGTCGCGGCGGTCTTGGTAACATGCATTTCAAGTCGCCCACCAACCAGGCGCCCCGTCAATCGACGCCCGGCGAACACGGTGAAGAAAAATGGATCTGGCTGAAACTCAAATTGCTGTCGGACGCAGGGCTTCTCGGCCTGCCGAACGCCGGTAAATCGACGTTCCTCGCCGCAGTGACCGCAGCGAAACCGAAGATCGCGGATTATCCCTTCACCACCCTGCACCCGCAACTGGGTGTAGTGCGCGCCAATGAGCGCGAGTTCGTGCTGGCCGACATACCCGGTCTCATCGAGGGCGCGGCAGAAGGCCGTGGCCTTGGCACACGCTTCCTCGGTCATATTGAGCGGTGCGGTGTATTGCTGCACCTCATTGACGGTACGCAGGAAGATGTCGTCGCTGCCTATGATACCGTGCGTACCGAGCTTGAAGCATTCTCCGATCTGGTGAACGACAAGCCGGAGATCGTGGCGCTGAACAAGATCGATGCGATTGATGAGAAAGAGATCAAGGCGAAGCGCAAAGCGCTTGAGAAGCACACAGGCAAGGCGGTCTATCATATCTCGGCAGCAGGTCGCATCGGCATCGACGAGGTGGTCGATGTGATGTTACGCACCATCGACGAATATCGCGCCGAACAGGCAGAGAAAAAGAAATATGACTAACGCGTCGCTACAGCACACCAAGACCCTTGTCGTGAAGATCGGCACGCGGTTGGTGGCGACCGAAAAATCAGAGACCCGCACCGAATGGATGGCCTCGCTCGCTGCGGATATCGCAGGTTTGCGCGCGCGTGGTGTGCAGGTCGTGCTGGTCTCCTCAGGCGCGGTCGCGCTGGGTCGCCCGAAGTTGAAGCTGGGCAATGGCGCTTTGCCCCTCGCCGAGAAACAGGCCGCTGCCGCTGCCGGCCAACCGCTACTCATGCAGGCATGGGCAAAAGCGTTCGCGGCGCATGATATCGATGTCTCACAAATTTTGCTGACGCTCGATGACGCCGAACAACGTCGCCGCTATCTGAATGCGCGCACGACATTGCAGCATTTGTTGCAGCATAAACTCGTGCCCATCGTAAACGAAAACGATACGGTGGCGACCGCCGAGATCAAATTCGGCGACAATGACCGCTTGGCCGCACGCGTAGCATCCATGCTGGGTGCGGATACGTTGGTACTGCTGTCGGATGTGGATGGTCTGTATGACAAAAATCCTTCACAACATAAAGACGCGAAGCACATTCCGCTCATCGAGACCATCACGAAGGATATCGAGAACATGGGGGCGGGCCCTGCGACAGGATTCTCGAACGGCGGCATGATTACGAAAATCGAAGCGGCGCGCATCGCCACCAATTTCGGCTGTGATGTCATCATCACCAAGGGCGAAGACTTGCATCCGTTGCGTTTGCTTTCCGAAGGGGCAAGAGCAAGCCTGTTCAAAGCACATGGTTCGCCGCTGCAAGCGCGCAAACATTGGATCCAGAGCGCACTGCATTTACCCGGTGCGGTGGTAATCGATGATGGCGCAGTGAACGCGCTCAAGCAGGGAAAGAGCCTGCTTCCTGCAGGCATCAAGGGCATCAAGGGCGAGTTCGACCGTGGCGATACGGTGGGGGTCGAAGCACTCGACGGTACGCTCATCGCCAAGGGCATCGCGGCATATCATGCGGGTGAGACCGCAAAAATCATCGGCAAGAAGTCCTCCGATATCGCGGGCATCCTCGGCTATGAGGGCGAGGACAATTTCATCCACCGTGACGATCTGGTGATGCTCGCATGAAGCGCACACCCGTGCAGTTCGCCCTTTCCTATGAGCGCGCACTCGCGATCATCCTCGACCTCATCATCCTCAGCCTGCCAGAAGCCGTGATTCTTTCTGTCGGGGGTGCAGGAACGTTAGCTGCCACACTCGGTCAATATGCCCTGTATGCAGCATATTTCACCTATTTCGAAAGCTCGAGCTGGCAAGCCACGCCGGGCAAACGCATCATGAAGATCTTCGTCGTCAATGCCGATGGCACCCCCCTCATCAAGCGCGATGCGCTGGCGCGCTTCATCGCCTTCAGCATGTTCACCTTCCCGGCGCATGTCAGCTTCCTTGATCGCGAGGAGGCCTCAATGCTCATGGTGTGGCTGGTGCTTGTCTGGTTCATTCCGATGGTGTCGACACGCGAAAAAACCGCTATGCAGGACATATTATGCCGTACGCGTGTATTGCGCGGGCTCAGGGCAAAGAAGCTGGAGTTCAAATGAGCGAACTGAAAGAGATGATGGAACAATTGGCGCACGACGCACGCGATGCCCATCGCAGTATTTCCGTAGCAACGGCCGAGGCGCGCAACACTGCACTCATTGCCTGTGCAGATGCATTGGCCGTAGCAAAACCAGCGATCTTAGAGGCGAACATACAGGACATGGAACTTGCCACGCATCTGGATGCAGCAATGCGTGACCGGTTGCTGCTGGATGAGAAACGTGTTGATGCGATGATCGCTTCCGTGCGCGCGATTGCTGCGCAGCAAGACCCGTTGGGCAGAACGCTCGAGACATGGAAGAATCCTGCCAATGGCCTCACTTTCAACAAGATCGCGGTGCCACTGGGCGTCATCGGCATGATCTATGAATCGCGCCCGAACGTGACCGCCGATGCGGCGGCATTATGCATCCGTTCCGGCAATGCAGTGATTTTGCGCGCAGGCTCGGAATCGAGCAATAGCTCGAAAGCGATTACCGCTGCCTTTCATGAGGGGCTTAAAAATGCTGGCCTGCCGGTTAGTCTCGTGCAGCTTGTGCCCACACAGGATCGGGGTGCGGTGGGTATTATGCTGAAACTCAACGGACTGGTCGACGTGATCATTCCGCGCGGTGGTGCATCGCTCACAGCACGCGTGGCGGCGGAGAGTTCGGTGCCGACATTGCTGCACCTGATCGGCAATTGCCATACCTACATTCACGCGAAAGCGAATCCTGAAATGGCAATTCACGTAGTGCACAATGCGAAGTTGCGCCGCACGGGCGTATGCGGCGCGACAGAATCACTGGTGATCGACGAGGCCATCGCGGCAACCTTGTTGCCCAGGATTGTCGATGATTTGGCGAGCGCCTGTGAGTTGCGCGGTGATGCGAAGGCACGAAACATCGATGCGCGCATCCAGTTCGCCAGCGAAGAGGATTGGAGCACCGAATATCTCGCACCGATTCTTTCCATCAAATTGGTGGGCTGTCTTGAAGAGGCCATCGACCACATCAATTACTATGGCTCGCACCATACGGATGCAATCATCACCGAGGATGTAGCCGCGGCGAGAGCCTTCGCGGCGCAGGTCGACAGCGCCATCGTATTGCACAACGCCTCGACCCAGTTCGCTGATGGCGGCGAGTTCGGGTTCGGGGCTGAAATTGGCATCGCGACAGGTCGCTTGCATGCGCGCGGCCCCGTGGGAGCAGCACAACTCACCACCTATAAATATGTCGTGCAGGGCGATGGCACGGTACGCACATGAGGCGCATCGGTTTACTCGGCGGTTCGTTCAACCCTGCCCATGCGGGACATGTGCATATCACGCTCGAAGCCCTGAAGCGCTTACAACTTGATGAAGTCTGGTGGCTGGTATCGCCGCAGAACCCCCTGAAATCGAAAAATGATCTGGCCGCCTATAGCAAACGTCTTGAGAGCGCGAAAGCGCTCATCGACCACCCGCGCGTGAAGGTGCTGGATATCGAACAACGCGAGGGACTCTATTATAGCATCGACACGATACGGTTCCTGCAGAAGCGGTCGCGCGGTATGCAGTTCGTATGGATCATGGGCGCGGACAATCTGGAGCACTTTCACCGCTGGCGCGCATGGCGCGAAATCTTCGCGCGTTTGCCCATTGTCGTCATTGACCGCGCACCCTATGCATTCGCTGCGCTTCACGGGCTGGCAGCGTTGCGTTACCGCCACAAGCGCGTCACAAACAGCCGGGCGCTAGTATCGCAGGGGAAACCGCTGCCAACATGGGCGTATATGAGCGTTCCGCGCCATCCGCTCAGCGCTACATACCTACGGAAAACGCTTGGCGCTGCCGCTTTTTCGGTGCATAATAAAGCCATCCAATAAGTTTAGGGGAGCTTCCCATTTCGACCGCAACCACGACGACGCGCAAGCGCGCACCCGCAGCAAAGAAAAAAACAACCACTGCCGCCAAGGCACCTGTGAAGAAGAAGCCCGCCGCAGCAAAAGCTAAATCCCCCGCCCCTCGTAAATCCCTCTCCGCTTCCGAGAAATGCCGTAACATCATCAGCGCAGCGCTCGACGAAAACAAAGCAGAGGATATCGTAGCCATCGACGTACGTGATAAGTGCAGCTTCGCCGATTACATGATTGTGGCCTCTGGTCGCGGCGGTCGCCATGTCAGTGCGCTGGCAGAATATGTGGTGAAAGCGCTCAAGAAAGAAGGCTTCACGGGCATGACGTCAGAAGGTCAGGACACCGGTGAATGGGTGCTGATCGACACGGGCGATGTGATCGTGCATATCTTCCGTCCCGAGACGCGCCAGTTCTACAACCTCGAGAAGATGTGGTCGGTGAGTGCCTTTTAATTCCGAGTACCGGTTTCGCTCGAAGATGTGGATTTACTCCGGCGGCAAGGCTTCATGGTATTTCATCACCGTTCCCAAGAAAGACTCTGCGTTGATTAAGGCCAATAGCGGCAAACGCAAGGGCTGGGGCGCAGTTCGGGTCAAGGCCACCATCGGCGGCAGCACATGGAGCACCTCGGTCTTTCCTTATAGCGAACAGAACGCCTATATCCTTCCTGTAAAGGCAGAGATACGTAAGAGCGAGAACCTGCGCGAAGGCAAGCAGGTAGACGTGGTGCTGCAGATTGCGCTAGACGTATAGGCATGAAACTCATCATCGCAGCAGTCGGGAAAATGAAACGCGGCGCCGAGCAGGATCTATACGAGCGCTATATCGGCCAGACCAAATGGCAGATTACCACCAAAGAGTTTAAGGATGCGCCCGAGAAGCTTCCCCATGCCGAACGTCTGAAGCATGAGGGCGATGCGATTGCAGCATCTCTCACCAGCGACACCTGGCTCATCGCGTTCGATAAGGGTGGCGAGAACATCACCAGCGAGGGGCTTGCGAAGCTCATCCAGCGTGCGGGCAACGAGCGCGCGAAGCAGATGGTCTTCGCCATCGGTGGGCAGGACGGGCTTGACCCCGCGCTCCTCAAAAAAGCGAAAAAGACCCTCGCCTTCGGTGGCGTCACCTGGCCACACCAACTCATGCGGGTGATGCTGGCGGAACAGCTTTTTCGTGCCTATTCGATTATTCAAGGCCACCCGTATCATACTGGCCATTGAGCAGTTGCACGCGTGATGGTTTTTGCTAGAACCGTTGCATGAGCAAAGCACGCCCGAAACCTGTTGTCTTATGCATCCTCGATGGTTGGGGCGAAAGTGCCGATCCGAAGAACAACGCCATCATGCAGGCCAAGACCCCTATATGGGACAGTTTGCGCCAGCATTACCCCTACGGCGTCATCAACGCCTCGGAAGAGCATGTGGGTCTGCCCGCAGGACAGATGGGCAATTCGGAAGTCGGGCACATGAATATCGGCGCAGGCCGCATCGTGATGCAGGATCTGCCGCGCATCGATAGCGCGATTGCGGATGGTTCACTTGCCAATGACGTCCAGCTCGCGACCTTCATCACCTCATTGAAACAATCGGGCGGCACGTGCCATCTGCTGGGGCTTCTTTCCGACGGAGGCGTGCACGCGCACCAATCACACATGGCAGCACTGGCGCATATCGTCAGCAAAGCGGGTGTGCCGGTGATGGTACACGCATTCCTCGACGGGCGCGACACGCCACCGCAAAGCGCCATCGGCTATCTGACGCGCTTCATCCATGCGATCGGCGCCTTGCCGCGCGTGAAGTTCGGCACCATCTCGGGTCGCTACTTCGCGATGGATCGTGACAAGCGCTGGGAGCGCGTGAGCAAGGCGTATAACGCCATGGTGCTCGGCACCGGCGAGGAAGCGACCGACGCATTGACTGCGGTGGAGAACAGCTACCGTCTGGATACCACGGATGAGTTCGTAGCCCCTACCGTCATCGGTGATTACAAGGGCATGAAAGACGGCGATGGGTTGTTGATGGCGAATTTCCGTGCGGATCGTGCGCGCCAATTGTTGCACTCGCTTATCGACCCGAAGTTCAATGGATTTGGCCGTCTTGACCCCATCCAGTTCGCCGCCAAACTCGGTATGGTCGAATATAGCGACGCGCTGAAACCCATGATCCCCGCGCTCTTCCCGCCACAGACACTCGTCAATAATTTCGGCGAGATCATTTCACGCGCAGGGCTTACGCAACTACGCATCGCCGAGACGGAGAAATACGCGCACGTGACATTCTTCTTCAGCGGCGGACAGGAAACGCCGTTCAAGGGCGAGGAACGCATACTCGTGCCTTCACCGAAAGTCTCGACCTATGACGAGCAGCCAGAAATGTCGGCACATGAGGTGACCAACAAACTCGTCGAAGCCATCCAGTCGGATGCCTTCGATGTCATCATCGTGAACTATGCGAATACGGATATGGTCGGCCACACGGGTGATATCGGTGCTGCGATGAAGGCGGTGCAGGCGGTCGATAGTTGCGTGGGTAGGCTGATTGAAGCGGTCGAGGCCAAGCATGGCGCGATGATCATCACCGCTGATCATGGCAATGCCGAATGCATGCATGATGATGAGGGAGGCCAGCCGCACACCGCGCATACGCTCAACCTCGTACCGTTCGTGGTCGTGGGCAGCATGTTCAAGGACAAGAAGATACCTATGCCGGAAGGTAGGCTGTGCGACGTGGCACCGAGCCTGCTTGCGCTCTTGGGCATGGAGCAGCCGAAGGAAATGACCGGACGCAACCTGATCGGAAAAATCGATGTTGCGGCAGCTTAGCGCAATTCTTATCTCGGCGACGCTCCTGCCGGGCATTGTGCTCGCCGCTACCGATGTGGAATTGAAGCAGCTGCAAAGCTCGCTCAACGCCTCGAAGACCAAGACTGCGCAACTTGCCAGCACCATCACCAAGAGCAATCGCGAACTGACAGGCCTTCAGGAGAAGGCGGGCACTATCGCCAAGCAAGTGCAGGACACGGAGCGTCGGTTGAGCCAGCGCGAGCGCGAACTAGACACCGTGAATCGTGAGATGAAGATCGCCGAGAAGGACTATGAACTGCGTCGTGGCGAATATAGCCGCACCATCCGCAGCCTGTTGAAGATGCGCCAGTTGCCTGCCACTGCCTATTTTGCCCAGCCGGAAAACATGCAGCATATGCTACGCACCGCGGCAGTCATGGAGGTGACCAGCAAAAGCCTGTCACGCAAAGCAACAGAATTATCCGGCAAAATCAAAACGTTGGATGCACTGCGCAGCAAGGCCGAAGTCGCCAATCGTGCCGTGAAGAACGATCAGGGACGCCTGAAGAAGGAACAAGCCAAACTGGCCGAGGAAGTCTCCAAACGCCAGACGATCATCAAGTCACTGCGCACCGATCATGCGCGTGAGCAAGCGCGCCTCGACGCACTTTCGAAGAAGGCCAAGACCGTGCAGGAGCTGATCTCGAAACTCGACACGAAACCCACCCCGCAAACCCATACGATTCGCAGCATGAATGTGGGTGGTGGCCGCGCCCCCGTGGCGGGCATGGTGCTGCACCGCTTCGGCGAGCGCAAGAACGACAACGAGACCTACCGTGGCATCGTGTTCCGTAGCCGCCCACTTGGCATCGTTGTTGCACCACATGATGGTGAGGTCGTCTATACCGGCGCCTTCAGGGATTATGGCCCCATGGTCTTGTTAAGGCACCAGAATGGCTATATATCGCTGTTGGCAGGGCTGGGGAAGGTCGACGTCAGCCTGAACCAGAGCATACGCGCCGGAGAGCCACTTGGTAGTATGCCGGGCACAGGTTCGAATGAACTTTATGTAGAGCTTAGGGAAAAGAGCAAGCCTATTGACCCCACGCGTTGGTTCGCTAAGCTCCCTAATAGCCTGGCACGAAACTAGGCATAGAAAAGGATACTATGAAATACCCCCCGATTTTTGCTGCAACACTGGTTGCACTTTCCACCGTTACCCTTCCCGCCTTCGCGTCGACCCCCGACAAGGAAGCCAGCACCTATGAGCTGCTCAACCTGTTCGGCGATGTGTTCGACCGCGTGCGCAGTGACTATGTCGAGGAAGTGACCGACGAGAAATTGATCGAGTCCGCGTTGAACGGCATGTTGACTTCACTTGATCCGCATTCAAGCTATCTGAATGAAAAGTCCTTCGCAGAAATGCAAGTGCAGACGCGCGGTGAATTCGGCGGATTGGGCATCGAGGTGACGATGGAAAGCGGCCTGGTGAAGGTGGTCTCGCCGATCGACGAAACGCCTGCGGCCAAGGCAGGTCTTAAGCCGAATGATTTCATCAGCCAGATCGGCGACACGCCGGTGATGGGGCTGACACTTACCGAAGCGGTCGATAAGATGCGTGGGCCGGTCGACACGAATGTCGATCTCACCATCTTGCGCGAGGGCGAGAAAGAGCCCTTCGTCGTGACGCTCAAACGTGCCGTCATCAAGATCCAGTCCGTACGTTCGCGCACGGAAGACGATGTAGCTTATATCCGCATCAACTCATTCGCGGAGACGACCTACGACATGATGCAAGCGGAACTGCTCAAGCAGGAAAAGATCATCGGCAAGAAGCTCAAGGGCGTTGTGCTCGACTTACGCAACAACCCGGGCGGCTTGCTTGATCAGGCGATTTCGGTGTCGGACGCCTTCCTCGAGCGCGGGGAGATCGTCTCGACGCGCTCACGCAAACCGGAAGAGTCCAAACGCTTCAGCGCCACTGCAGGCGACATCACCCATGGTCTACCGCTCGTGGTGATCATCAATGAAGGTTCGGCGTCGGCGTCGGAAATCGTTGCCGGTGCCTTGAAGGATCATAAGCGCGCCATCGTGCTCGGCGTGAAATCCTTCGGCAAGGGTTCGGTGCAGACCGTGATCCCCATCAAGGATCATGGCGCAATCCGCCTGACCACTGCACGTTACTACACACCGTCGGGTGTCTCGATTCAGGCGAAAGGCATCGTGCCGGACATCGTGGTAGAGCAGGCCAAAGTAGAGGCCGTGAAGAAAGCGGAGAAGACGCTTTCGGAAGCGAACTTGCCGAAGCACCTGATCAACAAGGAACAGGAAAAGTACCAGAAGAAACTCGAGAAAGAAGCAGCCGAGGGCTTGAAGCCGGGTGAACTCAGCGCGAAGGATGACTATCAGTTGAGCCGCGCGCTCGACCTGATCCGCGCCGTATCGATCTATAGTGGCCTCAAGCTACAGAATAGCACCACGGCAACTGCAATTAACGATAACGGATTGATCAGCGTGCAATAATGAAAGTACGTAACGGCACATTGGGTTCACGGGTTCCAACGCGCCAATATCTTTGGGTGGGTATCAGTGTCCTGCTCGGCTTGGGCGTCATCAGCACCATCGTTGACCTAACGGGCGTCTCGACGGCGCAGAGGCTCCAGGCACTTGATACGCAACAGCGTGTCGTCATCGATGCCAAAAGCGGCGCCGTGTCCGGTGCCGACCGTCCGAGCGCCGCAGAAGAAAGACCCTCGGAGGAATTCGAGGTGGGCGAAGCGGATGCGCCACCTCCCACTCCGGCGGACGAAGATACAGCCACTGCACCTCCAACCAGCACCGTAGTCGAAGAACAGGAAGCTTCTGATATACCGGTGGATGACACTGCACCCGCACTTGCCACCTTGCCGATGCATTCGGATATCCCGAAGGTTGCGCGCACCAAAGAGAGCCTGTTGCTGGCACCCGCGCCGGAAGTCTCGGAAATCACACCGCAAGGCGCTCTGCCCAAGCGCGGTGAGAATGATGCCACCCCCGCCATGCTCTATGCGCGCAACTATACGCGAAAGGAAGATGTCGCGACCCTGCACTTCGTGGTTCTCGGCCTTGGTTTCGGTAGTGATACACTGGCGCTCGCACAGGATTTGCCACCGGAAGTCAGCTTTGCTTTCTCTCCCTATGGTGAATCGCTCGATCAGGCAATCGAGGCCGGGCGCAATAACGGCCATGAAGCATGGATCCAGCTGCCACTGCAGTCCATCAACTATCCGCAGGATGATCCGGGTCCGTTGGGGTTGATTGCCACCCTCGCTCCCAATGTCTTCGAAGCACGGTTGAACAAGTCCCTCGTCTCCATGCCCGGCGCCGTGGGTGTGATCTTGCCGCGTGACGAAACCCTGAGCGGCACCGCGAAGATCTTCGATGGCCTGTTGAAACAATTGGACAAGCGTGGCCTGCTTGCACTCAGTACACAAGATCGACGTAGCGTGAAGGAGCTCACCGCCGATAAAGCCATCCGCAAGATGCTGGCGCAAAGTGACATGGTGCTCGATGACGTGCCCAATGAATCGGTTATCAAAAGCAAACTTGCCGGTCTGCTCGACGAGACGAAAAAGCGTGGCCAGTATGTCGTGGTGCTGCATGCACGGCCACAGACGCTGATTCTCGTGAAGGACTGGTTGAAACGCATTACGCATGAGGGTGTCGAGCTGGCACCGCTGAGCGCCGTGCTGTTGCGCCCTGCCCCAATGCTAACGCCCGAAGATGTTCAGGACGCGCCGAAAGAAGCTGGTGGCCACGGCGGCGGTGAAGCAAAAGAAGAGAAGCCCGCTGAAGGCGGACATGGTGGCGGCCACTAATGGCACGCACCGACCTACCCTATCGTAAAGGTGTCGGCGTCATGCTGTTCAATGCGGACGGCCTCGTGTTCATCGCCAAACGTATCGACATGACCTCGGAGGCATGGCAGATGCCGCAGGGTGGTATCGACGCGGGCGAAGAACCGGTCACTGCAGCGTTTCGCGAACTCAAGGAAGAGACGAACGTGACAAGCGCCAGCATCCTTGCACAGACCAGCGACTGGCTGCGTTACGATTTACCGGACGAGTTAGTGCCCATCATCTGGAAAGGGCAGTATCGTGGGCAGGAGCAACTTTGGTTCGCCATGAAGCTCGATGGCGCCGAAGACGAGATCGAGATCGAAGGCGAGCATGCGGAATTTTCCGAATGGAAATGGACGCCGATCGAGACCCTGCCCGACCTCATCGTGCCGTTCAAGCGCGAGCTTTATGAAACGCTGGTGAAAGAATTTAAGCCTTACGCGAATGCCGCCTAGGCGCGGATCATGGTGCTGGCACCGCCAGCCGTGAATACTTCAATGAGCAACACATGTGGAATACGGCCATCAAGGATGTGCGCGGTATGCACCCCTGCATTCAATGCATCGACACAGGTTTCGACCTTCGGGATCATGCCGCCGGTAATGGTGCCGTCTGCGAGCAGCGGTGCGATTTCGCTGGCGAGAATATCGCTGATCAGTTCTTTCTGTTTGGTTAGAATGCCCGGAACGTCGGTCAGCATCATCAGCTTGTCGGCCTTCAGCGCGGCGGCGATGGCGCCGGCAGCTGTGTCGGCGTTGATGTTATAGGTCTCGCCGTTCGGACCCATGCCGATGGGTGCGATAACAGGAATCATGCCAGAAGCCGTGATATTCTCGAGCACTTTCGGATTCACGAGCGTGGGTTCACCCACGAAACCGAGGTCGAGCACTTTCTCGATGTTCGAGTCGGGGTCTTTTTTCGTACGGCGCAACTGCTGCGCCTTGATCAACTCGCCGTCCTTACCGGAGATACCGATGGCGGTGCCGCCCGCTTGGTTGATAGCGGTGACGATCTGCTTGTTGATCGTGCCCGAAAGCACCATTTCGACGATCTCGACGGTCGCCGCATCGGTGACGCGCAGGCCATCGACGAAGCTGGACTGGATTTTCAGGCGCTCGAGCATCGCACCGATCTGGGGGCCGCCACCATGCACGACCACAGGGTTGATGCCGATGGTCTTGAGCATGACGATATCGCGCGCGAAGGTCTCGGCCGTGCGCTCGTCACCCATGGCATGGCCGCCGTATTTAATGACGAAGGTCTTGCCGCCGAAACGCTGGATGTAAGGCAACGCCTCCGATACGGTCTTCGCCGTACGCAGCAATAACTCTTTCGTCTTGAGCGACTTGATTTCCATCGAGCAGATCCCTTAAGCGTTCATCGCGTCTATAACGCACTGTCGCAACTCGTCAATGCCAAGTTTCTGCTCGGCGCTGGTGGCCACAATGCCGGGGTGCGCCGCAGGGTGCTTTTTAAGCGCTTTATCGGCATATTCTTTAATCTTTTCAATATCCGCCGCACTGGTCTTGTCGCACTTGGTCAGCACAAGCTGGTAGCTCACGGCAGCGTCGTCGAGCAGCTTGAACATCTCGACATCCGGCGGTTTGATGCCATGGCGGCTGTCGATGAGCACGAAGGCACGGCGCAACTCACGGCGACCACGCAGGTAACTGAAGAGCACTTCCGTCCAGCGCGCGATCTCGTGCTTGGGGGCTTTGGCGTAGCCGTAGCCGGGAACATCTACGAGCATCACTGTCTCGGCGAGGTTGAAGAAGTTGAGCTGGCGGGTGCGCCCCGGGGTCTGCGACGTACGTGCCAGACTATTGCGACCGACAAGCGCATTCACGAGGCTGGATTTACCTACGTTCGAGCGACCGATGAAGGCCACTTCCGGCAAGGTGAAGACGGGAAGCTGATCCAACTCCGCCACGCCCGCGACGAACTCTACGTTCTTTGCGAAGAGCGGGTGCTCGTTCATGATTTCGCTCGTAGGCCTTTTTTCTCCAGACGGCGCATGATGTACCATTGTTGGAGAATGGTGAGTGTGTTGTTCCATGCCCAGTAGATCACCAGACCCGCCGGGAAGGACGCAAAGAGGAACAGGAAAATGTACGGCATGTAGCCGATGACCATCGCCTGCACTTCATCGGTGGGTTTCGGGTTCAGCTTCTGCTGCAGCACCATGGTCGCGCACATGATGATCGGCCAGACACCAAGATGCAGGAAGCTCGGCGCATCCCACGGGATGAGACCGAACAGCGTGAAGAGGTTGGTGGGATCGGGCGCGGAGAGGTCATGGATCCACCCGAAGAACGGGGCATGGCGCATCTCGATGGTCACGAACAATACCTTATAGAGCGCGAAGAACACCGGAAGCTGGATGAGAATGGGCAGGCAACCCGACATGGGGTTCACCTTCTCGCGCTTGTACATCTCCATGATTTCCTGGTTCATCTTCATCTTGTCGTCGCCGTGCTTCTCGCGGATCTCCATCATCTTCGGAGTCAGCAGTTTCATCTGGCTCATGCTGGTATAGGACTTGTTGGCCAGCGGGAACATGATGAGCTTGATCGCAACGGTCAGCAGCATGATCGCGATGCCGAAGTTGCCGACATGCGAGTGGAAGAAGCTGAGCAGCTTGAACATCGGCTTGGTCAGGAAGTAGAGCGAACCGAAATCCACCGCGCGGTCGAACAGCGGAATATTGTATTGCGTGCTGTACTGATCGAGCAGCGCGACTTTCTTGGCACCTGCGAACATGCGCATGGTCACACTATGGCTTTCACCCGGCTCGACGCTGAATGATTCGCCGCGAAGATCGATCTGGTAGGCGTCCTTCTCGTCGTGCCTGATGTGACGGAAGTTCGCGTCGAATGTTGCGCCCTGATCGGGGATGATGGCACCCAGCCAGTACTTGTCGGAGATGCCGAGCCAGCCTTTGCTGTCCTCGACCTTCTGTGCACCGTCTTCTTTCAGGTCGTCGTATTTTACTTCCTTCAGCTCGTTATTGAACACGCCGAGCGGGCCTTCATGCAGGATGAGCTGGTCGCTATGTTCCTGGTCGAACGTACGGTTGATGAGACCGTAGGGGAAGAAGGTCAATGCTTCACCCGTGTCATTGCTGACGCTGAGTGTCACGGTGAACATGTAATTCTCATCCATCGCGATGGATTTCTCATACTTCACGCCACCGCTTTTCCATTCCAGCGTCACCGGATGTTGCGGGCTAAGCGAACGCGCGCCCGATTGCCACAATGTGTCGGATTTAGGCGCGCTCACGCCTTGTTTCGCAGGCAGAAGGCCGAATTCAGCGAAGTACGGCAAGGCGCTGCCGCGCTTGTTCAGCAGGCGCACTTCGGGTGAGTTCTTGTCCAGCTCCTGACGGTAATCGGCAAGCGTCAGATCATCGAAGCGGCCGCCCTTCAGGTTCACGGTGCCATGCAGTGAATCCGAACGCAGCGGCAGACGCGGCGCATCATCTTCGGCGGTGACTTGAACGGCTTCGACCTTGGTCTCGACGACGGGCGCCTTCGCCACTTCTTCCGCGGCGATCTTCGCAGCCTTTTCCTGCTCGATGCGCAGCGCTTCGATGCGCGGACGTTCAACGAAATATTGCCAGCCGCCCATGATGGCGGTGCAAAGCACGAGAGCGATGATGAGGTTTTTGATATCGGGGCCTTGACCCGGGGTATTCGGCTGGAACATGGGAAAACTATCTATTCTGGAACGTTGTCAATGCCGCTTCCACCCCACGGGTGGCAACGCGCAATGCGTTTTAGGGCAAGCCATCCCCCATAGCAAGCGCCATGTCTTTGAATTGCCTCGGCGGCATATTGCGAGCAGGTCGGGAAGTAACGGCAGGCTGGCGGAGTGAATGGCGAGACGGCGAGTTGATAGGCACGGATGATGCCACGCAGTACAGCCATGA
>Ga0209572_1001400_pt1 | contig 16858 bp, 14 predicted proteins | sample EBPBio232012_DNA_FD_185867 | JGI IMG/M metagenome (GOLD analysis project Ga0209572, IMG submission 185867) | Wastewater treatment Type I Accumulibacter community from EBPR Bioreactor in Madison, WI, USA - Reactor 1_1/23/2012_ DNA (SPAdes)... | ecosystem: Engineered > Bioreactor > EBPR >...
TGTTTGGCCCCCTGTACACCCCATCCGGATGGGGCGACCTGCCCCCACCCGTGGATGCACCCACTGGCAGCGCCCACTGAAAGTCAAGCGATGAACGACGCGCTGTCCCCTTCAACGAACTCCACCACCGGTACGCCCGCAACCGAGGCCGCCGGCAAGCCCACTGCCAACCCACCGGTCGATGCCCGCATCATCGCCATCACCAGCGGCAAGGGCGGCGTGGGCAAGACCTTTGTCTCCGCCAACCTGGCGGCGGCCCTGACGCGCCGTGGCCACCGCGTGCTGGTGCTGGATGCCGACCTGGGCCTGGCCAATCTGGACGTGGTGCTGAACCTGCACCCCAAGGTCACGCTGCACGATGTGTTCACCGGCAAGGCCAGGCTGGATGACGCCGTCATCCAGGCAACCGGAGGGTTTTCGGTGGTGCTGGCCGGTTCCGGCATGGTGGAGTATTCGCGCCTCACACCCGAGGTGCGCAACGAACTCTTCAACATCATCCAGACGCTGGCGCCGCGCTATGACGTGGTGTTGCTCGATACCGGTGCCGGCATCTCCGACGTGGTGCTGTTTTCCGTGTCGCTGGCGCAGGAAGTACTGATCGTGGCCACGCCCGAACCCACCTCGCTGACCGACGCCTATGCCGCCATCAAGGTGCTGGCCACCCAGCAAAAGCGCCAGCAGGTGCGCCTGGTGGTCAACCAGGCCGCGCGCCCGGGCGACGGCCGCGCCATCACCGGCCAGTTGCAGCAGGTGCTGGATCGCTTTGTGACCACGGATACCGGCCGTCCGATGCGGCTGGTGCACATGGGTGACATCCCGGCCGACCCCTCGGTACGCGAGGCCGTGATGCGGCGCCAGTTGCTGATGCAGCAAATGCCGGGCTGCCCCGCAGCCCTGGCCGTGGCCCAGCTGGCCAACAAGATCGAGTCCACTCTGCTCAAGCCGGCCGGTCAGTAGTCTCCAGCGCCGGAAGGCCAACAACGGACGTCAGCACATCAGGCGCGCCTCAAACCGGGCGCGTGCCGCTGTCCGAAACCTGAAAACCGATGATGGGTGCATTGCCATCGGCAAAGGACACGCCCAGCGCGATCTCCCCCGAACCATGCAGCAGACAGTTGTCGCGGCGCAACTGCACGGCTGTCTCACTGCCGGCGAAACGCACCCAGGTGCCAAAGCTGCTCAGATCGGTAAGCACAAAGGCTCCCTGGCGCCATTCCAACCTGGCGTGCACGCGCGATACCCTGGGATCGATCAGGCACAGATCTGAGTCGGCCGCACGCCCCAGCTGAACTGGCGATCCAGACGAAGCCCGAAGCCGTTGTCCACCGGGCCCGGAGAGTTGGATCTCGGCGACCGGCTGATCGTCTATCCGATTGAGCTCGCTCATCAGATCGGAATGCATGGTGCAGTCGGCCTCTGCATCCTCGCGCCATTCGACCTGGTACATCACCTGGGCCTCGGCCTTGCCGCGCACCTCGACATGGCCCAGGCGAATGAAACTCACGCCCCACGCCGGCACCAGGTCGGCCACCACGGCCTGGGTGGCCCACACCTCGGCGCCGCCGGCCAGGTCACACAAACGGGCGGCCACGTTCACGGCATCGCCATAGCAATCACCATCGACCTCGACCACCTCACCACTGGCCAGGCCGACATGGATTTCGACCCGCAGCGCCTGAGGCTGGGACTGCAGCCACTGGCGGTGCTCACGCATCAAGGCCACCGACGCCGCCACGGCCTGGCCTGGTTGGGCAAAAACACCCAGCACGCCGTCGCCCAGCTTCTTGATCACGCGCCCGCCATGGTCCTGCACGCAAACGCCGATGCCCTGCGTGAGCCGCGTCACCAACGCGGCGGCTTGCTCATTGCCGAGCGTTTCAAACAGCGCCGTGCTACCGGCCATGTCTGCAAACACAACGGTTGTGCTGGAACTCACGCTTTATTCCCTGTCATGAATGTCACTTCCGGTCTGCAAGCCCATGTCGCGGCATGGGGCAGCCACCGAAGGTTACAAATTGCAAGAACTTTATCTTATACGAATTACAACCAGGCGCATTCATATGCCGCCACCCCTGGCTGGACATTGACAAACGTTGACACGCAAATAACGGCCAAGCATGAACCCGTCGGCAACGCGGTACCCGGCAGGGTCACCGCCATCGCCTGCACAAGGGCAAGAATGCTCAATGCGCATGCCCCCAGTAGATCAGCGCGTCACGCCCCTCAACTGACAGTGACACCTCGGCCCCCACGGGCAGCAGCACCTTGGTCGGCACATGGCCGAACGGCAGGTTGCTGAGCACGGGGGCCTTGATCTGGGTGCGCAGCCAATCAACCACGCTTTGCAGCTTGAAACCCTTGTCGTGCGCAGCCAACTGGTAGCCGTTGAACTGGCCCAGCACCATCGCCTTTTGCCTGGACAAGACACCGGCATGCAACAGCTGGGTCAGCAGGCGCTCGATGCGGTAGGGGTGCTCACCCACGTCCTCCAGGAACAGCACACCGCCCTCGATCTGCGGCAAATAGGGCGTGCCCACGAGAGAGCACAACACGGCCAGGTTGCCGCCCCACAAACAGGCTTTTTTCACGTAGATGTCGCGCACCGCGGGTCGGCCATCGGCCAGGGGTTTCTCGGCATGCATGCGCCAGCCGCTGCCCTCGCCATGGCCGGTGAACAAGTCATCCAGGCAGGCAAGCATGATGTCGTCCGGCTCGCCTTCCACCCCCAGGTCGCCCACCAGGGCCGGGCCGGCCCAGGTGGTGGCGCCGGTGCGGGCCAGCAGCGCCAGCTGCAGCGCTGTGAAGTCACTCACGCCGACAAACTGCGTGCCGCGCTCCACCGCCTTGGCCAGGGCCTTGTACTTGATGCCGGGCAGGATGCGCGTGATGCCATAACCGCCGCGGCTGATCAGCGCCACGTCGGCACCGCTGGCGGCCGCGCGGTGGATGGCGGCCAGGCGCGTGGCATCGTCGCCGGCAAAGCGCGTATGGCTGGCCAGGGCATCCTGGTCCACCTCGACCTCATGGCCCATGGCCTGCAGGCGCTTGATGCCGCGGCGGAACGCCGCCTTGTCGCGCACCGCGCCCGAGGGGGAATAGATGTAGATGTGGCGCGGGCCATGGTCGTGGCCGCAGTGGTGGTGGTCGTGGTCTTGGGACAAGGCGGTGTGTCGCACCCTTGCGGGCGCGCTCCGTGGCTGGCGGGCGCCATCGGCAAGAAGGCGCCCAGAAATCAAAGGCGAAAGTATTCCACAGCGCGTGCCGCCAAGGCCCGGGCCTCTGCTGGCTGATCGAGCGCACAGCGTTCCGCCAGGCGTGGCAACTGCGCGGGCAGGGAGCCACGATCCACCACCCATCCGGCAAAGGCACGCGGCCCGGCACGGTGGCCGGCGTCGGGAAATGGCAAGCGGTAGGCAAGGCCCTGCGGCGCCGGCACCTGCAGTGTCAGCAAGCCCGCAATGCGCTCAGGCGCGGCCTGGGCCAGCTGGTGCCAGGTGCCGCCCTGCTCCACCAGCACCACATGGCGCAGGTCGAGCCGCTGCATCAACTCCAGCAGCACCTGGACATGCCAGGCCTGGCCATGCGCGGCCTGCTGCTTGGGCTTGTCACTCTTGCCAAAGCCGATCAGGTCAGGCACCAGCACGCGCTCGCCGGCTTCGACAAGGGCGGCCAGCAGGTGACGGTATTGGTAGCTCCAGCCAGCGCCACCATGCAGCAGCAGCCAGCTGCGCGGCGCCTGCCTGGGCCCTTCGTCGAGGTAATGCAGGCGCAGCCCAGCGAGTGCCGGCAGGTCGCTGACATGGTGCGCCGCCCAGGGATAGCCGGGCAGGTCGGCAAACGCGCTCTCGGGCGTGCGCAGCGCATCGTCGCGCAGCGGGTGGGCGGCCAGCCGCCGCGCACGCTGGGCGCGGCGGCGTTCACTGAAAAAATTCTGCAAGAGCGCCCCGCACTCCTCGGCCAGCACGCCGCCTTCGATCTGGGTCTGGTGGTTGAGAAGCGGCTCGGCAAACAGGTTCACCACCGAACCCGCCGCGCCCGTCTTCGGGTCGGCGGCGCCATAGACCACGCGCGGCAGCCGCGCGTGCAGCATGGCGCCGGCGCACATGGCGCAGGGCTCCAGCGTGACGTAGAGCGTGCAGCCGTCCAGCCGGTAATTGCCCAGCTGCTGCGCCGCCACGCGCAGGGCCGCCATCTCGGCATGCTGCGTGGGGTCGTGGCAGGCAATCGGGGCGTTGCGCCCCCTGGCGATCACCTGGCCATCGCGCACCAGCACCGCGCCCACGGGCACCTCGCCGGCCTGCTGCGCCGCGCGCGCCTCGACCAGGGCCGCCTGCATCCAGCTGGTGTCATCGATTTTACTCATTTATTTATAGCTTATAGCGCTTATACATAAAGCGCTAGAGGCATATTTTACTGAGTATCGTCCGGCAGGGCCCGTGGCTGCTGCATGAGCGTGTCCAGCTGCTGCCGGATCTGCTGCTGCACCTGCTGGCCTTGGGTACGCGCGGTGGGCGCCGCGCCGTCGATGGGCGCGCCTTGCCCCTGCACGGCCGGCGGCACGGCGATGCGTGTAGCGCCGATTTGCTTCTTCACCAGCATGGCGACGATGGCCAAGGCAATCAACAGTCCAATGAATCCCCAGATCATGCGCATCGCTCGTCCCTCCCGTATCCGCTGCCAACTCCACGCCAGGCCTGGACCCGCCAATTGCAGCCCTGGCCGCATGGGCGCAGCTGGCATGGGGGCAAGGCAGGAATGTAGCCGCACTGGGATAATCCGACCCCTATGTCCCTGAGTCCCCACCTGCTAGAACTGCTCTCCCCCGCGCGCGACGCCGATATCGGCATGGCCGCCATCAACCACGGCGCCGACGCCGTCTACATTGGCGGCCCGGCCTTCGGCGCGCGCGCCACGGCGGGCAACGACATCCGCGACCTGGAACGGCTGATTGCGCACGCGCACCGCTTCAACAGCCGCATCTTCATCACCCTCAACACCATCCTGCGCGACGATGAGCTGGAGGACGCGCGCCGCATGGCCTGGCAGGTCTATGAGGCCGGGGCCGACGCGCTCATCATCCAGGACATGGGCCTGCTGGAACTGGACCTGCCGCCGATACAACTGCACGCCAGCACCCAGACCGACATCCGCACGCCCGAGAAGGCGCGTTTTCTGCAGGACGCGGGCCTGTCGCAGATCGTGCTGGCACGCGAACTCGACCTGGCGCAAATCGCCGCCATCCGCGCCGCCACCGACCCCGCCAGAACCACCATCGAATTTTTCGTGCACGGCGCGCTGTGCGTGGCCTATTCGGGCCAATGCTTCATCAGCCACGCCCATACCGGCCGTAGCGCCAACCGCGGCGACTGCAACCAGGCCTGCCGCCTGCCCTACGAGGTGCTGGACGGCGCCGGCCGCATCATCGCGCACGAAAAACATGTGCTGTCGATGAAGGACAACAACCAGAGTGACAACCTGCGCGCACTGATCGACGCCGGCGTGCGCAGCTTCAAGATCGAGGGTCGCTACAAGGATCTGGGTTATGTGAAGAACATCACGGCGCACTACCGCAAGCTGCTCGACGAGATCATCGAAGAAGGCGAATTTGCGCGCGCATCAAGTGGGCGCACCACCTTCAGCTTCACACCCGACCCGGATCAGAACTTCAACCGCGAGTTCACCGACTACTTCGTCAATGGCCGCAAGGATGACATCGGCGCCTTCGACACGCCCAAGACCCCGGGCCGCGCCATTGGCTGGGTCACCCAGCTGGGCGACAAGTGGTTCGAGCTGGAGGTAAGCGACAAGGCCACCATGCTGCACAACGGCGATGGCCTGTGCTACTACGACCTGCAAAAAGAGCTCGTCGGCGTACACATCAACCGCGCCGAGTGCATGAACGCCAAAAAAGGCATCTGGCGCGTGTTCCCGAAGAATGAAATTGCCGAATTCAAGGATCTGCGCAAGGGCCTGGAGATCAACCGCAACCGCGACATGGACTGGGTGCGCACGCTGGAGAAAAAATCCAGCGACCGGCGCATAGGCCTGTGGGCGGCACTGACGGAGACCGCCGACGGCTTTGCCCTGACGTTGACCGACGAGGACGGCTTCGTCGGCAGCGCCAGCCTGGCGCAGGCGCACCAGGCCGCCACCGACGCCGCCAAGGCCGAAGCCACGCTGCGCGAACAACTGGGGCGCTTTGGCACTACGATTTTTGAGATCAACGACATCTCCCTGCGCATGAACCAGCCCTGGTTCGTTCCCGCCTCCAGCCTGAACCAGTTGCGCCGGGACGCCGTGGCCCAGCTTGAAGCCGCCCGCGCCAAGGGTTTCATCCGCCTGCCGCGCGCCCTGCCGGTCGAACCGCCCACGCCATTCCCCGAAGACACGCTGAGCTACCTGGCCAACGTCTACAACCAAAAGGCGCACGACTTCTATATGAAGCACGGCGTGAAGGTGATAGACGCGGCGTATGAAAGCAAGGAAGAAGAAGGCGAGGTCAGCCTGATGATCACCAAGCACTGCGTGCGCTACAGCATGAGCCTGTGCCCCAAGCAGGCCAAGGGCGTCATCGGCGTCAAGGGCACCATCAAGGCCGAGCCCTTGCTGCTCATCAACGGCAAGGAAAAGCTCAAGCTGGTCTTTGACTGCAAGCCCTGCGAGATGCATGTGGTGGGCAGGATGAAAAAGTCCGTCATCCACCAGCACCAGAAGGACATGCTGGCCCAGCCCATGCAGTTCTACCGCACGCGGCCGCAGATCAGCCCATAGCCAGGCATTGATCCGGGCAGGCCGCGCCTTGACCGACAATGCCCGGTTGCTACAACCCAACCCAAGGAAGACACCGATGCGCATCGAAACCCTGGCCGTCCACGCCGGCTACACGCCCGACCCCACCACCAAGTCCGTGGCCGTACCCATCTACCAGACGGTGGCCTATGCCTTTGACAGCGCCCAGCATGGCGCCGACCTGTTTGACCTGAAGGTGCCGGGCAACATCTACACGCGCATCATGAACCCAACCAACGACGTGCTGGAAAAGCGCGTCGCGGCGCTCGAAGGCGGCATTGGCGCGGTGGCCGTGGCCTCGGGCATGGCGGCCATCACCTATGCCATCCAGGCGATTGCCGAGGCCGGCGACAACATCGTGTCAGCCAGCACGCTGTATGGCGGCACCTACAACCTGTTCGCCCACACCTTCCCGCAGCAGGGCCTGACGGTGCGCTTTGCCGACGCGCGCGACCCGGCCAGCTTTGCCCCGCTGATCGACGCGCGCACCAAGGCCATCTTCTGCGAATCCATCGGCAACCCGCTGGGCAACGTGACCGACATCCGGGCGCTGGCCGACGTGGCCCATGCCCACGGCGTGCCGCTGATCGTGGACAACACCGTGCCCAGCCCCTACCTGCTGCGCCCCTTCGAGCATGGCGCCGACATCGTGGTGCATGCCCTGACCAAGTACCTGAACGGCCATGGCAACAGCATTGGTGGCGCGGTGGTCGACAGCGGCAAGTTCCCCTGGGCGGAGCACAAGGAGCGTTTCAAGCGCCTGAACGAGCCCGACGTGAGCTACCACGGCGTGGTCTACACCGAGGCCCTGGGCCCGGCCGCCTACATCGGCCGCGTGCGCGTGGTGCCGCTGCGCAACACCGGCGCCGCCCTGTCGCCGCACAACGCCTTCCTGATCCTGCAGGGCATAGAGACCCTGCACCTGCGCATGGATCGCATTTGCGAGAACTCGCAGGCCATCGCCGAGGCACTGCAAAAACACCCCAAGGTGGAATGGGTGCGCTATGCGGGCCTGAAGGATCACCCCGACCATGCGCTGGTGCAGCGCCAGCTTGGCGGGCGCGCCTCGGGCATTCTGTCGTTCAGCCTGAAGGCCGGGGACGGCGACGCACGCGCCGCCGGAGCGCGCTTCCTGGACGCGCTCAAGCTGTTCACGCGCTTGGTCAACATTGGCGACGCAAAGTCGCTGGCCACGCACCCGGCCTCCACCACGCACCGCCAGCTGGACGCCGACGAACTGGCCAAGGCCGGCGTGAGCGAAGGCATGGTGCGCCTGTCGATAGGCATTGAGCACATCGACGACCTGATGGCCGATCTGACCCAGGCGCTGGACGCGGTTTAAGCATTTTTGGCCTGATTGGCGACATGCCTCAGAGCAGGCCGCAGGCCCTCACCCTCTCCCAGAGGGCTTGTGTATGTACACATCTTTCGATAGCACGCAACGCTTGTTTGGCGCGGTTTTAACTCCCTCGCCCCCTTGGGGGAGAGGGAGAAACAGCCGCAAAGCGTTGTCGATGTTGCCTGAAATGCTATAAAAAAGATGTGTGCATACACAACCCCAGAGGGAGAGGGGAGTAAAACCGGCGCAACCGGCCGCCCTCGCCCCCTTGGGGCTGAAGGCTGCGGCTCCAGTGCCGCCTGCGGGGAACTGGACAGCCTGCAGCGCACAGCGTCTCGCTGCCGCCCCCGGGAGGGGTGAGGGGGATCTGCCACATGTACATAGTGAGGCATTTTTAGCCTCCGGCGCTTATACAGCAAGCGCTGGAAGCTATGCTTTTGAAAGCATTCAGCGCATATCGCGCGCCAGTCGCACGCCCGTGAACTGCCAGCGCGCCGCGGCCGGAAAGAAGTTGCGGTAGCTGGCGCGCACATGGCCCGCCGGCGTGGCACAGGAGCCGCCGCGCAGCACATACTGGTTCACCATGAACTTGCCGTTGTACTCACCCACCGCGCCCGGCGCTGTGGCAAAGCCGGGGTATGGCGCGTAGCTGGACTGGGTCCATTCCCAGACATCGCCAAACATCTGCCGCAGCCCTGCGCCCTGCGGCGGCGCCGGCTGCGGGTGGAACAGGCCAGCGTCGGCAAAATGCCCCCGGGGTTGCGCCCGGCCTGCGGCCGCCTCCCATTCGGCCTCGGTGGGCAGGCGCGCGCCGGCCCAGCGGGCATAGGCATCGGCCTCGTAGTACGACAGGTGCACCACCGGCTGGTGCGGCGCGAGCGGCTGGCCACCCCAGAGCGTGAACTCGCTCCAGGCGCCCTCCTCCTCACGCCAGTACAGGGGGTGGGTGATCTGCTGGCTGCGGCACCAGTCCCAGCCCTCGGCCAGCCAGTGCGCGGGGTTGGCATAACCACCATCGGCCATGAAGGCCAGGTACTCGGCATTCATCACCGGCCGCGTTGCCAGCGCATAGGGCTGCAGAAAGACGCTGTGGCGCGGCAGTTCGTTGTCGAAGGCAAAGCCCGCGCCTGCATGGCCTGTCTGCACCAGGCCGCCCTCGAACGGCTGCCAGTCGCTGGGCGCAGCCGCCTCGCTGTCTGCCACCGCCGGGGCATCTCGGTAGGCGGGCCACAACGGGTTGCACCACAGCAAATGCTTGATGTCGGTCAACAGCAGCTCCTGGTGCTGCTGCTCGTGCTGCAGCCCCAGCTCCAACAACGTCCAGATGGGCTCCGGCAAGCCATCTTGCTGCAGCAGGCGGAGCATGCGCGCATCGACGTCGGCGCGGTAGGCCAGCACGGTGGCCAGCGACGGCCGCGTCAGCAGGCCGCGCTGCGGCCGCGGATGCTGGCGCCCCACGCCCTGGTAGTAGGAATTGAAGAGCACGCGAAACGCCGCGTCGAACGCGCAAAAGCCCTGCTCGTGCCGCTCCAGGATGAAGGTCTCGAAGAACCAGCTGGTATGCGCCAGATGCCATTTGGCGGGGCTGGCGTCGGGCATGGACTGCACGCAGCAGTCCTCGGCCGACAGCGGCCGCGCCAGCGCCTCGGTGGCGGCGCGCACGGTCAGGTAGCGGCCCACCGCATCGTCGTTGCGCGCCTGCGCTGTGGTGGTGTCGGTGCTCTGGTTCATGGTGGGGCGCATCCTCACGCCCGGGCGTACACCATGGCAAACCAGCCGCGCTCGTCCGTCCAATGCTGGGTGCTGGCAAAACCCGCCTGGCACAGCAGCGCGGTAAAGGCCGGCAGCGCATGCTTGTAGCTGTTCTCGGTATGGATCGCCTCGCCGGCGGCAAAATCGCGACCGCCGCCGGGCCAGCGCACGCGCTGCGGGCCGCAGGCCTCCAGGTGCATCTCTATGCGCGACGCAGCGGCGTTGAAGAACGCCCGGTGGCGCCAGCACTGCGGGGCAAAGTCGCTGCCTATCAGGTGGTTCAGATGTGCCAGCACATTGCGGTTGAAGGCCGCTGTCACGCCCGCCGCATCGTCATAGGCGGCCTCCAGCACGGCCCTGTCCTTGGGCAGGTCTATGCCGATCAGCAGGCCACCGCCGGGCAGAGCCAGCGCACGCATCTGCGCCAGCAGCGCCACGGCCTGCGGCGGGTCGAAGTTGCCGATGGACGACCCCGGGTAGAACACCAGACGCCGCTGGCGCGGAATATCGGCGGGTAGCCGCACGCCCGCCGTGATGTCGCCGCCCACGGCGCGCGCATCCAGGCCCGGCAGCGCCTGGCGCAGGCGCGCCACCGCGCCCTGCAGGTAGGCCAGCGAAATATCCACGCCCACGAAATGCGTGGCCGCCAGGCTGCGGCACAGCGCCAATCCCTTGGCGCAGTTGCCGGCTCCGGGCTCTATCACCACGCCGCCGCTGCCAACGGCAGCCGCAATGGCCTGGCCATGCTGCTGCAACAGAGCCTGTTCGGTGCGCGTGGGGTAGTACTCGGGCAGGCGCGTGATGGCCTCGAACAGCTCGGAGCCGCGCTGGTCATAGAAATACTTGGGCGAGATGCTCGCCCTTGGCGCCAGCAAGGCGCGTGTGATCTCCTGCCGGCGATCCAGGAGCGCCCCCGCCGCCGGCAGCCCCCGCCGTGGTTCAGGGCCATGCAGGATGTGCGCAATGCGCTGGGACTTGGACTGGGACTGGGACTGGGACTGGGCAATGACGGGCATAACGCCGCAGCGTAGTGAACCCGGCACCGCCCACCAGCCAGCCATGGCCCGCACCGCGGGTAGGACGAGCGCGCAAATCCCGCGCCAAGGCTTGCCCTATCGCGCCGGCCATGGCAGGCAGCGGTTTAGCCACCTATGGTTTTTTTTGCCCGTAGCCCTTTACCATTGGGCGCCGCCTGCTATATTTTTTGATAAACATGAGGCTGCGGCAATACCCCTCACAAGGCCTTCTTCAACTCCGCCACCTCGGCCTGCCCGGGAAATTTGTCCCCGGCGGCAGACAGTTCATCCACCAGCGGCCTGGCCGCATCCTTGCGCCCGGCCTTGAGGTAGATCTTGGCCAGGTTCAGCTTGTAGCCCAGCTGCTGGGGCTGCAGCTGCACCACCTTCTTCTGCAGCTCCACCGCCTTGTCGTGCTGATTCGCCGCCGACAGCAGCATGGCCCAGGTGTCCATCAGCGGTGGCTGGTTGGGCGCCAGGGTGTTGGCGCGCTCGGCGTCCGCCAGGGCGCCTTCCTTGCCCAGCTGGCCCTTGATCCAGGCACGGTTGTTCAGGGCGATGGCGTTGTCCGGCTGCAGTGTCAGCGTGCGCTCGAACTGGCGCAGGCTCTCGGGCAACTCGTTGCGGCTCAGGGCCTGGCTGCCCAGGTAGAAGGGGAAACTGGCATCCTTGGGGTGGCTGCGTGTCCAGTCCGCGGCCCAGCGGTCGGCATCCGGTTTCTTGCCGGCACTCTGCAGGGCGCTGTGCAGGCGCACGGCCAGCTCGGGGCTGTCGGACAGCTTGATGCCCGTACGGTAAGCCTCGGCCGCTTGATCCCAGGCCTTGCCAGCGGCGTGGATATCACCTTCCAGGCGATAACCTGCCTGCTCCCTGGGCCGTTGTTTCTGCACCGTGCGGGCGATGGCCAGTGCTTCGTCAGGCTTGTTGGCCGCCATGGCCAGGTTGACCAGGCCTTGCTGGGCCTCGAGCAGGCTGGGGTCGATATCGAGCGCCTTGCGCAGCTTATCCGCGGCCGCGGCGCGGTCGCCCGCCATCAGGTAGGCGGTGGACATGCGCAGGTAGGGCTGGGGCGACTGGGGTTGCAGCGCCGCCATGCGGTTGAAGCTGGCCTGGGCCTGGTCAAATTCACCATTCGCCGCTTGTGCGCGCCCCTGGGCGTCAAGCAACTGCGCCTTGTCGGGTAATGCGGCAACGGCATTCTGCGCCGCGGCCAGGGCCTCTTTGTGCTCGCCACTGCGCAGCAGGAACTCAACCAGAAACTGATGCGCCAACGGGTTCTTAGGCGCGGCCTCCACCGCACGGCGCAGGATGGCGGTCAGCTCGGCCTTGTCGGCGCCATGGGCGGCGCGCAGCTCCAGCAGCAACTGGTAGGCCTGGATATTGCCCGGCTGCTGCCCGATGGCGGCCTCCAGCCGGGCGCGGGCTTCGTCGGGGTGGTTTTCGGCGTTATCAATGACCGCCAGCACGCCGATGGCCGGGAAGAAGTTGGCATCGATCTGCAGCGCCTGCTCCATGGCCTTGCGTGCGCCGGCCTTGTCGCCCTTTTGCAGCAGGGCGCGCCCGCGCAGGAAGGGTGGCACCACGTCGGCGGGACGCTTTTTTTGCAGCGCGTCTATGGCCTTGAGCGCCTGGTCGATCTTGCCCTGCTGCAGCAGGGTGTTGATCAGCGCCATATCCGCGACCACACCCTCATCGGGCGCAGTGACGCCTTGCGTGCCGAGCAACCCCGGTGGCAGCCGGTCGGCAGCCAAAGAGGTGCGATGCATGAGGCCTTGCGGCGTGCCGCTGGATGCGTTGGCCGACTGACCCGCGGCGTCGCTGGCAGCGGATACCGGCAGGGCAGTTGCAAGAGAGGCCGCAAAAAAAACAATGCGGGACGCGATAGCCATCATTTTTCGTTCTCCAGGAAGTTTTTTTGTACCGGGGTATTGGCACCGTTGCCAAGCTCCATAAGTTCAACGGCCGACATTGGCATGAACCCGGCAGAGCCAGCGCGCTGACGATGATAGTTTGCCCCGAAGCACCTGGGAGTTTGATAGCCCGTCGCGGCCGCCGCCTGGGGCAACCGCTGGATGCTCCAGAAAATGTTGCCAAATGGCAAATTTCGATAGCGATATGCAAGTGCAGCCCCAACCGGCCATGGCGCATCGCTTTGGCAACCACCCGCATGCCCTCTGACAGGTCATCAAGGGAAAACACCACTGAGTAAGCCCACAATACAGCAACAGGCGTATCAGAGAATGCCATCGAATTGATGAACATCAAGACCGTATACAAGCGAGATCGACATAGTCATAACTAGCTATCAAATATTATTTTGTTACGAATTTGACTAAGAATATCCATGGATTTGCCGTACTGCAGGATCATGGACGCAGATTGCGCAGCGAGCCTGCCCAATCATCTTTTTTTGGCATGCGCGGCCCGCTGAAAAGGCGCCGCATCTCGTCGCCAGAACCCTCCAGTCGTCCAAATACCAGAAGGAGCAGCTCGCATGCCTGCCGTTTCGCAGCCTCAACAAAAGTTCTCGGTCAACTTCTCCGGCCACGCCGTGCAACCCAGTCGCGACAAGGCATTTTTCAAGTCCATAGAGGAGCTACGCTACCAAGTCTATTGTGAGGAATGCGGCTTCCTGGCACCCGATGACTACCCCGAGAAGCGTGAAACGGACGAGCACGACGCCAACTCTGCGCATTTCGCGGCGCTGAATGAAGCAGAACAGCTGGTGGGGTACGTGCGGCTGGTGTTTCCTGACGCGTTGCAGAGCTTTCCGTTCCAGACCCACTGCGTCTCGATTCTCGACAACGTCATCCTGCCCCCGCCCGCGCAGTCGGCCGAAATCAGCAGGCTGATGGTGCACCAGAACTACCGCCGGCGTCTTGGCGAACTGCCCCCCGCCGGGTTTCCATTGGCCGAAACGCCCGCCGAAGCGCCGCGGGCCAACGACCAGCGCAACCCATCGCCGCAAATCATGCTCACGCTGTACCGCGAGATGTATGTGTACAGCGTGAACAACAACATCCGTTATTGGTACGCTGCCATGGAGCGCTCCCTGGCGCGCATACTCGCCCGCATGAACTTCGGTTTTCAGCAGATTGGCCCGTTTACCGACTACTACGGCCCCGTGGCCCCCTACGTCGCAGATCTTCGGGTGCTTGAGTACCAGGTTGGCCAGCGCGACCCGGCATTGCTCGCCTGGATGCGAGCGCCGCTGGCACAGTCTTGAACTGAATGGGCTGGCTCTCGCTGCTGCCCGCTGGCGCCGTGCGCACCCTGCGCGGCTTTTTGTTGAAGCAGGGCCGGCGCATGGGCGGCGCAGGCATGCTTGCCCGCTCAAAAAGCAGCGCACTGCGCGCCTGCATGGACGCCGCCCGGCATAGCCCGGCCTACCGGACCCTGCTGCAAGAAAGCGGCATCAACCCATCCGGCATTGGCCCCCAAACCGATCTAACCAGCCTGCCCGTACTCACCAAGGCCAACACCTTCGAGCGCTTTGCGCTCGCCCAGCTGGCCCGGCCGCTGCCCGCCACCACGCTGGCCGATGTGCTGACCAGCTCCGGTCGGGGCGGACGCAGCTACGGCTTTCGCCTGACGGCGCGCGAACAGTACGAAGAGGCCTGGTTCGACATCGACCTGGGCCTGCAGGACATTTTTGGCGTGGACGACAAGCCCACGCTGCTCGTCAACTGTCTGCCCATGGGGGTGGTGTTTCGCTCGCGCGCGGTGGCCGTGGCCAATGTCAGCGTGCGCGAGGACATGGCCTGCTCCATCCTGCGTGACGTGGGCCCAGGCTTTGCACAAACCCTGCTGTGCACCGACCCGATGTTCATCCGCCGGCTGCTGGACGAGGCACAAGCCGTGGGCGTGGACTGGCGCGCCCTCGGCACCAGCGTGATTCTGGGCGAAGAGGTGCTGGTGGAGACCCAGCGCGACTACATCGCCGCGCGCATGGGCATAGCCATCGACCACGACCCGCACCGCCTGGTGGGCAGCTCGTTCGGCGTGGGCGAGCTGGGCCTGAACCTGCTGTTTGAAACGCGCGAGACCATACGCATGCGCCGCGCCATGCGTGGCAACCCGGCCCTGGCGCAGCTGCTGTGCGGCGGTGCGCCACCGGACGCCATGCCCTCGGTGTTCTGCTACAACCCGCTGCGCACCCACCTGGAGGTGCTGAATCCCGACGCCAATGGCTTTGGCGAGCTGTGCATCACCATGCTGGGCGCCGGCAACGTCATTGCCCTGCCGCGCTATGCCACCGGCGACATGGCCAGGCTGGTGCCCCTGCAGGACGCGCGCGAGGCCGCCGCCATGGCCGGCGTCCAGACCCCCTGGCTGCCCGTGGCGCTGGTGCAGGGGCGCATCAAGGACCGCCCCAGCGGCCTGCCTTCGGTGGAGGCCATCAAAGAGCTGATCTACCTGGATCACGCCATTGCCGACCAACTCAGCGGCGCCTTTCGCCTGGAGCGAGGCGACGGTGACCGCCCCTGCCTCACCCTGCAGGCCAGCCATGCGCAGACAGCCACTGCGGTACTGGCCGAGCAACTGGCGCGGCTGTGTGCCCGCCATGGGCTGGCGGACATACGGGTGCGGGTGCTCGCGCCCGAGGAATTTCCGTGGCGCCCCACGCTGGACTATGAGCGCAAGTTTGACTACGTTGACGCAGGTCATGCGTGACTGTCGATTTTTTTACGCCGGCACCCCACCGAATCAGCGCGTTAAAAAAATCTCCTTATTTTTCAATGACTTGGAATCCATTGATTTTCTGGCCTGAATTATGCGTGTTGATTGGAGAGGCGGCCTGAGGCATCAGCAGCTGGACAGCCTCATTCGCCACCCACCTCATAGGAGAGCCATCATGAAACATCTTGGAAAGATCCTGATTGCTGCAGGCGCCCTGGCCCTCGGCAGCATGAGCCACGCTGCGGTAGTCACTTGGGATGTCATAACCTCCGGCACCTGGACTGCTTACGCCCCCAACGCCGGTGTCACCCGGTCTGCTGATCTGAAAACGCTCAGCTGGGGTAATGTGGCTCCAGCTAATCAAAGCTCTCTGGTGATCACCAATCCAGGCACGCAAAGTATTCAGACATTCACTTGAGTGAATCCCCCCCAGTTACCTCCCTATCTGGCCAATAGCGTCTCGCTCACTCACAACAACCACGTGCTACCCGGCGGCAATCCTACTTTGACGAGCGCAACATTGTCGGTTGCGATGACGGTTCAGGCCACCAGCCCAGCCGGGGCGCTTTATCCACTGCAAACAATCCACTACGACATCAAGTTTGTCGAAACGACGAACGCGGGAACATGTGCCGACCCAAGCAGCCCTGTCCCCTGCAACGATATCTTCGTGTTGCTCGACAGCCCTCTGCTCAACGAATCGTTTACTTACATTGACGACGTTGAGTATTTCGTGAATGCCTTCCCGCTCGCTGGCAACGTGTTGAGCACTCTGCCCGATAGCGTGTGCCAAGCCGCCGGCGTGGCCAATGGCTGCACTGGCTTCACTACGATCGAAAATCAAAGCAATCCTCTGCCCTGGGGCCTGACCATTTCGACAGCCCCTCTGCAGGTACCCGAACCCGGCTCACTGGCCCTGATCGGCCTGGCATTGGCAGGTGCAGGCTTTATCAGCCGCCGTCGCCGCAGCGCCTGATGGCTTGAACGGCAGGCACCGCCCCACAGGCGGCGCCATGAAACAAACAAGGGGGCTCGCCTAGGCGCAGCCCCCTTGCTCTTTTGTGCTCTCCCTTGCCTAGCCTACACCCAACCGCGCCAGCCATCAAAAAAAGGGCTGGCGCCATGCGGCGCCAGCCCACCAATGACGGCCGAAGCCTGTACCGTTCAGAAGCGGTAGCCCACACCCAGCCCCACCAGCACCGGATCGACCTTGAACCGGCCCACGCCGCCACTGACCGTGGTGTCTATATAGACCTTCTTCACGTCGAGGTTCAGCGACCAG
>Ga0209572_1001402_pt1 | contig 16817 bp, 16 predicted proteins | sample EBPBio232012_DNA_FD_185867 | JGI IMG/M metagenome (GOLD analysis project Ga0209572, IMG submission 185867) | Wastewater treatment Type I Accumulibacter community from EBPR Bioreactor in Madison, WI, USA - Reactor 1_1/23/2012_ DNA (SPAdes)... | ecosystem: Engineered > Bioreactor > EBPR >...
ACGAATTAGGCTATAGCAAATTCATTACTACTCCTCATATTTATCGCGATATCTATCCCAACACTCCTCAATCTATCCTTCCTAAATTGGAATTAGTCCGGCAAGAATTGAAATCACGCGAAATTGATATCGAAATTCATGCGGCAGCTGAGTACTTCTGTGATGAGGCGTTTGAAGAATACATTGATCAAAAGTCCTTGCTGACACTTGGTAAAAAAAACTATGTACTCTTTGAAATTTCTTTTGATGAAGAGAATGTCAATATGGGGCGCGCCATATTTAACATGCATCTTAACGGATACAAACCCATCCTTGCACATCCAGAGCGATACGACTATTGGCACAATGACTTCTCGAAGTATGAGCGCATGATTGATAAAGAAGTCTTGCTTCAAATCAACATCAATAGCCTCACTGGTCAATATGGAGCAATGACTAAGCACATTGCTGAAAAACTAATTGCCAATAACATGGTGAGCTTCGTTGGTACTGATTGCCACCACATGGGCCATATTGAACTGACCAATAAAGCAAGAACAAATCCTTATTTGAAAAGACTGATTGAGTCAGGAAGATTGCTGAACCAAGAATTGATATAGCCCGCGTTATCCATTTTGTCTAACCGGCACATCCCACCAGTTGACGGTCTTTTTAATGAAACTGATTCTCAGTTTTGCTTGAAAGAAAAAAACATCCTCAAACGAATCGGTATATCCTAAAACGTTATGTCCATTGACAGATGAAGTATAATCTTCCAACTCGATATAAGGATACCAACTCACGGCCAACTCGGGAGTAATTATGAATCGGCTTTTGAGCAACACCAAATGATAACCTATTCCTGCCGAAGCAAAGAATGTAAAAGACTTTGGTTTATACCTTTCATCGTCAATTTCCAAAGACTCGCCATTAGTTCGCACAAAAGGCTGAATCAAAGAATAACCGGGTCCTGCAGTCATAAACCAACGCGGACCCATTGGACCGGAACTTTGTACTCCTTTAATCAGCGCTCGTGGATGAAAGCGAAATTGAAGAAAAATATCTGCACGATGAAAACCCGTTGACATTTTATCCTCACCATTTCGAATGGCAGAAGCCGTTCTTCCATACCCCACTTGTGGCATAAAATGCAGTTGACGCCTTTGATGTAAACACCAATTCCAACCCATTGCAGCTTCTGCGGTATGCGTTAACGGATAGAGTTTATTGTCTTGCCACGGTCTCGCAGTATTATAAAGTTGAATGACCTTATCTAGTTCACGATTGTGCAAATAGGCATATCCAACAGAAACACTCAACTGCGAAAATCCATGAGATGAAAACAAGCAGCCAAAAAGCAAAGCTGATAAGCGGTTCGGAAAAACTAAATATGACTTAAAGAACCTTCTCATGATACTGTTTCCAGTATTTCATGTACCGCACGCAAAGCAGTTTCCATCGCCCCATGAACAGTGGCAAAATGCCCTTCTGTATGCGTTGCTTCGCCTGCAAAATAGACTTTGGAATCTATGTTCTTTGCAATTATCTCTCTCGCATTGCCTGTGCCCGGCTTGTTGTAGGAATACGCCCCATGTATAAAATCTTCCTCGCGCCAATCTTGAATGTGATGCGTAACATAATTAAGCGTGGCGTCTCCAAAGAGTGCATCAAGTTCCGATAGAATAATTGGAATCATTCCTTCACCTTGCGATGCTAAGAAATCAGCTTTTGTACCACATACGAAAGCCGTAAGCAGATTATCATTAGCGCTTCTACCACCCGCACCTGTGGCCCAATAGATAGGTACATTTCCTTCAGAATAAATATAGCTGGTAGAAGAAGGCCAAAAACGTTCTGTGAACTTCAAGATAATCTTTATTCCTCTATCCATCCCGATTCTATCAAATGCATTCACTCGCTCAGCAGTCAAGGCAGGAGTGAACGAAATTTCATTTGATTTGAGTACAGTAAGAGGAACGGTTACTATGACTTTATCTGCTTCAAACAATTGCCCGTTTGAATTTGTGACAGTAATCTTACTAGCTGTGTAATCAATAGATGTAACCGGTGAATTGAGAATGATTTTATCCAAAACATCCGCAAAGGTTTGTTCTAATACGGACAACAAACTACGGTCTTTGATACGAGAATCGATTTTTCCTGAAGCCCACTTCTCCTCTATTTCGCGCAGGCCATACATACCGACTTCAGCATTGCTACTCCCCATTTCATTGCCCACCATTCCGTTATACAAATGCTGCACAGCTGTATTGATTCCTGAAATGTTGCCATAAGCTTCAGCGGAAATATCATTACCAGTATATGACCTAAAACTATCCATCACTTCCAGCACTTTGTTGAAGAACGTATTTTCTGTTGCTTGAGCATAAGTCTTTACTGCACCGTTGAAGTAATACAACTCACTCAAATCTTCTGTGATCAATTGTGCTCCGGAATGGCGCACCATATCGTACCACAATGAACGCTCACCATGAATTTCTTCTGCACCGAGTTCAATTTCGAAATCAGAAAAACCTTGCAATGATTTTATTCTTCCACCATAACGGTCGGACGCTTCCAAGACTTGTACATTTATTCCTTGCTGGTGTAATAGATAAGCTGCATACATACCGGCTGCCCCAGCACCTATTACAATTACCTTTCCTTTAAAAGCAGAATCAGAAAAAAGCATTTCCTTTTTGCATGAAGAAAGCCACAACGGCAAAAACGCAAAGCCCGAGGCCGATATGGCAGTTTGTGATATAAATTTTCTTCGGTTCAAATTGTCATTCGAAAATTATTCGTGAATCAAAAATCAACTCATTTGATCAAGTTCCTCATTCCTCTTCCGGAATTTCTCCTTAAAAGTCCATCCTATAGTCTTAGCTCTGAACTTTGCCATAGTTGCTTTTTCACCTTCAAACAAATCATCTACCGTGCTTTCAAAAAGTACTAACCAACGGTCGAAGTGTTCACCTTTCAGAGCCATGTGCGTATGTTTATCAAATACATTGGTCGTATATCCTTCTTCATCCAAAAGAACGAAGGACCAAAAATGTATCATCTTGGGTTTATGATGTTCGAAGTCTAAGTCTGCAAAAAACTCTTTGATAACTTCATCTTTAAGAACACGCCCATAAAACTCATCAACAAGTTTTACGATATCTGATTTATGTTGAATATCCGTTTTCATTTCTATAAAATTTATAGTACGAAGTTATGTTTCATCGTAACTGACGAAAATCATATTTATACTTTCTTGTACTTCCATTTACCATTGTATAAAAAGAGCCATGAAAACAAACCAATCAAAATGAAATAAACATAATCGGCAGTCCAAACTAGATGCACAGGCCATTTTAATGGAAATACCATCGCATAAGCCGCAACAATGTATATTATTACTGTAATCAACTCTACCAAAAATCCGGCAACGGTATTGCCGCTTCCTTCCACGGTAGCAAGTAAAATGCTCGTAAATGAAAAGGTAAGCATTGCCGGCAAAACAATGTGCATAGTGTCCACCGTTTGTTGAATAGTAAGCACGTTATCCGTGAACTGTTCAGCTATGAAATATGGATATACCCACAATCCATGACTGAAGAATATTACGCCACATAGGTTGAGTACCATCAGCCGGACAATTACTTTTCTCAAATCATGCTGACGCCTTTCTGCTATTAGTCCGGATATGTATGTTTTAGCAGTGGTAGAAAAACCTCCTATACTAATATAAACAAGCATATACATCTGCCTGACGATGAACGATGCCTGTAGCTCAGACTCACCCATAGTTTCTACGAATCCATAAAAAACGCCCCATAGCCCAAGGCTTAATAGCATTTGAAGCGATATAGGGCCACCAAGTTTTATAAGCACTGAAGAATATCTCCATGAACCTTGTTTCAACCATTCTTTTAGACGATAAGAAGATGCAGGTGAACTTTGGTGGTATTTATCATAATTATACAATGTATATATCAATATGAATACGAACGCGACTGCCTCAGCAATTGACGTTGCTAATGCAGCGCCTTTTACACCCATTTCCGGAAATCCAAGGTTTCCGAATATCAATCCATAATCAAGCACAATATTGACAATAGCGGTGATGGTGGTGGTCCATATCATCACACGAGTTTGCGCTATTCCTGACCAAAATGAATTAAGAATAAGTGTGAGCGCATAGAAGAAGAATCCAAAAGAACGATAGGTTATAAACTCTTTCATATATACTCTCACCTCATCATGTGAGATGAAAACATCTAGTACCTCAGGAATCAAAAAGAATAAAATGAAAAACTGTACAATAGCTATCACAAAAGCCAGACGAAATGCATTGCCTGTAACTTCGCCTGCCTCGTCATAAAGACCTTCTCCCTTTCTTCTTGCAATGAGAATTTGAGCTGCATTACCAAGGCCAATACCAATCATCACCAATGTTATGTATATCAACCCCACAAACGAAACAGCACTCATGGCGTTGCCATTCAATTGTGCAACGAAATAATTATCTGTAAACGATACAACAAATTGGACAAAGGTTCCTAGGCTAATAGGAACAGCAACTTTGAGTAAACCCTTATATGAAATATCGAGGCTATTGGTCATCTAGGTTGAGATTAGATATTGGTCTCATCATGAAATTTCACCGGATTCATACATCTCTACCAAATGTTTGCTCCAATAGATAGATTGTTTTGCCCATTCAATTTTGAGTGATAATTTTTCGTTCTCGCTCAATTGCCATGGTCGATTTTCTTTTCGAATAAGCTCAGTAAGTGTTTGAGTAATAACTGCCGCTGCTGCTCCAACATTCAAACTTTCTGTAAAACCATAAGTAGGAATAATAATTTTTGTATCGGCATACTTTAAGGCAATATCGGAAGCACCGGTCAATTCGGTACCAAGAACAATTGCTGTTTTTTTTGATAGGTCAATATTATAAATGCTCTTCGCGTCATCATCCAGCATGGTAACTGCAATCTGATAGCCATCGCTTTTCAACTTTTGAAAACATGTTTCAGAATTGTTGGCTTCATCATTATAACGGTGAAGTGTGAGCCAATTCCCGGCACCCTTGGCAATACGTCTATGATGTTTGAAATAATGTTCGTTCTCTATAATATGTAAATCCTGTATACCCCAACTTTCGGCAGTGCGCTGGATAGCGCTTGTGTTTTGTGCCTGATAAATATCTTCCAGCACAAGTGTCAGATAACGCGTTCTGTTATCTGCTGTTTTATCAAACAGAGCACGTTTCCGTTCTGTAAGATGTTCCGCAAGTATTTCATATAAGCGCTGACTCATTATTTTCCTGCGATGATAAAATCAAAAAGCCGATACTCGCGTATCGGCTTTTCAAATTCTTGCAAAACGCAACGAGTGATTACTTCACTTTAGTTTGCAATTCAGCACCAGCTTTGAAACGTACAACGTTTTTAGCTTTGATAGTGATCTCTTTACCAGTTTGTGGGTTACGTCCTTTACGTGCAGCACGCTTAGTAACGCTGAAAGAACCAAAACCAACTAGAGCAACACGATCTCCCTTTTTAAGAGCTTTTGTTGTAGAGTCAATGAAACCATCAAGAGCTTTTTTAGCATCTGCTTTTGAAAGTTTTGAGCTTGAAGCAATCGCTTCGATCAATTCTGCTTTGTTCATTTTATGAATTTGTATGGGTTAAACTAATAGCAAGCTTTATTGCTTACTGATGTCAAATGTAGAACGGTCATATTCCTGAAAACAAGAGTTGACGCGGGAAATATGTATGTTTTGTTGAAAAAACACCCGTTTTGTTAATAAGCGCGCGCTTTTTGGCCGTGAAACGCCCTGTTTTAGGGCATTTCAGACCATATAAACACCCAAATACACCATAAAAAGCGCCATTGAGAGCACTAAAAACCCAAAAACCTAGGATAACGTATATCAATAGTTTGTTGAGCAAGCAACCCAAAGCCTTATGGTACACGTTATTTGGCGAAACAAATCATCGATATGAAATTCATTTCAACTATAGCTTTATTATGTCTTACGTTGATTTCAAAGGCCACCACTTGGAACGTTGAAGTTGGAGGCACGTCTTCTTCCACCCCATACTATTCGCCCGCACATATAACCATTCAAGTTGGGGATATAGTCAAGTGGACTTTTGTAAGCGGATTGCATAATGTGACCTCTACTTCCGGTCCGGCACCTTTTGCAAGCGGAGATAAAGTTGGAAACCCTGATGGTAGTTCAACTTATTCCAAGACTTTTGACTTACCCGGTGTATATACTTATAACTGCACATTTAAAGGTCATTCACAATTTCAAACTGGAAGTATCACAGTGGAAGGCACAGTAGGAATGAATAAGGAAATCCATGAACCCATCATTGAATTCTTAGTTTATCCCAATCCAACTAAAGATGTTGTTACTATTGAAAGGAGTTTTGACTCTCAAGTTGATATTCGTATTATAGACATCACCGGCAAGACAGTGCTCATTGATAATAATGTGACAGATGTGCGTAAACAAATTTCCATTTCTTCTTTGACCAAGGGAATTTATTTTATCGAGCTAAAACATGATAATCGTATATCAAGAAAGCGACTGTTAGTCAGTTAATGGCTTTCTTTTCGGTTTGCCTATTTCCACTCCGACACCCATTTCAAAAAAATCCGCTGTGCCTCCGTTGGTTTTTACGGCCATGTTGAGATATGGATTCAGCAAATGGTCGCAGTACGTTTTCGGTTCATTATGACTAAAAGCATATAGCTTATAACCTATTTTGTTGGCAGTCCATAAGTTGATGAAACGGCTCTTAGGTAAGTCCCATACCTTATTCAGTTCATGCAAAAATGGATTATAAAGGTTAACACCCAATTGGACATAAAGAGCCACACGGCCATAATTCCATTCATAACCGCCAAACACAACGATGTTTTGAGATTTCTTCTTTATGTCCTCATCGGATTGATATAGCTCTTGCAACAAAGCATAGTCATGGTAAGCCGTGTAATAATGATAATTGACACCAATACTCAAACAGCTTTTTGAATGGAATGATTTTGACGTATAAAGACTAGCGCCATAGACATAATATTTGGGTCCGTCTACTGGGCGTATAGTTCCTTTGAATTCATGTACTCCAAGAATAGAGTGCAATCCTAAACGCCACAATTTTCCAGATTCAGGGAATGACATTTTTTCATAATCCATTTTCAAAAGTGTTGGTTTGTGCGAAAATGAAATGCCCGCATGAAGCGCAATAAGGTTAGCACCAATGTTAGGCACATCCACATGTGCGTTACTGCAATGCATCAAAGACAAACCAACGTTGTAACGAAACTTATTGAACAATGGCTTTGAAAGTTCCATCTTCAACAACGACATATTTGCCCATGGCGAACCGATGACCAGGTTTTCCGGATTTGATAAAGAGTTATATGGCTTAGTAAAATATGCAATCCCTAACCCCGCTCGAATACTCAATCTTGTATCATCTTTCCATTTCTCAAAACGCATGGTTGGCACAAAACCCACGGCCTGACCAAGGACATCTTGATTACCAAATTGAGCATGAGCCAACGAAAAACCGGCCGATGGGAAGTGGTAGAGTGCTTGCCAATATTTATTGCCTCTTGTTTTCCATGAGAGATTTAGTTCGGTCACAGTAGTAATATCATTAGGTGGATACTCGCCATGTATCTTCACCAATTTGCCGGCATGAAGGTTTAGCTCCGTTTGAAATATTGGAAACGCTGTGCTGTCTTGTCCACGTATTATGGCAGCCGTACAAACCAAAACAAAGACTGGCAATAATCGGAAGTTGCTTTGCAAACCAAACCAAAGGCCAATCATTTCTATAGTTGCGTCTATGACTTTTTTGTAACCGCGCGATACGAATAATAGAAAATAATTCCCACAGGAATTACCAATAGACCGGCATAATATTCTGCTTTATCAGCTAGGGCATTTCTAAAAATAAACCAACTAATAATGGCAATAAATACAATAGGTAAGATGGGATAGAGTGGTGTCTTAAACGAAACAGGATCATCCTTGTATTTTGTTCTGATAACGAAAATACCGATACAGGCAATTAGTAAGAATAGCCATTCAACAAAAGTGACATACTCAATAATACTGCTGAAGGTTCCCCATGCATATACTAATAGTATAGCCCAAACCGATTGCAAAATAATAGCATTCACCGGAACACCAAACTTTGGATGATTTTTTGAAAAGGTTGAAAAGAACAAACCTTCCTTTGACATCTGGTTGAAGATTCTTGGGGTGGATAGAATGTACATACCGGCACACGCAAACACAGATAAAGCCACCAAAGCCGATATCAAATAATCAGCACCGGGCATCACTGCTGCCATGGCATCAGATGCTACAATAGGAGAGTTTTTAATAGTTTCATGATCGAGTGCTTTGAAATAGGCCATGTTGCATAAGACATAAGTAATGGTCACTGCTGCTGTTCCAAATATCAAAGCACGAGGAATGTTCCTTTTAGGATTGATGGCATCACCCGCTACAAAACTGGCATAATGCCACCCGGTGAATGACCAAAGAACTCCTACAAAGGCACCCGCAAGATTATCACCTTCACCTGCAGCAGGAACGACACTTTCAATAGCATTCGCTTCGCCTAAAATGTTCTTATCACCAAGAATCAATGCAATGAAAAGCAACGCATAGATGCCGATGATTTTTAGTACAGTACCCACGTTGGCAAACCACTCGCTACTTTTTAATCCAAACGTATTGAACAACGTAAGCACCACGATACTCGCCATGGCTATGTATTTTTCATAGGCGACATCCCAACCAAGAAAGTAATTGATATTTTCTGCAAATACAGTGCACAAGGCCGCTATGGTTCCACTAGAGATTACTACAAGCAAACACCAACCGTACAGAAAACCGGCCAATGAACCATAAGCTTTATTAAGATATGTGTAAACACCACCGGCATTCGAAAACCGTGAACCCATCTCAGCAAAGACGAGCGCCCCGCACAAGGACACCACACCTCCCATTATCCAAAGCAACAGAATCGTTCCGTTATCAGAAACCTTTTCGGCAATGCCTGAAGGTGTTTTGAAAATTCCTGAGCCAATGGTTGCACCAATGGCTATCATGGTAAGTGCAAATAAGGATAGACCCTTTTTGGTTTGAGACATTCGCGTGTAAAAGTGGTTATTCGGCCAAACCTACACGGATTTTCATAAAATCAAAAGATTTTGTACCTCCTAAAACAGAAAGTTTTAAGCAAGCGCTTTGGTAATCATTAGTCGCTTGGCAAGTGGAAGCAACGTCTCGGTCATGGGTAATTGAATTCTGCTAAGACATAGAAACGTTGCCGGATGAGGCAATTCCTTAAACTTCTTTATCAAATTAAGCTTTATCTGTTCTATGGGATTGGCAATGCTCTTCACCTCTTTACACAGATAGTTGAGTGAAAGCGCACGCAGATTTTCGTTAGCGTGTGTCACAACAGAATGATGATACTGATATACAAAAACATCTTTGTGGTATTCCTGATGTAGCAATAAATAACCCTCCTGATTGTAAACAGGAATTATGCCTACGGGCCCAATCTCGATGTGCTTTTCAATTTCTTCATAAATCCCTTTACCCTCCTCAATAGTATATTGGATATTGGGAATTGCAAATTGCATAATCTCAGTAATGGTGGAGATATACTCATCAGTTGGTTGAAGGTTGTCAAATTCTAGTTTCAACTTATTAAAATCAAAACCGGATAGCTCCTTTGGAAATGCTTTTTGCAACGATTCCATATTATTACCCAACTCATTCAGATTGTGGTAGTGCCTTACCAAGTCGCTCAGTTGAGGATAGAGTTTATTCTCCTTAAAGTTGTCGCTGCAAGACTTTAGGTAGGCCAAGAGCACATACTTCTTGAACTCCACATCCATCAGTCCATCGGTCAACCAATTATTATTCAGGGCTTCCATATCAGTCAATTATTACTTTAAAACGATAAAACTCCATTTCTGTTTCTATCAAGAATACTCAAATTCGATAATAGAACTAATAGTTGAAGGCAATTATTATGCAAAAGCGGTTGTTCAATTCAATTGGTGAGTGATGCAGGAAATATGTTAATGCCATTATTTTTGAGCCGAAGTATGAAGTTTCTTAATTCCATCAGAGCGGCCATTGGTAAGCGCATGCTTGCCAAAGAAATTGAACCTGTCCGCATAAGACAGGGCTTCAACTTTAACTCTGCTAAGCGGGTGGCCATAGTCTATTTGGACAGCGATGAAGATTTTTTCAAGAAAATCAAACAATACACCAACTTTCTTAAAAGCAGCTATGGGATAAAATCGGTCCATATGATGGGTTTTGTGAACCGCAGCGAAAAGCAAGTTCCAATTTGGCAACAGCATGTGCTGGAGTCCGATTTTTTTACCCGAAATGATTTGAACTGGTATTTGCGTCCAGTAAAACGTATTTCCAATTTCATCGTAGAAGACTTCGATATCCTTATAGACTTCAGCGGTGGCGAATCGGTACCCATCAATTTTGTGATTAAGGAATCGAAAGCGCACATGAAGGTGGGACTTAAAGGTTCCGCTGCCGAAAAGTACTCTGACTTTATTATTGATATGAGCAATCAATTTGGTATTGCCAAATACGTAGAACAACTGAATTTATACTTGAGTAATCCCCATATAAAATGAACCAACTGAAAGGGCTGGGAGTGGCCATGGTAACTCCATTCAAAAAAGACCTGACCATAGATGTTCCTGCTCTCAAAAAGCTGACTGACCACTTAATGGATAACGGTGCAGATTATTTGGTAGTAATGGGAACCACAGGAGAAACTCCTACTCTGGATAAGGAAGACCGCAAGTTGGTTCTGGATACCGTTATCGCCACCGCAGCCGGAAGGAAGCCGATTGTTCTGGGACTTGGTGGTAACAACACCTTTGAACTTTGCAATCAATTGGACCGTTTGGATACAACAGGACTTACTGCTATTCTTTCTGTAACACCCTACTATTCCAAGCCGGGTCAAAATGGCTACTTCGAGCATTACCAAGCGCTGAGCGAACACTCCAAGTTACCTATCATATTATATAATGTGCCGGGCAGAACGGGCAGCAACATGAATGCTGACACCACTTTGCGTATCGCGTTTGATTGCCGCAACGTAGTTGGTATCAAAGAAGCCAGTGGCAACATGGAACAAGTGATGAACATCATCAAGGAAAAGAGAAAAGACTTCTTGGTAATCTCGGGTGATGACGCCATTACGCTTCCATTGATAGCTGCGGGTGCTGATGGTGTGATTTCAGTAGTGGGAAATGCATTCCCTAAAGAGTTTTCGGGTATGGTTCATCATGCGCTGAAAGGTGAAATGGTCGAGGCGCGTGCATTGCATTATAAGCTGCTTGAATTGACACAATTGCTTTTTGTAGAAGGTAATCCTGCGGGTATTAAAGAAGTGCTTTCTCATCTCGATATCTGTGATAATTACTTGCGTTTGCCCCTTACTCCTGTCTCTCAATTGATAAGTGAGCGTATGCGCAGAGTGATGATTGATGAGGAATTTTTGAAATAGTTGGAGCTTGTAATGGAGACGCATGATGCTTCTAGTCTGGGCATTCATGCAAGCAAGAAATAAATTAATATGCTTGCATATATTTAGCATTCAAAACCCCCATTTTCACCCGAATTGGGGATTATGTATAAGGCAATACTATATGCATCTTTGTCATCATGTCTATTAAGATTATCGTATTTGACGACAATAAACACATCAGGGAATCCTTGTCGTTGTTGCTCGTAACCGATCCAAGATTTAATCTGGCCGGTGCCTACAATGATGCGGAGGATGCGGAGCGTTTAATCTCCGCCATTTCGCCTGACGTGGTGCTTATGGACATCGATATGCCGGGTAAGAATGGCATCGATGCGGTAGGCGATATTCATAAGGTATTTCCTTCACTGCCTATCATCATGCTTACGGTGTTTGAAGACGAAGACCGTGTATTTCGTTCGTTGCGCAATGGTGCTTTGGGGTATATCTTAAAAAGCACTGCTCCTGAAAGACTGTTGGACGCCATTACTGAGGTAATGCAAGGGGGCGCTCCTATGTCGCCAAGTATTGCACGTAAAGTAATGTCCCATTTGCAGGCCGAGGCTTCACCACAAAAGATTGACTACTCACTGACACAACGGGAGAAAGATGTGCTGGCACTTTTGGTAGAAGGTAATTCTTACAAAATGATAGCCGACAAACTTGAGATTGGGTTTGAAACTGTGCGCTCACATATCAAAAAGATTTACGATAAGCTGCACGTGCAAACTATGACCGAAGCAGTATCTAAAACGCTTCGCGAAAAGCTTCTCTAAAACTCCTTACTTCTTCTTTTCTATTCAAGGGTTCAAGTAGTCTATTATTTGAACTCACGAATACCGCTTTCTATAATCCGAACCAACAGCTCTGCATCTTTGGTCGCGAGCTGCTTACCGAGTCTTATTTTCTGACCACTGTAACTAAACCCTACTCTGTCGCCTCCTATTATCCAAAAACTGTTATCAAGGAAGGCGAAGAAGTTGGTGGATTCGCTCTTTATCAAACCCAACTTAAAAATGTTGTGGAATGAAAAGTTCTCGACTCTTCCTTTTTTACCAAACGCATTTTGCAACGCAAGATTTCCCTTTGAAATAGTGATGATCTCTTTGCCGAATTTTCTCCAGAAAAACACCTTGCTAATACGCACAAAGAAATAAAGCCAAATAGCGGTGAGCACCGCAAAGAACATCCTCTGTGAAAAATCGGGAGAACCGAAGGTGTAGAACACAAAAACACCTCCGCACATAGTCCACGCAGCAAGCCAAGCGATGAGCAACGCCTCTTGCCAGCGTTCTATTTGTTGGGTGATTTCTATCTTGATGGATTCTTTGTTCTTGACAACGGAAATGCGTTTGCCAATGAACTTGGGATCGGCTTGGCTCATGCAGTTACTAAAACAGATTTATACAAATTTTCATATTGAGGCAGAATCGAGTTCAATGAAAAGTCTGCCGCGCGTTGCAACGCATTGGCCTTGAATTTCTCAAAGCGCTTCTCATCTTGTAAGATAAAGATGGCATTTTTCGCCATATCGTCCACATCGCCCACATTGCTCATCATGCCGGTGACACCATGGCGGTTCACTTCCGGCAGACCTCCCGTGTTGGTAGAAACCACGGGCAAACCGCAAGCCATTGCCTCCAAGGCAGCCAAACCAAAACTTTCAGAATCAGAAGGCAAAAGGAACAAATCTCCGATGGCCAAAAACTCCATCGGGTTCTTGACGTTGCCTAAGAAGGTAATCTTATCACACAAGTCAAGTTCGCGGCATTTTTGTTCCGCAGCATTTCTATCCGGACCATCGCCCACCATGATGAGCTTGGCAGGAATTTCCTTGCGAACACGATTGAAGGTTTCGATAACATCAGGAATGCGCTTCACAGGACGGAAGTTGGAAATGTGTACCAGCAGTTTCTCGTTGGGCTGTGCAAACTCCCTGCGTAGTTCATCGTTCTTCAACTTACTGATGCCTTCCAAATTCAAGAAGTTCGGAATAACCTCGATATCGCGGTTGATACCGAAGAGTTTGTAGGTGTCATTCTTCAGACTTTGCGAAACGGCCGTTACCGCATCACTTTTATTAATGGCAAAAGAGATAACCGGTTCAAACGAAGCATCCTTTCCCAAAAGGGTAATATCCGTGCCATGCAACGTGGTAATTACAGGAATATGAATGCCTTCTTCGGCAAGTACTTGCTTGGCGGTAATAGCAGCAGAGGCATGCGGAATGGCATAATGCACGTGTAACAAATCGAGCTTTTCGTATTTCACCACGTGCGCCATCTTACTCGCTAACACCAATTCATAAGGGGGATATATAAAAAGAGGATAATCACTGACGTTGACCTCGTGGTAGCGGATATTTCGGGTAGCGCTGCCCAACCTCACCGGTTGGCTGTAGGTAATAAAATGGATTTCGTGGCCTTTTGCCGCCAGGGCCTTGCCCAGTTCGGTGGCCACAACACCGCTTCCACCAAAGGTTGGGTAGCAAACGATGCCTATTTTGAGTGATGAATTCATGTATTATTTGAGAGCCGCAAAGTTGAACCGAAAGTTTACAATATTGAACCAAACTTTTGCAAAGTTCCCATACCTCATAGCCGGACAAAATGTAACGTTTGAATCGATTTTCTATTCTTACCTTCCAACGATAAACGGCTATTTTACATACACCTTACAAGTCGATATTCCATACATAAAGCGAAACCGGTTGGATGTATAATTGTGTTGAAAACACGAAGCGTAGGTTTTAAATAATGCTTTGCAGGGTGAATGGTCATATTACATTTGTCGCCAATCTTATAGTAAAATCAACAAAAACAATTGAATATGAAAAAGAACAGCTTATACTTCTTGGTAGCTGTATTGTCTGCGGCAGTGATGGTATCCTGCAACGGATTAAAGAAGATGGAAAAGCACATTGCTGAACTAGGTGCATCGGCTACCCCAAACCCTTTGGAAGTACATGGCGACAGTGTTGCAATTACCATTACAGGTAATTTCCCTCCAAAGTATTTTGCTAAAAAGGCTTCTGTAGAGGCTACTCCGGTACTTGTAAACGCAGGTGGTGGTGAAACCAAATACAAAATGCAGGGATACCAAGGCGAACAAGCTGCTGGTAACTACACGCAGATTCCATACAAAACAGGTAAATCTTTCAGCTACTCTGATAAGATTGCTTACACACCTGAAATGGCAACCAGCAATTTAGAATTGCGCATCCACGGTAAACAAGGCAAGAAAGAAGCTGACTTCGCTCCGGTTCCTGTTGCTCCAGGTGTTATCACTACTCCATACCTGATGAAGAGCGATGACAAAGCGATCGGTTCTAAAGACAAATTCGTTCGTACCCTTTCTTATACTTACGACCAAGCACAAATCAACTTTGACTACAACTCTAGCAACTTGAAAGCTGCTGAATTAAAAGACAAAGACATTGCTGACTTGACTGCCTTCTTGGATTCGGCTGCTAAAAACCCACGCATGGTTATCCGTAAAATTGAGTTCCAAGGTTATGCCTCTCCTGAAGGTGAAATGCTTTTGAACGACAACTTGGCTAACGAGCGTACTGAAGCCGGTAAAAAAGTGATTGCTGATATCGTTAAGAAGAAAAAATACACCCACATCCCTGAGACGGCTTATGTATCTACCCCTAAAGGTGAGGACTGGGAAGGTTTCCGCTCTGAAATGGAGAAATCAAACATTGAAGACCGCAACATCATCATCAATGTATTGAAAATGACTAACGATTTGCAACAACGCGAGCAAGAGATTAAAAACATCTCTAAGACTTATGTTGAAATTCAAAAGTCTATCTTCCCATCATTGCGTAGAACGCGTATCATCGTTTCTTACGACTTGGAAGGATATAGTGATGCTGAGCTTTCTCAAATTGCTGCAAGCAATCCATCTGCTTTGAAATACGAAGAGTTGATGAAAGCAGGTAGCCTTACACAAGATTTGGCAACACAAGCTAGCATCTACCAAACTGCTGCAGGCAAATCAGACGCTGACTACAGAGCGGCTAACAACCTAGGTGTGGTTTACTACATGCAGAACAAAGTGAACGATGCTGAGACACAATGGAAAAAAGCCTACGGCATGCAAAAGACGGCTGAAACAAGCAACAACATGGGTATCGTTACCCGCTTGAAAGGCGACCGCAAAGCGGCTTCTACTTACTTCGCTGAGGCAGGTGCTTCTAAAGAGACTGACTACAACGTAGGTCTTATCAATATCCAAAACGGTGACTACGCTGCTGCAGTTAGCAAAATGAGCAACTACAAAACATTCAACACGGCTCTTGCTAAATTGTTGAACAAAGACAACGGTGGTGCTCAAAGCGACTTGGATGCCAGCGGTGATTCATCGGCAATGGCTGATTACTTGAAAGCGGTAATTGCTGCTCGTAACAACGATGCTTCTGCAGCGGTATCTGCTGTTAAATCTGCGATTCAAAAAGACGGTTCTTTAGCTGACAAAGCGAAGAAAGACCTTGAGTTCCGCAATTTCAAAGATCAAATCTAATCTCTCCTCTCAAAGGGATTTCAGTATAACAAGAAGGCTGTCCGCAAGGGCAGCCTTTTTTGTTTGCACTATAAAGGACACTATTTAAAACACATAGGCACATAGTTTCTTTTCTATATAAAGTAAAAGATAGAACCTTCGACTTTCGCAATAAAACATGTACGACTTGCGGTGTCAGTCATGCCGTACTTGGTTATAAGCATCCATAGCCATCGAACTATTAGCATGTACTGCCATCATACTATGTCTTGACCACCTCTATACCATGCATTGAGTGCCACTGGTACTGGTATGTACTTGCCTCGGTCAATGCGTTGAGTGCCACTGGTACTTGTATGTACTTACCTCGGTCAATGCATTGAGTGCCACTGGTACTGGTATGTACTTGCCTCAGTCAATGCATTGAGTGCCTTTGGTACTGGTATGTACTTACCCCAGTCAATGCATTGAGTGCCTCTGGTACTGGTATGTACTTACCCCAGTCAATGCATTGAGTGCCTCTGGTACTGGTATGTACTTGCCTCAGTCAATGCATTGAGTGCCTCTGGTACATGCATGTAGTAAATAGGCTAATTGCATGATGTACAACTACTCATAGTATTAAGATGCGTGAGTTGTAACCTTTTAAAACCGTTTTAGGTAGAAGCAGGTTGAAAGCAAATTATAACAACATCTTATTCATCTAAGATTTATTCACTCTATAAAAAT
>Ga0209572_1001407_pt1 | contig 16710 bp, 12 predicted proteins | sample EBPBio232012_DNA_FD_185867 | JGI IMG/M metagenome (GOLD analysis project Ga0209572, IMG submission 185867) | Wastewater treatment Type I Accumulibacter community from EBPR Bioreactor in Madison, WI, USA - Reactor 1_1/23/2012_ DNA (SPAdes)... | ecosystem: Engineered > Bioreactor > EBPR >...
GAAACAAGCCCTGTCAATATCTTTTTTACTTTTGTACTCATAGCGAGTGTGATGTTATTTTTGAATGTTAGACTATCCAAAAATAGATAATTACACTCGCTTTTTCCCTTAAGTCAACGACATTGGGCTAAAGCCCATACCACCACATCAAAAACGCTTGGCATATCTCGCAACTTTGGTCGCTCTGTCTAAGTTTTTCCCAAAAATCCGTTTTCATCCGCCCAAATCCGTTTCATCCGTTTCTCCATCTTTCTACGTCGTGTACAGCACGATTAATCCTTAAACCGTTTTGAATACTCCGGCACATCTTCTGTCCCTTCTTCCTCGGTATCGGGGCCGTGTACAATTTTTTTATTCAGCAAATAAATAAACAGCGCAAACAACAGCACATACACCCAGGTAAACAACAGCAGCGAAAACCACAGGTGGTCTTCCGTCACCGATTTGGACAACCCGTCGGAAGTGCGCAACATTCCGTACACGATCCAGGGCTGGCGGCCCACTTCTGCCGAGTACCAGCCCATTTGATTGGCAATTTGCGGCAGCAATACTGCTGGCACAAAGAACCGCAGCAGCCATTTTTGCTGAAACAGGCGTTTGCGCCACAACAGGAACACCGCCAGCAGCGTCATGCCAATCATCAGCATACCAAATGTGATCATCACATGGTAGGTTTGGAAAACAAAATTCACCCGGGCGGGCCGGTCTTCCGCTTTGAACGACCGAAGGCCGATCACGGGCGCATTCAGGTCTTCATGGGTCAGGAAACTCAGCATTTTCGGGATGGCCAGTCCGTGTACCTGCTCCTTTTTTTCGTCTACCCAGCCGAAAACGAACATATCGGCCACGGCCAGGCTGTCGTAGTGCCCTTCAAAAGCGGCTAATTTGGCGGGCTGGTACTCGGCAATCAACTGCGCCGAACGGTGCCCGCTGAACAACTGCGTGAGTGCGGCCGCAGTAGCGAAGATCAACGCGATGCGAAACGCTTTTTGCGACATGTCCACAAAACGGCCTTTCACGAGGTACCAGGCATGCACACTTAATACCAAAAACGAACCGGCTAAAAATGCACCGAGAATGACGTGCAGCAGCCGATCCACCGACGAGGGGTTGAACACCATGGCCCAGAAATCGGTCACCACCGCCCGCGCCTGATCGCCCGTTCCATCGATGCGATAACCTGCGGGTGTTTGCATCCACGAATTGGCCACCACGATCCAAATGGCCGAAAACATGGAGCCCAACGCCACCATCACAGTGGAAATGAAGTGCACCCGCGGACTCACCCGGTTCCAGCCAAACAGCAGGATACCCAGGAAACCCGACTCCAGCGCAAAGGCAAAAATGCCTTCCGCGGCCAGCGCCGACCCGAAAATGTCGCCGACATAACGGGAATACGTGGCCCAGTTGGTGCCAAATTCAAATTCCATGACGATACCTGTCGCCACACCGATACCAAAAATGAGCGCAAAAATTTTGATCCAGAAACGGGTCAGGTGCTCGTACTGCTTGTTGCCCGTACGCAGGTACGTGCCTTCCAGAAAAATCAGCATCATACCCAGCCCGATGCTCAGTGGCGGATAGATGTAGTGAAATGCGATCGTGAATGCAAATTGCAGCCGAGCGAGGAATTCTACTTCCATGACAGGAGGGTTTGCTGCAAAAGTAGGGAGTGGGGAGGGGGTGTTTTAGTATTTTGGTGTTTTTGTGTTTTGGAGGGGTTTCGCTATGGGCTTTGTACCCCCAAACGTCGGCAGGGTTTTGAAACCCTGCCGACGTTAAACAATAAAAAACCGGAACTTCCAATACAGGAAATTCCGGTGCAAAAAGGCCTTGAAGCCTTCATTCCATCGGGTTTACGGGTTGGGGTTGGTATTCACCACCTCCGTGCTGGCAGCAGGAGCGCCGGAGCGCGGGAAAAACTGTTTTAGTTCGTTGTACTTCGTCACATAGCCACCTGCTTCGGTGTCCTTTTTGTATTGCGTGTAGGAGTAGTCCATCAGCGCATTCTGGAAATTGTCGTAGTCGTGCAGGATTTTGTTGTTTTCCAGGATTTCCACCAGCGATCTGAGGCGCGTCAGGCGGGTTTCGATGAATGCGCGGTCGTCGTAGTCGGCCGCGAATTCTTTCCAGTCGACATCGGGGCTGGACATGCCGGGCTGGGTGCGGGAGTAGTCGTACACCTTGTTGACAAACAGTTTGTTCACCTCGTTCACGCGACCGTAGCGCTGGCGTTCTTCAGGTGTCAAATTGCGTCGTTTGTTTTCTAAGGCTTTTTCGAGGGCGTCGATGGACTGGTCAATGGCGTTCAGGTCTTCGGGGGTGATGTGCTGCTGCACTACATCATAAAATGGCATCGGTTTGTGAAATTTTGATGGTTAAACGAATGCCGCAAATCTATACGGGACGGAGCGCAGCGTGCGCGGTTTTACCGACGAGCCGGGATAAATTACATACGAACGAACGGAAATACTCGAAATAATGATCTTTATTGAACATTTTACTCAAAATATCATCTTACATTACGTTTAAAATACAAAATTTAGGTTTCCAAGTCAAAATTTTGACAACTCACATCAAACGTTTGGGTCGGCGAGTTAAACGTTTGACCTCGGATGTCAAACGTTTGACAGGCAGGGTCAAACATTTGACCTCGCTTGTCAAATGGTCAACACTGCTTGTCAATCGTTTGGGTCGGTTCAGGATGTGTTTCATTCTTTTTGAGAAGTGTTTGATGATTAGAACGAAACATTTGGTTCCCGACATCAAACGTTTGACCGGAACAGCCAAATGATTGACCATTGGAGTCAAACGTTTGATGCCGGGGCTCAAATGTTTGGCAACAGGCGTCAAATACTTCGCAACAAGACCCAAACAGAGGCTGAAAATGGACAAATACTTCGTTCCATTCATGCCTTAGAGGCTTCATTTGGTCTGTAAATGGGCGCCGCCCTTGCTTTCGAGCGAAAAAAGGTGTAGACTTGTCCGCTGAATCTTTCTGAAAACATCTGATAAATCCCGAATGAAGCAAAATCTTCTCACTCGCTGCCTGTATTCCGAATGTTCAAATTTCGCGGAATACACCTTTTACCCTTTGTCGGTGGCGCTCGCCCTACTGCATATATCTATATTGCACACATTTGTTCAATATGATGACATGCAGTAAATTATGGCCAAAATTTTCCTTGATACCGAATTTACCGGCCTGCACCAGCAGACCTCTCTGATTTCCATCGGACTCGTTGCCGACAATGGAGATATGTTCTATGCAGAATGTACGGATTACGACCCGGAGCAGTTAAATCCCTGGTTGCGCGAAACCGTGCTGCCGCTGCTTTCCGGAAACCTGCGCGTAGCCTTCAATGCCAAAGTGGAAGGAAGCATGTTTGTCCGGGGAGATACATTCGACATCGGGCGGGTATTGCGCAACTGGCTGGCGCGCTTGGGCGGCAAAAACAGCGTGGAAATATGGGCCGATGTGCTGGCCTGGGACTGGGTGCTGTTTTGCGAGTTGTTCGGCGGCGCATTCGGGCTGCCCGAACAGGTACATTACATCCCGAGAGACCTGAGTACGCTGCTACACCTGAAAGGCATCGACCCGGATACTACGAGGGAGGAATTGGGGGCAGTGGCATGGACGCATCCGAAACTACATCTGGCAAAACACCATGCGCTGTATGATGCTTTGCTGGAGAAGGATATATATGAAAGATTAATGAAGTAAACAATTAAAAAAAATGGCCAAAAAAAACAAAGGCGACCTCATTAGCCACCATATTTTTTTGTTCCCATTCAAATGGGAATGCTCCATACCATCCAGCACAGGGTTTGAAAACCGCCATCAATTGAGTGCTATTTCGCCATTGATTGGCAGTGATTGGATAAAATCTTCCTTTGATCTGGATACAGTGCTCCGCCGAAACGAGTACAATTATTTTTATGACTTTGTGAGGGAAGTATTATATGACCTTGACGACAGCCCTCTTGACCACGACAAGGAAAACGATGGGTATCTCGATCACTTTTACTACAAGCCTGCCGAAAACAATGGGAGCACATACACGATCAGTATTCCCAAATGCAAAGACATCAAATATTCACCAGATGAAAATAAATGGAATGAAAGCAGCAATGCATCAGGCAAGGTTGAAACGAAAGAGTACACATTGCAGATCGACTCCATTCTGTTGCACATGTACAGTACGGGTGTAGGCATCCTTTCATTTCATTTGCTCAACCACGAATACCCCAATCCGGAAGATATTCTGCGTATCAACCAGTATGGCCGCCGCATTTACCCTCCATTTTTTGCCGTACCACATGAACATGCAGGGTTGCAGGCTGCGCATGAATACAAAAATTTCACAGAGGGACTCAATGGGATAAAAGGTGGCGAACTGGCTGGATTTATTCGTATCCAGTCGCCGGATAAGGAGCCATTTTTAGAAGACTTTAGCCAATTTCAAAAAGACGAATACAAAGTACAATCTTTTGCCCTGCCGGGTTTTATCAGCGGCTTGTTTCCTCCGGTCATTTTTACAAATCAGCGACAAAAATCCAGGAGCCTGTTTGTTAGCCCAATACTGGATGACAGGATGTTTGTCATTTGCTGGTATGGCAATGACCAACTTGCACAAAGTATGGGCAAGGCGCCACGTGGCAAAACACCCTCCTACAGGTATTCCCAAAACCAGTTCTGGTATGAATACTGTTTTGTCGACAATCCGGACGGAAAAAGTTGCCAGCATGATCTGATGGCTCAACAAAAACTGGAGGCCGTTACGGATGCCCGCTGGATCAATTACGCTACCCTCTTCGGTGTCACCTCCTATTCTTTTGTTGCAATCACCAGCAGCCTAAGTAGGCTACGTGGGTACAATGCAGCCTTTTTGGTCAACCACATGCAAACCCTTTACTACAAAATGGCGGAAATTGTACTGATGCAAAAAGCCTGCCTGCTCAAGTTTTCTGATGAAATTACCCGTTTGTCGAATATCAAGAAACCGGAGGAACTGGCAAAACAGGCCAACGAATTGTACCAGCACTATCTGCGATTTATCAACAAAATTTATTTCAGGGAAGTCACTGCACAGGATCAGGGCATCGAACTGTACAACCTGTTGCAACAACAATTGCGCGTGGAACGCGACGTACAAGGATTAGGACAGGAAATGTCAGAATTACACAATTATGTGATGTTGCAGGAACAGATGAAACAACAGGAAACCGCAGCACTTCAACAGGAAACCGCAGAGCGACTTACCAAACTCGCTACCTATTTCCTGCCAGCCTCATTGATGTGCGCATTGTTTGGACTCAGTACCATCGGAGAAAATTTTCAATTTTGTGGAGGACCTCCGGATTGGGTGTTCTGGATTTCATTGATGTTTATCGTACTAGGGTCTTTCATTGGTTTTTTGATCATTAACAAGGTTTTAAACAAGAAAAAATAGATAATATATGAGTAATCAATTTGTAACAGAATTTACGCTGAAGCAGCACACACCGCTGATTCACTTTCAATCGGATCAACACAACGCCACCCTCCGGGCTACCGAGGTAAAAGCAAAACTCGACCGATACATCTGGAAAAAAGAATGGAACAACGATTTTGACCAGGGCTGGAAATACCTCATAGGCGCATCTCAGGGTGCTACCGGCGATTTGAAGAAACGCTTTCAGGAAAAACAATACCGCGCGCTGGATTACAAACTGGAACTGCTGGCTTCGGGTTACGAAAAAAAAGATATTGCCGGCGCCGCTACCAAATTGTTCTTTGGAAACATGGACAAAAACGAAGAAGGCGAAAATGAAAAACCTCCCAAATATTTCGTTTGGGCCAGGGATGGAGTAAACGGTTCCGTTTTCTGTTTCTATGATGAATTACTGGCGCTGATTCAAAAACACCTTGCCCAGTTTTTTCAGTGCGAAAACTTTGGCACGCGTCAGAACAAGGGATTCGGGTCTTTTCGGGTGACCGACCTCGATGGCGACGTTCCCAAATATTATCCACCCTCCCCTTATTTTTTTAAAATAGATTTTCCGGAGAAAGGAAGTATAGAAAAAGCATTGTTTGAGGCTATCGATTTATTCTATCGCTCGCTTCGATCCGGAATTAACTTGAAAGGGGATAATGAGAGCGACCGTTTGTATTTCAAGTCGCTGCTATTTCAGTATGCTCGCTTAGAAAAAAAAGAACAGTGGGACAAGCGAAAGATTAGAAAAGACCTGTTCGAATGGCATGACAAATATAAGAAAATAGTAAGGGATCGTACTGACCCGGAAGGCACCGTTCAATTCAAAGAATGGACGCCGAAATTGTACCGCGAAATGCTTGGACTTTCCTCCTCCCAAAGTTGGTTGAGTTATGGGAATGCAACTGTTACCAAAGAATCGCCGGGCATCGATCGGTATAAGTCTCCTATCACATTTAAACCGATCCGTCGCAACGACCACTGGCTGGTGTATGTAATCCCGCATGCCATACCGGATGCTATGAAAAACCGCGATTTTTTCATCAAATCCGGCCGCAACAATACCAACCTCACAACCCCCGATTTCGACCTCAAAGCATACCTGGAATTTGCCTTCGGCTATTTCTCCAGCCGAAAAATGTCGGTGGCTGATTATGTAGGCAAAAATGACGCACCTGAAGAAGTAGAAATCCTCGACAATATTTATCAACAACTTAGCGAATGCCTCTAATATGAACCAATACCTCGCTATTACATTAGGACCTATTTACGCCACCCTTTCCCAGGCTCGAAAAACCCGGGAGTTGTGGGCAGGCAGTTTCCTGTTTTCCCAAATGATGGAACTCCTGATTGATAAAATCGGAGAAGACAAGGTCATTCTACCCAAAAGAGTACAGGCCAAGAAAGCAGAACGATACGGGGCCGGAATCTACAACGATCGGCTATTTGCCGAAGCAGGAACGCTGTCGGATGACGCCATTGAAACACTCATTGATGAATGTTTGGAGGCACTTGCAGCAAAATTATGCCCCGAAGGGGCAAGTCCGGATGCGTCCTTCTGGAAACAATACCTGCGAATTGAATGGGTTCGCCTCTCATTAGCCAACATACAGAACGGCCACCTCATCAAAGCGTTTTCGCCTTATCTGGACACTGCCGAGTGCCGGCAGCCATTCTTTGCGGAAGAGCCGGTACAGAACGCATTTCTTCAATTGCTGGACAACCCATATACCACCAGCATAGCCTCTTTTCTAAAAGGCTCATCACGAGGGGTTTATGCTAAAATGATTGAACCCAGAGGGCTGTTCCCCAGTACCTTTGATTTTGCTACCTACGAGTTATTCCAGTATGATGCATCGGGCTATCAAAATCTGCTGCAATTAGCCAGCATCACCTCCGATTCGGGCGATGAACAAATGGACAAGTCTATTCAGCAGTTTTATGAATTGCTGGGCTCGGATAAGCCGGAAAATGTGTTCAAAACGGTTGCCACGGATTACCACAGGTACTTCTGCATCGTGCATGCGGACGGAGACCGAATTGGCGCAACCATTGAAACCCTGGCTGACAGAGATGCTTACTCAGGTTTTTCTGAAAAACTGGGCCAATATGCCATCCAGGCAGCCGGTATCATTAATGACTATGGCGGCAAACCTGTGTACATCGGTGGCGACGACCTGCTGTTTTTTGCGCCGGTTTGTGTCCGCAAAGGCGACACGACGGTAAGCATCTTTCAACTCATTTCAGCATTAGACAAGGCATTTCAGGAACTCGGATTGCCATCCAGCCCGAGCCTGTCGTTTGGCCTCACATTCACCTACCACAAATACCCGCTTTTTGAAGCGTACAGCGCCAGTTACAAGCAACTGGCCTTTCGGGCCAAAAAAGTAGCGTGGGGGCCAAAGAACAAGAAAAATGCGGTCTCATTCCGACTCATCAAGCACTCGGGCTCATGGTATGAAGGGATACTGACAAAAACGCAATTGCAGGCATTGTCAGATGCTGAAAAAGCCCTGCGCCAGGCCGACAGGGATTTGCTGAGTTCGATAATTTACAAACTGGATACCCTGGAACCGCTTCTGAAACAATTAGATAGCGAAGGGCGACTCACTACGCAACTCCACGACCTGTTTCACAACTTCTTTAACGAACCGATACACCGCCGCAATCAACGACAACTGGATTTGCTAGAGCACCTAACGGATATTGTATTTCGACAATCGGCAACTGTAGACGAAACGCCCCTCGATCGAAGTGCCAATCTGTATGCTACACTTCGGATGCTGAAATTCATCACTGACAAACCATAAACCCTGCAGCATAAATATGGAAAACAAAGTTTTTAAAATTACGCTCATTCCTTGCGGCCAGTTCTTCTTTGGCGGAGAAACCGTTTTTGGAGGCGACGGGCAAGCGGTCAGGCGCCGCAGTTATCTGGTGGAGAGCAACCTGCTGCCACAGCAAACCAGCCTTTTGGGGATGCTGCGCGAACAATTGCTTACCCAGAACCAACTTTTGCTGGATACGAACAGCGATGCCGCTACCATACAAAAAGCAGTACAGGTAGCAGGGGTTACCGGATTTTCTCCTGCACAGTCCAATGGCTATGGCCTCATAAAAGTCCTTTCGCCGGTGGCATTGGAAGACAAGGCAGGAAAATGTTGGACGCCTGCGCCTTTAGACGATCAAAAAGTGCCCGATCAGGATGGGCGCCTGCATTCCCTGCAATTTGATTATGACGATGCCGCCGCCCGCCCTGTGATGCATTACCTGAACCCCAAGTACGATCTGGATGTCCTGTTTGACGATGGAACAGGCAAAAGGCGCAAACTGGAAGCGCTCTTTCAAGCCCAGACTCAAACCGGCATCACGATAACAAACAGAACACGTCAGGAAGCCTGGCCGGAAACAGAAAAGGATGAGGCCTATTACCGACAGACATTTCGACGCAACAGCGCTTCTGCCTTTGCTGAAGCGGCCGTAGAACAGGATGAGCCTTCTTCCGGCCCTTTTTCTTTTGTTTTCTGGGTGGAAATGTCCCCGGATATTGATGCTTGGCAATTCTCGGATGCCATGGTAAACCTGGGCGGCGAACAATCTACTTTCCGAATGAAGGTGACTCCGGAAGAAAACCGGCCACTGGGCAGTTTTTTGCCACAACCTGCTTATCAATTCAACACATTGCCTGACGGGTTGAATGGCCGATTCCGTCGCATCGTACTCCTGAGTGATGCCTATGTCGACTCTGCCATCCTGAAAAAGGAATGTGTGCTTTCCGTCAATCAGACCATCCCTTTCCGTTTTTTCAGCACTACCCTGGGGCAAACCTCCCGGTATTATGATGTGGAACAAAACATACAGGCCAAACAACTGAGCGGGAAATTCACCCTGCTCCGCAGAGGATCAGTATTGTACACCTTGAGCAATATATCGACCGCCAAAACCAACCCTTTGGCAGACCACTTACAGAACCAGACTGCGTTTCGAAACATCGGTTATAACTATTTTAATATTCTCTAACATGGCTACTACTAATTGCTGGCTCCTTCAAGCCGTCACCAATCTTCATGCCGGTAGCGGCGACACCGACTACGGTATCATTGACAAACAGGTACAGAGAGATTCCGTTACGAATCTTCCCGTTATCAATGCCTCCTCTATCAAAGGCGCTTTCAGAGAAGCGCTCGATCAGCAGATAAGCCCGAGCGACCTGACATATATTTTTGGCTCCGATAACCGGAAAGGTCAAAACAACAACCTTTCACAAGGCAAGTACCGCTTTTTCGCAGCCAAATTGCTGGCGCTACCTGTCCGGGCATCCCAGCATTTCTACTATGTTGCTACTTGCCCCGAAATCATACAGGAATTTTTGAACGATGCAGAACTGCTGGGTTTTCAGTTGACTGCGGAGTGGAAAGTACAGTTGGAAACACTGGCAGCACTGCAAGTGCCACAGGGTTCCCCTTATGCTTACGGCCCGGCAGCAGATTCGCTTCGGCTGGAAGACTGGCATGCACAGGCACAAGCGGGCAGTTCGGGGCTGGAAGTTATCCTCGGCGAGCGCGTTGCCATTCTGCATGCTGCCGACTTCAAAACGCTTAGCGATGAACTTCCGGTGATTGCCCGAAACCACCTCGAAAACGGTATCAGCACCAACCTCTGGTACGAACAGGTAGTGCCCCGTGAAGCGCGTTTTTATTTCCCGGTGTACGGCCTCGATGATCGCATGGGCACTGCTATTAAAGACAAACTGAAATACCACCTGCAAGTGGGCGCCAATGCCACCGTAGGATACGGACTTTGTAAACTCTCCAAAATATCTGCATAGCCATGAAAAAACGTATAGAAAAATATTTCGAGGCAGCACTGCAGTCTATCAGAGTAGTATTGCAGGAAAACAATGAACAGGCCGTAATCGACCGCGAATACCAGGGGTACATCTCTGCATTCGGCGCATCCGTGATGCAAATGGGCTTGTTGCCCACCCTGGCTGTTCATGCCGACGAGGGAAGTGATTCGGCCAAAGACAGGCGCAAGTTGCTCCGGGTACTTGCAGAAACCCTTGTGCGGGAAAACAATGTGATTTCAGCCCGACTCAGAAGCGCCCTTACCGGCAAGGAAGATCAACTTTTTAAAGTGGCAGTAGCCAATCAGGCTTTGCTGCCGGAACTTCAGGAGCATTTACTCGACGCTGCCGTGGCCGTAAAACTATGTATCAGAACCTTTAAACTGAGCGAAGCATGAGTTACAATCCCGGCTTGCTTTATTACAAGCACTATTACGAAAACTTCCCATACCATACACTGGGTGATAACAGCGACAACGCCAAGAAAGCGCAGGCACAGCATTTTGTGCCGCTCAACCAGAAACTGCTCGGTACGAGTTTCAACCCGCAATGGTTATCTTCTGTCAAAAAATCGTTCGGACAGGCAGACAATACTTCTGTTCAGGATTTTTCACTTGTCACTACTTACCCAGGCCTGTTGATCGGTACAGGGTACACGCATGGCCTTGGAGCGCTCGGCGAGTTTAAAATCGGTTTCTATTTTGATTACACAACCGGTATGCCCGTTATCCCCGGCTCCTCTGTCAAAGGATTGCTGCGCAGCGCTTTCCCTTTACTGTATGCCCAGAAAGCAGAACAATTGCGTAAAAAAGGGAAGACCGAGGATGCCGATTTCTGGGATCATCTGGCAGCAAACCGCAAACGATTTATCACGGCTATTTTGACCGGGCTTGGATTCCCGGCCGACGACGGCCGCCCGGATTTTGTGGAAAGGCTGGAACGCGAGGTTTTTGAAGGTTTGCACGGTCACAACAGAGAGCGGGCCGACCATCATTTTCCAATGTCCGACAGGGACGTTTTTTATGAAGCAGTGGTCACAGGCGCTCCCCAATCCGGGCATGTTTTCCGGGGCGACAATATCACCCCACACAACAAAGCGGCCGATGGAATACCGGCCGAACTGAAAAACCCGATCCCTATTTCGATGCTCAAGGTATCGCCTCAGGTAACCTTTAGTTTTCAGTTCGGGCTTAAAAGCCATTATCGCGCTCCGGACGGCAACGAACGCAAACTGCGCCTGCTCACAGTGGCACAGCGACTCGAACTGTTTCGTCAAGTCATTCTTTTCCTCGGCGCCGGTGCTAAAACCAATACGGGCTATGGAAAATTTGAATCTGCGAACAAGGTTCGTTTCAAAACGCCTACGACGAATAGAAAAGAAGAAGATAAAGTAGTGAATACGCCCACCACGCCGGTTTACAAGCCTTTGAAAAAAGGCGACAAGGTAGAGGCTGTCGTAGTGGAAGACCCGAATACGCCTGCCCAGCACATCGCCCTGCAACTGTTGGGCGGCGCACCCGATGAGCGCCATGTAGCGTATGTGAAGTTTCCTGCCGGGCGAGCCGTGGGGACGAAGGCTTCCGAAGTGCGCATAAATGACCTGAAACCACCCATAAAAGTTGAAATACTAAAATGGTAAACCTATGACAGAACAGATATTTCTCCCGGCATGGGAGTTGCCCATACCCACGCACATAGAAGCAGTACAGGCGCCTGCTGAGGTAACCGGAATGGTCACTCAATCGGGCGCCTCCCCCGGACAAACCACCCACCCCCTCCGTTCCTCCCTGCTCCGGCTCGACTACCCCATGCCGGAGCGGCTCGTGCCGAAATTGCGCCGCTTTGTCAACCTGTTTGTCGGGCAGCGCAACGACCTGTTTCACAACCACCAGTCGGCCCGGCGCTACCACTACCGATACCCGCTGGTGCAATACAAAACCGTGGATGGCCTGGCAGCCCTGATCGGGCTGACCGACGCGGGCGTGGCTGCCACACAGGAACTGGCCGCCGACCCCGACTTCCGAACGCATTGTACCGAATGGCTGGGCCCCGGCAGCATCTGGCTGGAAGAACACAGCGACCTGCTGTACCTACGACCTGAAGCAGATTTTTCGTACCGCCTCTCACAGTATATCGCACTCAATGAAGACAACCACCGGCAATGGCAGCAAAACCCCTCGCTCACGGCAAGGGCTGCCCTGCTGGAACGTTGCCTGACCGGGCATATCCTGAAGTTCGCTTCGGCCCTGAAGTGGCAACTGCCGCCTCGCAGTCTGGAGGTTTGTATCACCGATTTCAGGCTGCGCAGTGCCCGGGTATTCGATACCGATATGATCGCTTTCGACGTGCTTTTTCGCAGCAATATTTCCCTGCCCGACAGCGTTGGACTCGGTAAGGCAGTGAGCCACGGATTCGGCAAAATACAAACCCTTTGATCACAAATTAAAACAACCTGCATATGTTAAAATTTTCGTCGAAAAAACACGCGCTGCACAATTCTGACAATTCTCCACCCTATTTTAACTTTTTATAGGTTGATTGTCAAGGAGTTAAAAAATGAAGGGTAGAAATGCAAGCCAGTTTTAGGTAGGATTGCGACAAAAAAGAGTTTCGTTTCTTCGTCCAAGCATAGGTAGAAATGCAAGCCAGTTTTAGGTAGGATTGCGACCGAACCTGGATACACGAAGAAAGGCTGGCCACGTAGAAATGCAAGCCAGTTTTAGGTAGGATTGCGACCAAAAAAATAAATCAGGTATCCCGCCAAACCGTAGAAATGCAAGCCAGTTTTAGGTAGGATTGCGACCGAGGAGGATCGTCATGAGGCTGAATACAGCCTCTCGTAGAAATGCAAGCCAGTTTTAGGTAGGATTGCGACCTTTTGCCCTGTCTGTTTGTAGTCGCCAAGAAAGTAGAAATGCAAGCCAGTTTTAGGTAGGATTGCGACCTGGGTGGCAAGTTGCCCGTCTTTTTCTTTGCGTAGAAATGCAAGCCAGTTTTAGGTAGGATTGCGACAAATAACGCCTCCTTCGGGGCTCTTCTCCGTCAGTAGAAATGCAAGCCAGTTTTAGGTAGGATTGCGACGAATTTGGGTCTTTGACCCAAACCTCATAAGCAGTAGAAATGCAAGCCAGTTTTAGGTAGGATTGCGACCTGGTAATTCTGAGTTGATTAATGGCTGGGTGAGTAGAAATGCAAGCCAGTTTTAGGTAGGATTGCGACCATAACGATTCCGACGATGAGAAAGATGATGGAGTAGAAATGCAAGCCAGTTTTAGGTAGGATTGCGACCTACGAGGGTCAGGTAGCGTTTTTTAGCCGCTGCGTAGAAATGCAAGCCAGTTTTAGGTAGGATTGCGACCCGTTAAAACTGGTTGTGAATCCGGTTGAAAAGGTAGAAATGCAAGCCAGTTTTAGGTAGGATTGCGACCGTCTGTGGTGGCTGGTGTAATCTTTTTTTCGGTAGAAATGCAAGCCAGTTTTAGGTAGGATTGCGACCCTGCCCGCTTCCGGCCTCCAATGCCTGGGTGCGTAGAAATGCAAGCCAGTTTTAGGTAGGATTGCGACCAGTTTCCAGCAACTCTGCAATGCAGCGAAGTTGTAGAAATGCAAGCCAGTTTTAGGTAGGATTGCGACATAAAACATAAATCAGGACTCCCGCCAATCCGAGTAGAAATGCAAGCCAGTTTTAGGTAGGATTGCGACCTTATCCTCGAAATTCTCGCCGGGCTTCAGTTCGTAGAAATGCAAGCCAGTTTTAGGTAGGATTGCGACGGTAGAAGGTTGCTCTCCGTGGATAAAGCCCAGGAGGTAGAAATGCAAGCCAGTTTTAGGTAGGATTGCGACGAAAAAATATGGGCGATTGTTTGAGCCACTGTCAGTAGAAATGCAAGCCAGTTTTAGGTAGGATTGCGACAGAAAAATTCGCGGCAGCGGACCCGTGGTCCGGCGGGTAGAAATGCAAGCCAGTTTTAGGTAGGATTGCGACCTTCCATAAGGGTTCCCAAAAGGGCTCGCATTGGGTAGAAATGCAAGCCAGTTTTAGGTAGGATTGCGACTAATATGTCACAGTTAAAGCAGTCGCACCAGCCCGTAGAAATGCAAGCCAGTTTTAGGTAGGATTGCGACCAACAGCAAGGCAATGAATGCCAAAACAAATCCGTAGAAATGCAAGCCAGTTTTAGGTAGGATTGCGACTGACGCAACGCCGTTTTGAGGCGGTCGATTTCAGTAGAAATGCAAGCCAGTTTTAGGTAGGATTGCGACCATAACAAGGCCCAGAGCACTCCGTGGCTGCATTGTAGAAATGCAAGCCAGTTTTAGGTAGGATTGCGACATTACAGGCTGCTGACTATAGCCCGTTGTTGCGAGTAGAAATGCAAGCCAGTTTTAGGTAGGATTGCGACCGGAACCAGTGTGGCGCTGTCCTTAGCGAAGCCGTAGAAATGCAAGCCAGTTTTAGGTAGGATTGCGACCTCCCCCTCTTCATTGAAGTAGTCGTCAATGACGTAGAAATGCAAGCCAGTTTTAGGTAGGATTGCGACAAACTGCATCCAGAGCCGGTCAACAGAGAAATGGTAGAAATGCAAGCCAGTTTTAGGTAGGATTGCGACCAGAAGGCCAGAAGAAGCGTAAGAGTGAGCAGGGTAGAAATGCAAGCCAGTTTTAGGTAGGATTGCGACCCAAACTGAATTTGTCAAGAATGTGGAGTACGTGTAGAAATGCAAGCCAGTTTTAGGTAGGATTGCGACTCCCAGGTTGGTTAAAATCTTGACCCCGGACCCGTAGAAATGCAAGCCAGTTTTAGGTAGGATTGCGACAATGAATAACAACGAAAAACTTTTGAATTGTCTGTAGAAATGCAAGCCAGTTTTAGGTAGGATTGCGACCGAACAGCCTCCTTGAACATCGTTTTGTATTCAGTAGAAATGCAAGCCAGTTTTAGGTAGGATTGCGACCATTAGCTTGATGCAGAGCTCAGAATCAGACATGTAGAAATGCAAGCCAGTTTTAGGTAGGATTGCGACTTGGAATTCTGCCGGGAATATAATAAAAACAGGGTAGAAATGCAAGCCAGTTTTAGGTAGGATTGCGACCGAACGGGAACAGTGCCACGAAAATCGGGAAATGTAGAAATGCAAGCCAGTTTTAGGTAGGATTGCGACCTACTGCTGTAGCAAGCCCGGCTGTCGTCACGAGTAGAAATGCAAGCCAGTTTTAGGTAGGATTGCGACCAAGACCGCCAGACAAGAAACATTTACGCATGTGTAGAAATGCAAGCCAGTTTTAGGTAGGATTGCGACTGACACGTACTGGGGTAGTTTTTACAGGGACCCCGTAGAAATGCAAGCCAGTTTTAGGTAGGATTGCGACCGAATTCCTTCTCTGCCTTCGGGGCTTCTTTGGGTAGAAATGCAAGCCAGTTTTAGGTAGGATTGCGACCGTTTTCGGTGCGCAGCTCGGTTTTTTCGCTGTCGGCGGTAGAAATGCAAGCCAGTTTTAGGTAGGATTGCGACCTACTTTTTCTTTTTCTTCAACCACTTGTGCAGGTAGAAATGCAAGCCAGTTTTAGGTAGGATTGCGACAGGAATGCCAGGAGTTGGGGCTTGACGGCTAAAAAGTAGAAATGCAAGCCAGTTTTAGGTAGGATTGCGACCCAGGCAGGTAAACCTTGGCAGGCAGGTTCAGAATTGTAGAAATGCAAGCCAGTTTTAGGTAGGATTGCGACAAAGTAAGTTACGCCCATGTCACCGCAAAGTATGTAGAAATGCAAGCCAGTTTTAGGTAGGATTGCGACCCTCTCTCTTGCGGGATGGGGGTGACTGTGTACGGTAGAAATGCAAGCCAGTTTTAGGTAGGATTGCGACCTGCCCCATGTTGGCGGCGGCGGAGTCGGGATTGTAGAAATGCAAGCCAGTTTTAGGTAGGATTGCGACAATTCATTGACCACGTGGTGCGGAAGGCGGGAGTGTAGAAATGCAAGCCAGTTTTAGGTAGGATTGCGACACTCCAGGGACCCCCGAGGCGTCCAGGATTTTTGTAGAAATGCAAGCCAGTTTTAGGTAGGATTGCGACCTTTTCTCCGACCTGCTGATCGTTTGCCTCGTGTACAAATGCAAGCCAGTTTTAGGTAGGATTGCGGCCTGTTATTTGCAAGTTGAAGCCGGAGGTGCTGTACGATGGCTTTAGATACTGGCCTGTTGGAGACCTCACCCCCCGGCCCCCTCTCCAACGGGTGAGGTTAACCCATAAGTCAGGGGGATTTGAAAAAAGTGTAGTTCATTGACATATTGAAACCATCTACTAAGTTTTGGAAGTAATTCCAGCCAGCCCAAATAGACTGCCACCCCGGCATTCCATAGTTTTTTAGGCCTTGGTGTCCCCCCATTCTAC
>Ga0209572_1001408_pt1 | contig 16702 bp, 16 predicted proteins | sample EBPBio232012_DNA_FD_185867 | JGI IMG/M metagenome (GOLD analysis project Ga0209572, IMG submission 185867) | Wastewater treatment Type I Accumulibacter community from EBPR Bioreactor in Madison, WI, USA - Reactor 1_1/23/2012_ DNA (SPAdes)... | ecosystem: Engineered > Bioreactor > EBPR >...
TCCGGTTGAAGACGACGGTCGCTGAATCCGGTTTTGCGCTTGCAGCTAATGCCGAACGTCACATCAAGCCGCCGCGCGAGATGGCACGGCTGTTCAGGCTCTACCCGGAAGCGTTGGCCGAGACGATTCGTTTCGCATCCGAACTGAAATTCTCGCTCGACGAACTCAAGCATAATTATCCAGAAGAGACGACTGCCGAGGGCGTCGATCCACAGGTCGAACTCGAACGTTTGACATGGGAAGGCGCGAGTTGGCGTTACCCCAAGGGGGTTCAGGACAAGGTACGTAATCTTATCGTCCACGAACTTCAGATCGTCGCCGAGAAGAAATACGCGCGCTATTTTCTAACCGTGCACGATATCGTTCGCTTCGCGCGGGAAAAGGCGAAAGTTCTTTGTCAGGGACGAGGTTCGGCCGCGAATTCGGTGATCTGCTTTTGTCTTGGCATTACTGAAGTGGACCCCAGCCTGACGACGGTCCTCTTCGAACGTTTCATATCGACCGAACGCGACGAGCCGCCGGATATTGACGTCGATTTCGAACATGAGAACCGCGACAAGATCATCGCCTATATCTATGAGAAATACAGCGCCAAACGCACTGCGCTGGCGGCCGCTGTCATCTGCTATCGTGGCCGTTCCGCCATGCGCGAGGTCAGCAAGGCGATGGGACTGTCAGATGACGCCCGAAGCGCTATGGCGGGATCGATATGGGGTTGGTCAAGTTCGCATCTGGGCGAACGCGAGGCTGCCGCCGCCGGTCTCGACGCTGGCGATCGGACGACAAAACAGGTGCTGCATCTGGCCAACCAGATTGGCGGTTTCCCACGTCATCTGTCGCAGCATGTCGGCGGCTTCGTCATCACCCGCGACCGGCTCGACGAGATCGTACCGATCGCCAAGACGGCGATGGTCGAGCGCAAGATGGTCGAATGGGACAAGGATGATCTCGACGCCGTCGGCATTTTGAAGGTCGATATCCTCGCACTTGGCATGTTGTCGTGCCTGCGTCGTGCTTTTGAATTTCTCGAGCGACATTACAAACGGCATGACGAGTATGGCCGACCGTACACATTGGCGACGCTGCCGGCTGAGGACACGAACGTCTATGACATGATCTGTCGCGCCGACACGCTCGGTGTTTTCCAGATTGAAAGCCGGGCGCAGATGTCCATGCTGCCCAGGCTGCGGCCACGCAAATTCTATGATCTTGTCATCGAGGTGGCGATCGTGCGGCCCGGTCCCATCCAGGGCGACATGGTTCATCCCTATTTACGTCGCCGTCTGGGCAAGGAAAAAGTCGAATATCCGAGCGAGGAGTTGCGAGGGATACTTGGGCGCACATATGGTGTCCCGCTATTTCAGGAACAGGCGATGAGTATCGCGATTGTCGCCGGCGGTTTTTCACCAGGTGAAGCCGACCAGCTGCGGCGCGCCATGGCGACGTTCAAGCGTAATGGCACGATTGGCAACTACCGGGAACGAATGGTCGACGGCATGATTGCGAATGGCTACGAGCGCGAATTTGCTGAACGTTGCTTCAAGCAGATCGAAGGTTTTGGCGAATATGGTTTTCCCGAAAGCCACGCCGCATCCTTTGCGCTGCTGGTCTACGCTTCGTGCTGGTTCAAGACCTATTATCCGGACGTGTTCTGCGCCGCGATTTTGAATTCCCAGCCGATGGGTTTTTATGCGCCGGCGCAATTGGTGCGCGATGCGCGCGACCATGGCGTCGATGTGCGCGCGGTCGACATCAATCATTCATTCTGGGATTGCACGCTTGAGCCGGATGGGTTCAGCGCCAGTGCGATCCATCACCGGCATGCCGAAATGGACGGCGTCATTGCCTCGTCGCACGCGGTAAGGCTCGGCTTCCGCAGCATCAAGGGGTTGCGGCAGGCGAGCATGGAGATACTCTCCGCCAGTCGCGGCGACGGCTATGCCTCAGTGCGCGATCTCTGGCTGCGCTCGGGCCTGACTGTGGCCGAGATCGAAAAGCTTGCCGAGGCTGACGCATTCCGCTCGATCGGGCTCGATCGCCGCGCAGCACTATGGGCGGTGAAGGCGCTCGACGGGCGCTCCGCCGCAGAAAACCTGCCGCTGTTTTCGCAAAGCCGCCAGACATTGCTCGACCATGAGCCTCAGACGCGCCTGCCGGTCATGCCTGCCGGCGAACATGTCATTCATGACTACCGATCGCTTGGCCTCTCCCTGAAGGAACATCCGGTTGCATTCCTGCGCGCGCGGCTCAAAAAAGCCGGCGTGACCCCGAACGCCCGGCTGGAGCAGGTTCCAAATGGCCGCCGGGTTTCGGTTGCCGGGCTCGTGCTGGTGCGGCAGCGGCCGGGCAAGGGCAACGCCATTTTCCTGACGCTGGAAGACGAGGGCGGCATCGCCAATGTCATCATCTGGGCACGCAAATTCGAGCAATTCCGCGCCACCGTCATGGGTGCGAAATTCATCCGCGTCACGGGCCAGCTACAGAGCGAGTCTGGCGTCGTACACATCGTTGCCGACAGGATGGAGAACCTGACCAGCTGGCTGTCGGACCTGTCGGAAAAGGCGGCGCTGATCGACCCTTATGGCCCGACCGACGAGGTCAAGCGTGGTATCCATGAGGATCGACGCACGGCGGAAAAGCACCGCACGATCGAATCCGTGCCAAAAGTCGCGGCGAACGAAAATGCGGAGGAGATGACGGCCGACATTGCGCGAGTCATGCCGAAAGGTCGGAATTTTCATTGACCCCAATTTGCGGGGCGGGCCCGGAAAAAGACGCTGCTATTTGCGTCCCTTGCGTTTTGCGATCTCAGCTTCGTCCAGCGCCCGCGCTTCCGATGGCAGCATGATCGGGATGCCGTCGCGAACCGGGAACGCCAGTCTTGCCGATGCCGAAACAAGCTCGCTGCGGGCGGCGTCAAACTCCAGCCGGCCATGCGTCAGCGGGCAGCACAGCAGTTCAAGCAGTTTCGGGTCGATGTCGACCGCAGTTCTGTTCATTGGCAAAGCTCGAAACTGGAAATCCGCAATATCACGTAGGCACCAGCGTTGCACGATAAACCCAGACCTGCAACGCGGCTCGACCTTGTTGCAGACCTGCTATTGCAGACTCGGCGGCGTATCGTCATCGTCGCGAGCCAGCGCCATCTCGGTAATCGCGATCAGTGTTTCGGCCCGCGTTTTCAGGTCCGGTGCATCAAGCAGCGCCTGCTTTTCGGCCGCGCCATAGGGCGACATCATCGACAGCGCGTTGACCAGCGTCGCATTCTCGGCCCGGCTGATATTGTTCCAGTCGGCCTTCAGGCCGTTGGCGTCGAGATAGGCCTTGAACGTCTTCAAGAGGGCCGCGCGGTCAAGGTCGGAAGCTGCCTGATCTTCCACGAGGTCATGGACGAATGGTGCGATCCGGCATTGCCGGAACGGTGTCTTCGTCGCCGCCTCTTCCATCACCCGGAACCGGCACACACCCTCCAGCGCAATGATGTAGCGGCCGTCGCCGGTTTCGGTGAAAGAGGTAATGCGACCCAGGCATCCGGTCTCGCACAGTTCCGGTTCGCCATCGCCGCGCAGCGCACCATCAAGGCGCGGCTGGATCATCGCGATCACCCGGTCGCCGGCAAGGGCCGCGTCTATCATTGCAAGATAGCGAGGCTCGAAAATATTGAGCGGCATGCGTCCGCCAGGCAGCAGCAGCGCTGCGGCCAACGGAAAGATGGGCACCTGTCGCGGTAGGCTGCCCACATTACGGTAGAATGCATTGCCAGCCTTCACGGCATGCGTCTCCCGGCAAGTTCATTGCCAATTATGTGGGGCAGCTGATGGCTATCTCAAGGCTGCCCTTGCTGTTCGACCGACGAACCGCTCACGAAAACAGCAGCGACGACAGTTTGCGCCTTGCCGCAAGTGTCGCCTCGTCGCCGGGACCCCAAGCATCGAACAGTTGCAGCAATTGCTTGCGCGCGCCGTCATCGTTCCAGGTCCGATCGGCCTTCATGACTGCCAGCAAACCGTCTGCGGCTGCCTGACGGTCGCCGCGCGCATTGTCGATCATCGCCAGATCATAGCGCGCCTGATGGTCTTTTGCATCAGCCTCGATCCGCTGGAGCAATGCAACCGGGTCGCCAAGCCCGGCCACCTGATCGGCCAGCGCCAGCTTCGCATTGGCGCCCGCTATTGCCGGGTCGCCTGCCTTGTCTTGTGGAACCGTTGCAATGAGCTGGCGGGCCGCCTCGAGCTCGCCCTTGTCGGCCAGAATTGACGCTGCGCCGCCAATCGCGGCCAGATTGTCCGGGGCAACGGCTGCAATCTCCAGAAAGATCGCCAGCGCGGTCTCGGTATCGCCCTGGTCGAGCGACAGCTTTGCGTCTTCGAGCGCCTGCGCGATTGCCTCCGCTTCCCCGCCGGGGCCGGCAACGCGGTCGATGAATTCAGTCACTTTTGCTTCCGGCTGCGCGCCCATGAAACCGTCGACCGGTTGGCCGTCCTTGAAGGCGATGACGGCAGGGATGGACTTGATGCCGAGTTGTCCGGCAATGCTCGGGTGTTCGTCGATATTCATCTTGACGAGCTTGACCCGGCCGCCTGCAGCCCGCACTGCCTTTTCGATAATCGGCGTCAACTGCTTGCACGGCCCACACCACGGCGCCCAGAAATCGACCAGCACGGTTTGATTGCGTGATTCCTGGATGACGTCGGCAGTAAAGCCTTGCGTCGTCGTGTCCTTGATCAGATCGCCAGCCGGCGCGCCTGTCGCCACGGGTGCCGCCAACGGCGCTGGTGCGGCGGGTGCGCCAAAGTTCACATTCGCTGAATAGGAGCCGCTTGCTGGCGCAAATGGATTGCTGTCATTGCTCATGATAATCGTCCCGGCGTGGTCGCCTCATTTATCCCAGATTTGGCGACTGGATGCCAATTTTCAAGATCGCGGGCTCATGGCCCGTCGTCGTCATGAAGCGAACCAGGTCGCTTGGTGCGATCGATGTTGTGGCAGTATTGACCAGCGGATGGCAGTTGACCACCGCATGTTCAAGCAACTCTTCGTCAAGCACTGCCTTCACCCGTCCGTCAGTGTCATTGACGACGCCAAAGGCAGTGACGGCACCGGGCTGGACACCGAGAAATTCCTCCAGCCGATCCGCATTGCCGAACGACACTTTGCCGGACGCGCCGATCAGCGTGTGTATTGTCTTCAGGTCAACGGTGACGTCTTCGCCCACGGTTACGAGGAAATAGTTGTCCTTGCGGTCCTTCAGGAACAGGTTCTTCGTGTGCCGGCCGGCAATTTCACCGCGCAAGGCCTGCGATTCGGCGACGGTATGCAGCGGCGGGTGGTTTCTGGTCGGAGCTTCGATGCCAAGATCGGCCAGCAACGACAGCAATTGTTCCGGGGTCTTGGACATGTCTGGTGACGGGTTTCCGGTGGGAATGACGATGTTCGACGTCTACGCCGCTCAAATCGGCTCTACGCCAGGCGCAGACGGTAGTTCTTCCACACACCTATGTCGCCTGACCGCTCCTGCCAAGTCCAAAGCGTGGCGCTGACGTCCGTCGCGCGCCTTGCGACAAGATGGATAAAATTCCCTGTTGCAAAGGCGAAGCGGTTCGGCCATATAGGCCCGGCTTGCGGCCGGTGGCCGCGCGAGCGGGTGTAGCTCAGGGGTAGAGCATAACCTTGCCAAGGTTAGGGTCGAGCGTTCGAATCGCTTCACCCGCTCCAATTATCTCCACCGAAAAGCCGCGGGTCACCCCGCGGCTTTCGTGTTTTCAGGCCATGCTGTGATCAAGGCGCGGTGCCCGCAGCCCGGCGCGTGCCGGCCGAGCTGCTTATCGACGGGATGGAATCATGTGCTTGCCGGTGCGTTCAACCGTGCCGCACGTAGAGTGATGCGTTGCGGCCCGCCCAGGCATCGAGCGAATCGAACATCGATTTGGCCGCATCGTCATGGAGCTTGGAGGCGTTGAAACGCCCGTCCTTCAGATATTCTCCGGGAAACGCGATGTTGATGCCCTCATAGACCGGGATCATCTGCAGGCAGCTGAGCACGGGTTTCAGCATCTGCACTGCGCGCGTGCCGGCGGCAATGCCGCCATAGCTGACACAGGCGGCCGGTTTGAATTTCCATTCGTCGTGCAGGAAGTCGATCGCGGTCTTCAGGGAGCCCGGAAAGCCATGATTATATTCCGGCGTCACAAAGATGATCGCATCGGCGCGCTCGACAATGTGGCTCCACGCCTTGGTGTGGTCGTTCTCGTAACGATGCATGCGCGGATGGTGTGGCTCGTCGTAATTGGGCAGGTCGAGTTCCCTCAGATCCGCAATTTCGACGGTGAAGCGGCCGTCGGCGGCAGCGCGCTCAGCGGTCCATTCGGCGAAGGGAAAGCCGATGCGACTGGGGCGCGTGCTGCAGGCGACGACGAGAAGATTGTGCATTTGTGTTTGTCCAGTGTCGAAGAGGAATGTTGGCCTAAAGCCTTGCCAACCAGGTGGCGATGCCGGGGAATATTGTCAGGATAATCAGACAGGCGATCATTGCGAGCACAAAGGGGAAAGCGCCGCGAAAGATGTCGCCGACCTTCAGCGTCTTGTCGTCGATCGCCGATTTGATCGTGTAGACCGACAGCCCAAAGGGCGGGGTCAAAAGGCCGATTTCGACGGCAATGATCGTCATCACGCCGAACCAGATCATGTCAAAACCGGCGGCTGCGGCCACCGGCAGCGCAATGGGAAGCAGGATCAGCATGATCGAGATGGAATCGATGAAGCAGCCCATAACGATGACGAGAGCCAGAAACAGGAGCAGAAAACCATAAGGGCCAAGTGCGCCGCCGATGAGGAATTCGGCCAGCGCGGTCGGCAGGCCCGACATTGCGAGCATCCGGCTGAAGAAAGTCGCAGCAACAATCAGGAACAGGACCGACACGGTGATCTGGCCGGTCTCCACCAGCAGGTGCCAGAAGCGGGACGAGGTCAGCGAACGGCGCGCCAGGGCGATCAGCAGCGCGCCAAGCGCACCCATTGCGCCAGCCTCGGTCGGATTGAGAAAGCCGCCATAAAGGCCACCGAGCACGACAGTGACCAGCAGCACGATCGGCGCGCCCTTCTTGAGAAAGTCGAGACCGCCGAATGTCTCTCCGTCCGGCGAGCTATCCTGAGCCTCGAAAACTGATCGTGGCCGCAACCACGCCATGAGCATGATTGTTGCGGCAAACAGCAGTGACAGCAGGATGCCAGGGCCCACGCCCGACAGGAACATGCGGCCAACCGATTCTTCGGCGAGCACTGCATAGACCACCATCAGAAGCGAGGGCGGGATCAACATGCCGAGAACGGAACTGCCAGCAACCACGCCGGTGGCGAATTTGCGGCTGTAGCCGTGGCGCTCCATTTCCGGCACCGCGATGCGCGAAAACACCGAGGCGGACGCGACCGAGATGCCGGTGATCGACGCAAAGACGGCATTGGCAAAAACGGTGGCGATGCCAAGACCCGCCTTCACCCGTCGCAGCAGGCGCTCGAACAGGTCGAACGTGTCCTTGCCGACGCCGGAAATCGTGACCAGCAGCCCCATCAGCACGAATAGCGGCACGATGGCGAAGAGATATTCCTCGACGCTGTCATTTGCGACAGAACCGAGCATGCGCAGCGCGACCGTTTCGTTGCGGATCATGGCGACCGCGCCAAAGGACGTCGCCATCATGGCAACGCCAATCGGCATGCCGCACAGGATCAACACAAGCAGGACAGCGATTGCGAGAAGGCCGATCTCGATGCCGGTCATGAATTGGCGCTCCGATCGCTGCCCGGCGCGCGCAGTTGGCGGAGCCTGCCGATTGCCATGAGGAGAAACTGGATCGCGGCGACAACCGCACCAAGGAAGATCAGGGCGCGAAATGGCCATGTCTGAAGGGTCATAACGCCAGTGACACCGATGAATTCGCGATGTTCGATCTCGCGCCAGACAATGCCCCAGCTCGACCATGCGATGCCGGCACAAAGGGCAGCACCAACGAGGTCCCAGACGGCACGGATCACGGCAGCGACTGGCGGCCGCCGGGCGGCAACCGCGTCGAGCAGAAATTCTGTGCTGGCGAGGCGGTCGTTTCGAACCGCCGTGCCGAGTTGCAGGAAGACGATGAGCACGACGACAATTGCGCCGAGTTCGGCGACCAATGGCAGGGATGCACCCATCAGGTTTCTGGCAAACACGTCGGCGACGATGATGGCCATCAAGAAGACGATCATCACCGTGCCGAGTGCGGCCAGACCGTCAACGCCACGGTTCCAGAAGCGGATCGGCGTGCGGTTGCCGGGCGGGGGGCTTTCCCCCGCGCCAGCGTCAGATGTGGGTTTCATCGTGCTCACTGGTCGATGCTCCGAGCTTTAGACGCTCGCCCTCACATACCCTTGTCCCAGTCGCGTGCCGGCTTTTCGCCAGCTGCACGCAGGCCTTCCATGTAGGCTTTGAGGAATGCCTTGCCGGGCAGGCCACGCGATTCGGCGTCTGCGGCCCATTCGCCAGCGATGTCTGGCAGGCCGTCGACCCATTTCTGGCGGTCACCATCCGGCAGTTCGGAGATGGTGACCGGCGGGGTCTGGCCCTTGCCTGCCTCGACCATCTTGCCGAAAGCGGCTTCGTGGCGCTCCAGCAGGTCCTTGCCATGGGCTTCGGTATAGACCTTGCCAGCCGCAACCATCGCCTGCTGCACTTCTTCCGGCAGACCGTCCCACGTATCCTTGTTGATCGCGACTGCTCCGGAGAATGCAGTGCCGATGCGCACTCGGGTAATGTAGGGCGCAACCTCGTAGATCTTGGCCGGCAGCACGCCGAGCGCCAGCGACAAGACGCCGTCCGACACACCGGTCTGGATGTCGGTGTAGAATGTCGGCAGCGAGCCGTCGACTGCATTGGCACCCGTGCCGCGCAGCCATTGGCCGAGCACTCCTGGCGCCGACAGCTTCATGCCGTTCAGGTCGCCGACGCTTGCGATCGGCTTCTTGGTGTAGAGGTCGTAGCCATCGGTACCGGTGAGGCCCAGAACCTTCAGATTGTACTGTTCCCATTCCTTCTTGAAGGCAGGGTCGTTTTCGAGCAGGTCCCACATCACCTTGAGCTGCACCGGCGGGTTGCCGGTTGCGAACGGCGTATAGGTTGAGGCCTGGCTGAGCGGCAGCTTTGCGCCTTCGAGGAAGGAGAACACCCAGCCGACATCGGTCACGCCTTCCTGGACCGACGTCAGGGTGGCATTTGCCTTGTAGAGCGAACCGCCAAAGGCCTCGTTCCACTTGATCTGGTAGTTGCCTTTTTCCGCCAGCAGACGGTCAGTCTCGGCCATGAATTCGGACTTGATCATCCCGACCCACGGGATCACCAGCGGGTGGCTTGAGGCCACTGTCAGGTCGATCTGCTCGACGGCGTAGGCTGTGCCTGGAATCGCCATGGCGGCGGCCAGCAGGAACCCTGTCAATTTCTTCATGTCTTCCTCCCTTTATTCACACAATGGCGAAACGCTGGCTCGACATGTCGAGCTTCACGGTCATCGTTCCTTCGTTGATCATCCAGGGCCTGACCTGGAATTGTCGCGCGCCGCTGGCGTGCATGGGGTCGCGTTCGGCGATGGCAATCGCGGCCTCGCGTGAGGCAGCGCGCACAACCACCAGCCCATCACCTCGCCATTCGCGCTCGTCGTCGCTCCACATCGGTCCGGCAGCGAACATCACGCCGTCACGCTCAAGCTGCATCTGGAATGCAAGGTGCGCGTCCAGCTGCGCAAGGATCGGGGCGATGTCGCCGGTCGGCGTCGTGAAAATCGCGTAGAGCTGCATCTGCAGCATCGCACCGGAAGCCTTTTTCACCTCGTCGACTGGCAATGGCATTCGCTCTTCTCCCCTGTGCCGTTCAGCCGGCATTCTGGCGCCTGATTTCGCTCCGGATTTCGTCGCCATGCTCGTTGAGCATTGGTGGTGGCGTGATTTCGAGGTCCGGCTTTCCGTCGAAACTGTAAGGTGCGCGCACGGTGGTGAAGTGGCCCATCGTCGGATGGTCCGCACCGACCTTGATGTTCAGATGCACGGCCTGCGGGTCTTCGAGCGCCTCATCGGAATCATAGGCTGGCGAATGCGGCACTTCCGCCTCAAGCAAGCGTTGGGCCCATTCATCGCGGCTGCGATTGGCAAAGACCGGGGTCAGCACGGCGATCAATTCCTGCTGATGTTCGATGCGGGCCAGCCGTTCGGCAAAACGTGGGTCACTCAACAGCTCAGGCAGTTCGACTGCCGCCACCAGCCCTTCCCAGAATTTTGTCGGAGAGGAGAGGTGGATTGCGATCCATTTCCCGTCCGAGCAGGCGAATGTGTAGGACTGAGAAACGGTGGGGCGGCTCAGCGGCCCCATGACTTCGCCAACGGAATAATAGTGGGTGAAACTGTCGAGGTTGAAATGGCACATCGCTTCGAGCATGGAGATGTCGAGACGGCGACCCTTGCCGGTTTTGGTGCGTTCCAGAAGTGCACTGACAATGCCAAGCGCCGCATAGTGGCCGGTCACCGCGTCGGCGATTGCCGGTCCGATGACGCGTGGGTCAGACGGCGGGGTCAAGAGGCGCAAATAGCCGCTTGCGGCTTGCGCAACCGTGTCGAAGGCCGGCCGATCGCGCGACGGGCCGGTCTGGCCAAAACCTGAAATGGCGCAATAGATCAAGCGTGGATTGACGGTTCGCAACGTCTCCTCGCCGGCGCCCAGTTTTTCGGCGACGCCGGGACGAAAATTCTGAATGAAGACGTCGGCGCCGCGGATCAGATCGTAGAACAGCGCCAGATCGTCCGGCTTTGCCGTGTCGAGCGCGATCGAGCGTTTGTTGCGGTTATATGTCTGGTAGTGAGGGGAATAGAGTCCGCCCTTGAAGGCGCGGAACGGGTCGCCCGTTTCGGGACGCTCCACCTTGATCACATCCGCGCCGAGATCGGCCAGATGAACGGCCGCTGCGGGACCGGTGATATAGGTGCCCATTTCGATGACACGGATGTCTTTCAGGATCTTCATCGCGTCACGCGCCTTCGCCAGCAGCCGGACCGTCATAGGCGATGGCCAGATCGGCCTTGTGGGACATGATGAAGCCAATCGAACGCTGCGATTCCTCGTAGAGATGGGCGACCAGACCCGCCGCGCGCGCGAGCAGCGGAATGCCTTTCATCGCTTCTGCCGGCCAGCCAGCATCAAGCATCAATGCAGGGATCGCGCCCGACACATTGATCGGCAGCGGCCGGTTCATCATATCGGGCGCAATGCGGCCGAGCGCGCGCAGGCAGGCTACCGCATCGCCCGAAACGCCGTTGGCGTCGGCAAATTCCAGCAGAACATTGGCGCGCGGGTCGCCCTCGCTGTGCTGCGGGTGGCCCAGCCCCGGCACCTTGGCTTTCAGCACTTTCAGTGCGGCCAGGCTTTCACGCACCGCCGTATCAAGATCGATACCTCTGGCGTCACGCTGTTTCAGAATGTCGACCAGATAGCGGCCTGCAATGTCTGAACTGCCGGCAACCACCGAGCCCATGCCGAGCAGGCCGGCAGACATTGCGCCCTGCCAGGCTTCCGGTGCCGCAGCCAGCGTCATGCGCGCGGCCTGCACGCTTGGCACAAGGCCATGCTCTGCTATTGCCACGAGACAGGCATTGGTGGTGGCGCGCTGGAGTTCGGTCGGTTTCGTGCCCAGCGTCAGCAGCCAGAAATAGTCGGTGAAATCGGTCTTGCCGATCAGGTCGCGACACAGATCGTGGCCACGAATGGTGATCGAATGGGCGTCGGACGTGGCAATGGCGGTGAATGCGCCGTCCTGTTTGCCAATCCTCATATTGCCTCCCCAAATGTTCGCTATGCGAAATATTTTTCTCTTGCCGGAGAGTATGAAGGCATCTAGCCTGATGTCAAGACGGAGCAAGCTGGCGGTCCGCAGCGCAGATCTTGCGGGCCGGAGCCAAATGGGAGGACACAGTGCGCGATATCAACCAGTTCACGATCACCGATGCGGTGAAGAATAGTTTCAAGACCGAGGAAGGGTCGCGTTTCAAATTCGTTCTCGAATCCCTGATCGATCATTTGCACGATTTCACGCGTGAAACGCAGATCACCCATGACGAATGGATGCGTACGCTGATGTTCCTCTATGATTGCGGAAAGATCTCCACGCCGGAGCGGCATGAGTTCATCCTGTTGTCGGATGTCCTCGGCTGGTCGGCGCTGGTTGACATGATCAACACCCGCGGCGGCGCGACCGAAGGCTCCAATCTCGGTCCGTTCTATCTCGAAAACGCTCCAAAGATGGCGCTGGGGTCGGACCTTGCCGGCCCGCGCGAGGGCGTTTCGGTGCTGGCCTTCGGTGTTGTGCGCGACACGCTCGGCCACCCGATCAAGGGGGCGGTCGTCGACACCTGGCAGGCCGATGGTGCCGGCACTTATCCGATCCAGGAAGAGGGACAGGACAAGTACGACCTGCGCGGTATCTTCGAGACCGACGACCAGGGCCGCTACTATTACACGACCGTTCTGCCCAAGCCCTATACGGTTCCCTATGATGGCCCGGTCGGCGAATTGCTGCGCGCCGGCACCCGCCATGCCTGGCGACCGGCCCATCTGCACTACATGGTGCGCGCGCCTGGCTTGAGGGCAATCACCACGGAAGTGTTCTTCGAGAACACGGAATATGTCGACAATGACGCAGTGTTTGGCGTTCGCCGGTCGCTGGTTGCCAAGATCGAACCGTTCAAGGCAGACAAGGCTGGCAATCCGCCGCTTGAACGCAAGCCCGACGCCATGCTGAGTTATGATTTCGTGCTAGCGCCGGCGGGTTGATTCCCGTCTGCTGTCCGGAGAGGCCTTCGTAAATGCTTGATGACACCAGATCGCTCCCGCGTCCGGGCGAATTTGTCGAAGGCTTGTCGAAGGGATTGCTGATCCTCGAATGTTTCGACGCCCAGCATTCGGACATGACACTGACCGACGTCGCACGCCGTGTCGGCCTGTCGCCGGCTGCAGCTCGCCGCAGCCTGCTGACCCTGATGGCGATGGGTTATGTCGGCCAGGTCGGAAAGCGCTTCCATCTGCGGCCCAAGGTGATGAGCCTTGGGTCGGCCTTCTATTCATCTGCACGCGTCGATGAAGTCTTTCAGCCGGAACTGCGCCGTCTGGTGGAAAAATTCGGCGACGCCTCGTCGGTGGCGACTCTCGAAGGCAATGACGTCATCTATATCGCGCACTATTCCGAGCAGCGTGCACGACGGGTCACCGCCGTCGTCGGCGTGCGTTATCCAGCCCACGTCACATCGCTGGGCAGGGTTCTGCTTGCAGGGCAGCCGGAGGCCGATCTTGAGCGCTATCTGCGCGATTTCGTACCCAGTCAGCTAACCCGCACGACAGTTGTCGACAAGGCGGAAATCGGGAAACTGATCGAGCGCGCCCGTGATGAACGCTATGCAACGACGGTTGATCAGCTCGACTATGGCATCACCGCGCTGTCTGTGCCGATCCGCGATGCGAGCGGGCGCACGATCGCAGCGCTCAACACGTCTGCCTATAGTGGCGCCACGACAGCAGACGAACTGGTGACGAACCGGCTGGAAGAGCTCCGCTATTCGGCGGCGCGCATCGAGCAGACCCTGTCGCGCCTGCCGGTCATCGGTTCGATCATCGGCTCGCGCTGACGGACAGCCGGGCCCGCCAGCCGAATTGTCTTTATTCGTCGCTGCCGCGCACGCCGGCAATCTGGCGCGCGACGCGGTTGACGGCGTCGAGCTTTGCCTGAGCCGAACCGCCCTTGAATGCACCATCCAGCGTGGTGACGATCGACGTGATGTTGTCGAGTTCCTCGGCCGCCGTTTCCACAGTCAGAGGCTGGTCGTCATAAGCGTCAACGAAGCGCTGTGCCGCATAGGCGATCAGCAGCAGCGCAGCTGCATTGTCCGGTTCGCCCGCAATGCGCGAACGGGCTGTGCGCGCGCAGGCATCATAGGCGCGAACGCCGCCGCCTGCCTCGACAATGCCTTTGACCAGCGATTCAAACATCAGATCTACTCCTTGGAAGCTCTCGGCAGTTCGGAGATTCCACCATGGTTGGCGGACCAGGCGACCGGCCCGTTCAGAAACAGTTCGACTTCCTTGATCGTCTCCACCGGGAAACGGTTCTCGTCCTTGCAGACCTTGAGAATGTCCCACCAGGTTGCGAGGTAGTGCAGCCGCATGCCGGCATCGAGCAGCTTGGCCGGCGTTTCGGGGAAGATGTCGTAGTAGAACACGGCAAATGTGTCGGTCACGCGCGCGCCGGTGCGGGCAATTGCCTCGGCGAACTTGATCTTGCTGCCGCCGTCGGTGGTCAGATCCTCGACCAGCAGAACGCGTGCACCTTCGGCCAGCGCGCCCTCGATCTGCGCATCGCGGCCAAACCCTTTCGGCTTCTTGCGCACATATTGCATCGGCAGGCCCATGCGGTCCGCCAGCCAGGCTGCGAAGGGAATGCCAGCCGTCTCGCCGCCCGCCACCGCGTCAAACTGTTCGAAGCCGACATTGCGGAAGATCACTGATGCACCGAAATCCATCAAAGCCGAGCGGATGCGCGGGTAGGAGATCAGCTTGCGGCAGTCGATATAGACCGGGCTCGCAAGGCCAGATGTGAATGTGTAGGGCTGGTCGGCGCGAAAATGGACGGCATTAATCTCCAGCAGCATTTTTGCTACCGTTTCCGATATCACCGCACGATCTGGAAATGTGTTGGAGAACATGGCTTCTTCCCGGGTGTTGGAGTTGGCACTCGCTATCAACAATGACAGCGACTAGCCAGACTTACCCTCGATTATCCAGTGGATCGGCGACATTGGATCGAAAACGGTCACCGGCCCGTCGGCCGTATCGATCTTGTCGGGGAATTTGGTCGGCTCGTCCCGGCGCGCCAGTTCGATGCGCTCCTCATTGGCCGGCAAGCCGTAAAATGCCGGTCCGTTGAGCGATGCAAAGGCTTCAAGCCGGTCAAGTGCATTTTCCTGTTCGAACACATGGGCCAGGATCGGCATCGTGTTGATCGAGGAGAAAATGCCGGCGCAGCCGCAGGCGCATTCCTTCAGCGGATCAAGATGGGGTGCGGAATCGGTGCCAAGGAAAAATCGCTTGTCGCCCGATGTCGCTGCTTCACGCAAGGCGAGGCGATGGTTTTCGCGCTTGGCGACCGGCAGGCAGTAATAGTGGGGCCGAATGCCGCCAGCCAGAATGGCGTTGCGGTTGATCACCAGATGATGTGTCGTGATCGTCGCCGCCTGGTTCCTGTCCTGGGAGCGCACATAGTCGACGCCGTCCTTGGTCGTCACATGCTCCATCACCACCCGCAGCTCAGGCAGCTTGCGCTTCAGCGGATCAAGCACGCGGTCGATGAAGACCGCCTCGCGGTCGAAAATGTCGATCTCGGCATTGGTGACTTCACCATGCACGCAGAGTGGCATGCCGATCTCGGCCATCTTTTCCAGCACCGGCATGGCGTTCTCGAAATTGCGCACGCCGCTTTGGGAATTGGTAGTGGCACCTGCGGGATAGAGTTTTACCGCCTTCACCAGACCGGAAGCAAAACCGGCTGCGACATCGGCCGGATCAGTCGTTTCGGTCAGATAGAGTGTCATCAGCGGCGTGAAATCATGGCCTGCCGGCAACGCGTTCATGATCCGCTTGCGATAGGCCTCGGCATCTGCAGTGGTCACTACCGGCGGCACCAGGTTCGGCATGATGATGGCGCGGGCGAAATTGGCGGAGGAGTGCGGCAGCACCGCCTTCAGCATCGCGCCGTCACGCAGATGCAGGTGCCAGTCATCGGGTTTGCGAATTGTCAGGTTCATCAGTGCGCAGCCTTCAGAAATTCATACAGAATGTCCGTTCCGGCCATGAAGTCTGTCAGGTCCATCGCCTCGTCGGGATTGTGCGAACCATTTCGGTTGCGCACGAACACCATGGCTGATGGCACGCCTGCGGCCGAAAATACAGCCGCGTCATGGCCGCCGCCGCTTGGCATCAGGAATTTGTCCTGCCCCGTCCGCTCCATTGCTGCCAGAAGCTGATCGACCAGCACCGGATCGCACAGCGCAGGTGCGGTGCGGATTTCCTCGTCGAGCACGAAACTCACTTTCCGATCGCGCGAAACCTGCTTCATCTCTGCTGCCAGCAGGGCACGCATTTCGTCCAGCGTCCGGGCGCTCTGGCTGCGAATGTCGAGGCTGAAGGCAATCTCGTCGGGTATGCGCGACATTGCGTGCTTGCTGGGGTCGGTTCCGACAACGCCGCTGGTCAGCACCAGATCGTCGCCCTTGTTGAGGATGGTAGACCAGCTCTCGTCCAGTCGCACCAGCAGGTCGGCCAGCGCCAGCACGGGGTCGCGGCGAAAGGCGCGCGGCACGGCGCCCGAATGGCCCGCCTCGCCAACGCAGCGAATGGAGCGATGGCGGAAATTGCCGCGAATGCCCGACACGACTGCGGCTGGAATGTTCTTGCCCACCAGCAGCGGCCCCTGTTCGATATGCAATTCGAGGTAGGCCGACACCGGTTTCAGGTCGATCAGCGGCAGGCCGGCCCGCACATCGTCCATCGGAATGCCGATATCGGCCATGTGCTGGCCAAGGCTTCGTCCGTCGCCCTTGTGAGTCGCTTCGATTTCGCCTGTTGGCAACGACCCGGTCAGCGCCT
>Ga0209572_1001409_pt1 | contig 16700 bp, 16 predicted proteins | sample EBPBio232012_DNA_FD_185867 | JGI IMG/M metagenome (GOLD analysis project Ga0209572, IMG submission 185867) | Wastewater treatment Type I Accumulibacter community from EBPR Bioreactor in Madison, WI, USA - Reactor 1_1/23/2012_ DNA (SPAdes)... | ecosystem: Engineered > Bioreactor > EBPR >...
TTTTGTGATCATCGGGGCGCGCAAAATGGCTGCCTGATCGCCCATGATGAGCGCCATCGACATGGCTTTAATGCCATAGGAGACTGGCGGCACCATCTGCCCATCGACCATTTCGGGCTGCAAACGTGTCTCGAGATTCAGCATACGGGGAATGGAGGGGCCATAGATGTCGGCATCCAATATACCCACAGTCTTGCCCTTCAGGGTCAGCGCGTGCGCCAGGTTCACTGTGGTGGTGGATTTTCCAACGCCACCCTTGCCCGAGGCAATGGCAACCACCCGCTTCACATGCGCAAGCGGCGAATGATTAATCTGGGGCTTGATACGTTCACTTGAAGTCATGGCCACTCACGTCTATATGTCTCATCACACTCGCACAAGAGGAGAAGACATGGCGCAAAGTCCATGGGGTAAACGTCCGACGGGAAATGGTGGCGGTCAGCGCCCTCCCTCAGGTGGCAACCGGCCACCGGAAATGGATATCGACGCCTTGCTTCGCAAGACGCATGCGCGCATGAAGGGCATGATGGGTGGTGCGGATGGCGGCGCAAGCGAAAAGCGCATCGCGGCAATGATTCTCGGCGCGCTGTTCGTGTTGTGGATGGCCTCTGGCATTTATCGTGTGAACCCTGACGAGCTTGGTGTAGTGCTGCGTTTTGGTAAGTACCAGTCCGAGCGCATCGCCGATCCGGGACTGAATTACCATCTACCGTACCCTATCGAGCAAGTGCTCATCCCTAGCGTGACCTCGGTGAATAAGGTGGAGATTGGCGGCGGCGGCATGGCGGATAATCCCACCGTGCGTCGTACGTCGTTCGAGTCTTCGACTTCGGCGCTCGACCGCGAAAGCCTGATGCTTACGGGCGACAGAAACATCGTCGATATCGATTTTGAGGTGCAGTGGAAAATCGATGCGACGAATCCCCACCACTTCCTGTTCAATGTACGCGACCCTGCTGGTAGCGTGAAGTCGGTGGCGGAAAGCGCCATGCGTGAAGTCATCGGTCGCAACAAGCTCGAAGACGTGTTGACCACCGCACAATCGCAGATCGCTGAAGATACCAAAGACATCATGCAGCGCATTTTTGACCAATATGGTGCAGGCATTGAAGTGATTGCCGTGAACCTGAGTAGACCCGATGTGCCTGCCCCGGTGCTGGGTGAGTTCCAGGACGTCAAACGTGCTGAACAGGATAAAGAGACGGCCGAGAGCGTGGCGGAAGGCTATAGTAATGATATCCTGCCCCGCGCGAAGGGTGAGGCCGTGCAGATGGTGCAGGCCGCAGAAGCATACAAGAACCGCATCGTTGCCGAAGCGGAAGGTGACGTGGCGCGCTTCACCAAGGTCTATGAGCAATATGTGACCGCCAAGGACGTGACGAAAAAACGTATCTATCTGGAGACGATGGAAGCGGTGATGAAGGGCATGTCGAAAATCATCATCGATGAAACAGGTAAAGGGCAAGGTGTTGTGCCTGTATTACCATTACCAGCCATGACCAATGCGCAACCGAAAGTCAGCGAGTAACGCCATGGAAAAAATACTCATCAAAATCGGCGCGGGTCTGGTTGTAGCACTGGTGCTGCTCTATAATAGCGCTTTCATTGTGATGCAAACGCAGCAGGCGCTGGTATTGCAGCTTGGTGAAATCGTGCGCGAGGTGGATGAACCGGGACTGCGCTTCAAAATTCCGTTCATTCAGAATGTCATTTTCTTCGAAAAACGGTTGCTTGATTTCAGGGCTCAACCTGCGGAGTTCATTACCAAAGACCGCAACAGCGATGTTGAGGAACGTGTGGTGATCGATGCTTTCGTGCGTTATCGCATTACCGACCCTGTGCTGTTCTATCAAGCGGTGCGCACCGAAGCGAACCTCGCAAGCCGACTGAACAGTATCGTGGTGTCGAATATGCGTAAGACATTGGCGAATCATTCTCTGGCGGATTTATTGTCCAGCAAGCGTGTGGAAATTATGCAACAGATTCGCACTCAGGTGAATCGTCAGGCGACGCGCGGCGACATGGAAGACCGTTTAGAGGGCTCCATTGGCGTGGAAACGACGCAACGACGTGGTCAGGGATTTGGTATTGAAATTCTTGATTTGCGTATCGTGCGCGCCGAACTGCCGCCGGATATTTCGCAGGCGACGTATGAGCGCATGCGCAAGAATTTCACCAAGGAAGCGCAAAAGTTCCGCGCCGAAGGGGAAGAGCGCGCGCTTGAGATCCGTTCGAGGGCGGATCGCGAGAAGGTAGAGATCATCGCACAGGCACAGAAAGAATCCGAGACGATTCGAGGCGAAGGTGACGGGGAGGCTGCGAAGATCACGGCGCAGGCGTTCGGCCGCGATCCGAGCTTCTATGACTTCTACCGGTCGATGCAGGCGTACAGAAACACTTTGAAGAAGGAAGACACCACGGTGGTGCTCTCGCCTGAAAAAGGGTTCCTCAAGCAACTCAATAATCCCTAGGGAGTTCTCTTATGCGTTCCTTATTGTTTAGTGTGATTGCACTGGGCATGACGTCCATTGCGCATGCGGCAGACGTACCCACCTCGTTCAGCAGCATCGTCGAGCCGCGCATGGCGGCGGTCGTGAACATCGCGACCACGCAGAAGGTCAAGGTCGGTGGCATGCAGGGCATGCCTTTCAATTTCGACGCGTTGCCGAATGACCCGCAATTCGCGCCCTTCAAGGATTTCATGGAGCAGTTCCAAGGCCAGATGGGTAAACCGCGCGAAAGCGAATTGACCTCGCTCGGTTCGGGCTTCGTCATCTCACCGGAAGGCTACATCGTGACCAACAACCACGTCGTCGCGCAAGCGGACGAGATCCTAGTGACCTTCCATGACGAGATGAAGCTGAAGGCGAAAGTCATCGGCACCGATGCGAAGACCGACCTTGCGCTCATCAAGGTCGAAAGCAAACAACCGTTGACCTACGTGAACTTCGGCGATTCGGATACGCTGAAGGTCGGCGACTGGGTCATCGCGGTCGGTAACCCGTTCGGTCTCGGCGGCTCGGTCTCGGCGGGCATCGTTTCCGCACGCGGGCGCAATATCAATGCAGGCCCGTTCGATGATTTCATCCAGACCGATGCGGCCATCAATCGTGGGAATTCGGGAGGACCGCTCTTCGACATGAAGGGTAATGTGGTGGGCATCAGCTCCGCCATTTTCTCACCAACCGGCGGCAGCGTAGGTATCGGCTTCTGCGTCCCTTCGACACTGGCCAAACCGATCATCGACCAGTTGAAGAAGAACGGCAGGATCCACCGCGGCTGGCTGGGTGTGAAGATCCAGGAAGTCACGGAAGAGATTGCCAATTCCATCGGCCTCACGAAGCCATATGGGGCACTGGTGCTCGATATCAGTCCCGATGGCCCCGCTAAGGGTTCGGGCATCCAGCCGGGTGATGTCATCATCCGCTTCAACGACAAGGAGATTACCGCGATGCGCAGCCTGCCACGCATGGTGGCTGAAGCTGAAGTCGGCGCACGCTCGCAAGTGACCGTCTGGCGCAAGGGTCGTGAACATGACTATACGGTGAAGCTGGGTGAATTGCCGGAAGACAAGATCACCAAAGCGCTGCAGCCGAGCAAGAAGCCGCCAGTGACGCGTGAGCAAGTGTTGCATGGCATGTCACTCGCACCACTCAATCGGGATATCCGCCAGACCTACCGCGTGCCGGAAAAAGTGAACGGACTGTTCGTGATGGATGTGGAGGACGGCAGCGATGCACAGACACGCGGCCTGCAGCCTGGCGATGTGCTGGTCGAAGCGAATCAGGAAGCGCTCGATAGCGTTGCCAAGCTTGAGGCGGTCTTCAAATCCGCCAAGACGGCTATGTGTTGATGCGTGTGGTGCGTCGTGGTGATGCGCGCTTCGTAACACTGCCGGTGAATTAGCGGCGAATGCTACGGGCATCGGCATGCTGCCTAGTCCTACGCGCAGCTTTGCTGGCTCATGGCTGACTCGATTCTCCTGAATCTCGAATAACGAGGCTACTCCTGCCATTCCCTGCGAGGGATGCCCTGAACGAATAGCAGTGCGCTGAGGTCGTTATGATTGATGCGTGCCTTGGCTTCTGCCTGTACCGAGGGCTTCGCGTGATAGGCAATACCGGTGCCCGCTGCGAGCAGCATAGGCAGGTCATTCGCACCATCACCCACCGCCAATGCATCCTCAAGCGGGAGATCTTTTGCTGCGCAATAATGCCGCAGCAATTCGCGCTTGGTATCCTTATCCAGAATCGGTTCCTTCACGGTGCCGGTGAGGCTGTCGTTCTGCATTTCCAGCCTATTGCCGACATCGACATCGAAGCCGATGGCGTTTGCGACGCGTGAAGTGAAAAAAGTAAAGCCGCCGGAGACGAGCACGGTATAGGCGCCGCGTGCTTTCATGGTGCGCACCAATGTTTGTGCACCCGGCATCAGGGTGATGCGCTTGTTCATGACGCGCTCGAGATCGGCGGTCTTTAATCCCTTGAGCAACATTACGCGCTCGCGCAGTGCGGACTTGAAGTCCAGCTCACCATTCATCGCGCGCTCGGTAATGGCCGCGACGTGCTCCTTCAGCCCGACCACATCTGCCAATTCATCGATGCATTCCTGCGAGATCATGGTCGAATCCATATCGCTGATGAGCAGCTTCTTTTCGCGGTTGGCGAAGGGCTGAAGCACCATATCGATACCGTCCATCACGGGAATTTCAGGCTTCTGATCGAAGAACATATCGCATGCCCGGTCTTGCTCTAACCATACAATTCGACCACCCACGTTGGGTGGTGGGTTGAGCTTGGTGCCGACTGGGGCTATGAGTGTAAGTACGTATGACATCGAAGGTAATGATTCTGACAGGAACAACGGCGAGCGGCAAGTCTGCCCACGCATTGCGCGTAGCAGCTATGGTGCCGACTGTCATCATCAATGCGGATGCGATGCAGATGTACCGCGAGTTGCGCGTGCTTTCGGCGCGACCCACCGAGGCGGAGGAAGCGCAGGCCGAACATGCCCTCTATGGGGTATTACCGGCGACGACCAATGGCTCGGTCGCGTTGTGGCTTGGCATGGTGGTGCCATTGATTGAGCATGCATGGTCGGAGGGAAAATTACCGCTGCTGGTCGGTGGTACGGGCATGTACATCAAGGCGCTGATGGAGGGCATCAATGATATGCCGCCGATTCCTGACGACGTGCGCGCGCGCGTGCGCAGCATGGAGAATATGTATGAGGCGCTGCAAGAGCGCGACCCCATCATGGCGGCGAAACTCAGGCCAGGGGATACGCAACGTGTGTCGCGCGCGTTGGAAGTATTCGAGACGACGGGCGAAAGCCTTGCCGCCTTCCAAGACAAACCGACGCACTCACTCTTACCGCAGGCGACGTTCCGTATTTTCCATACCGATATGCCGCGCGCGGAAATCTACCGGCGCATCGATGCGCGGTTCGAGCAGATGATGGCGCAGGGCGCGTTGAAGGAGGTCGAGCAACTTATGCAGCAAGACCTACCCGACCACTTGCCGCTGATGCGCGCCCATGGCGTTCCGGAACTGATACGGTTCCTGAAGGGTACGATGAGCCGTGAGGAGGCCGTGGTCAAAGGCCAGCAGAACACCCGCAATTACGCCAAACGGCAGCAGACCTGGCTTCGTCACCAATTCCCTACAAGTCAACCTATTGAAAATGTTCAGGAATTAAAGAGGGTTTTCACGTAATCTTCACACAATCTCCCGCGCTGCAGCGTTAATCTGGGGGGATGCAATTCAAGCAACATAAGGAATTTCTGCTCCTCGCCCTCAACCGCGCGGTGGAGTCGTCGTTACAAAAGGCGCGCACCCACAATGCTGAGGCGCTGAAGAATCCCGATCTCGATCCGGACGAGCGCGCAGAACGCGAAGCCTATAATACGGATGTACTTCCCGATGAGACGCTGAAGCACGTCAAACATGTTAGCACTATCATCATGAAGGCGGGCAATCTTGATGAGTTCAGCAAGGAACTGCACAAGGAAATCCAGCAAGCGATGGGCGATGCCGCACTGGAGCGTGGGGATCATAATCACTATCTGCAATTTCGCGCCTTCATCGAATCACTTTATCAAGAATACGGAAAGATCCTGAACCAAGCCCCGCCCTCACAACTGGGGGTCAAGGGTCAGGAAGCAACGGTGATCGAGGGAGATCAGGAAGCGATCTCGAACCGGTTGCTCGATGCGGCACGGTTTTCGGTCGCAGGCCAGCGGGCGATCTATGCAGCGATGGATTTCGCGATGATGTCGAACCCCTTGCAGATGAGTGAAGAGGATCGCCCATTGAGTTTCGGCCATTTGGGTCAAGCAATGTTCATGCGTAAAAACGATATCACGTTAAAGCCGGGAGAAGCGCTCGATCTGACAAAAGAACAAACGGAAGCGATGCGCGAGCATACCCACGAGATGGCTGTGGAGGTGCTCAGCAATTTCTTGCCGGAAGAATGCGAACCGGGCGTTGGCATGGTGGAAGTGTTTGATCTCATCAAGGCGGCGCAAAGCCACGCAATCCGCTTCTGTCACGGTGACGACTTCGACGCGAACAAGTACGATGAATATTATAAAGATGAGGATGTGAACGCTATCACCTACAGGCTGTTGGCGCCGATCATGCGTAAATACTATCCTTCGATGTTCGATGGATTTGATGCCTTTGCCACCGCTTCACATGAGCTGGATAATCGCATGAAGCTGCTGGAAGAAAAAGGCGTTGATGCGGTGATGGAAGATGATATTCCCATGCTCGACATTGCCGCTGCACAAAAGCCAAAGCGCCCGCCGCTGATGGATGTGAAGGATCGCGCCGATCCGAAGCTCGCCTGGGCGGTGCGTTGGACGATGAAGCGTATGGACAAGGCCTTCAAGCGCATGATTGCCCATTCCGAAGAGCTGGAAAAGAACCACGCGGAGTTCAGCGACCCCGGATATATCGACTCGGAAGAATTGGCGGTTCGCCGCGAGGAGATCACGCGTGCGCTGGAAGACCTGCATGTGCAGGTGAAAGAAGCCTTCACTATCTATGACCAGCAATCGGTGCTGGAGGATTTCCAGTATGGCGCCTTCAAGGACATGCTTTATGGGTGGATGATGCCGGAAAGCTATGGCGATCTGCGCGCCGCGATCGATCTGATGCAGGAGCGCCTGAGCGGCAAGATCTATAATTCCGGAACGCACCCATGGGTCGATTGCTTCAAGAAAATCGCCGAGGCGGGCGAGATGAATGATCAATGCTATGACGATATCTGCAACATGTTCGTTGCCCAGCAAATGGCGAAGGGCAAACCGGCGGAATTATGCTTCCCGACCCCCTATCATGCAGCACTCGATGATTTCTTCGATGGGCAGTATGATGGCCATGAACTCAGTGATGAAGAGCATCAAGAGATTGAAGAGTTGGCCGAAGTGCTCGTCGAGAACATGCTTGATCCGTATAACGAAGCGATGCCGGATGATTATCCGCCGAACCTTGCATGGTTCATTGCGCGCGGCACCGAGTTTCATGCGCGCTCAGAGATACCCGCCAAACGAATTGCCGAAGCTGGGCCGAAAAAGCCGGGCGAGCGTTTTACCGTGGTGAATGGTGACCGCCAACCCAACCCGGATCCCGAGCATCTCTCGGCAGTCACGGCGCATCGCCGTTCTTTCCGTCTGGTGCAAGATGAGAAAGACCCGATGCAGCACGTCGAGGAGCCTGCGGTCGCCATAGAGACCATGCCGCTTTCCAAGGCCTTTATGGACACGAACGTACAATTTAAGGTCAATGGCATGGTGGGCGACCTCTTCGCTTCTGCCGGCTGCACCAATGCTGCCTATGATCTCGATCATCTGCTCGCAGCCAAAGCCAAGATGGAAGCCAAGATCAAGCCGGTGACCCGCGCGCCCCAAGACCCAAACAGCCCCGCCTTTGCCTAGGCTTGACCAAACCCCTTGAAATCGCTAGATTCCCCGCTCTTTATTCACAGGAGCGACTATGGCCGAACCCCGCGAACTGACCGGTGCCGAAATGGTAATCCAATCGATGCTCGATTGCGGTACCGATGTGGTATTCGGCTATCCGGGTGGTGCGGTATTGCCGATCTATGATGCGCTCTTCAAACAGAATAAGCTGCGCCATATCCTCGTGCGCCATGAACAAGGCGCGGGTCATGCCGCCGAAGGCTACGCGCGTTCGACCGGCAAGGTCGGCGTGCTGATGGTGACCTCGGGTCCGGGCGCAACGAACACGATCACTGCCCTGACCGACGCGTTGATGGATTCGATTCCGCTGGTCTGCGTCACGGGTCAGGTGCCGACGCATCTCATCGGTACCGATGCATTCCAGGAAGCGGATGTGACGGGACTGACGCGCAGCTGCACCAAGCATAACTACCTCGTGCAGGACATCGAGGATCTCGACCGCATCATGCACGAAGCCTTTTATGTCGCGCAGACCGGTCGTCCGGGTCCGGTGCTGGTCGATATCCCGAAAGACATTCTCAACGCGACGGGTTCGTATCGCGGTAAGGACGTGCCGATTCGTAAACTCACGGCAGTCGTCGTGAAAAAGCCCGACCCGAAAGTGGTCGAGCGCGCGGTCGAACTGATGGGCAAGGCGAAGAAGCCGTTGTTCTATATCGGTGGTGGCGTGGTGAATGCGGGCGCGGAAGCGTGTGATTCGCTGACCAAGCTGGCGCATATGACCGGTTTCCCCGTGACCACGACGCTCATGGGTCTTGGTGCCTTCCCCGGCACGGACAAGCAATTCCTCGGCATGCCCGGCATGCACGGTTCGCTCGAAGCTAATATGTGCATGAGCGAATGCGACGTGATGATCAATATCGGCGCGCGCTTCGATGACCGCGTGACGGGTCGTCTTGATGGCTTCTCGGTGAAGTCGAAGAAGATCCATGTCGATGTGGATGCCTCGAGCATCAACAAGATCGTACAGGTCGATATTCCGATTGCCGCCGATGCCGGCGAGACCATCGACATGATGATCGCGCTCTGGCGCAAGAAGAAGATCGTCGCGCAGAAAGAGGCGCTGGCGAAATGGTGGAAACAGGTCGATGGATGGCGCGGCAAGAATAGCTTCGGCTACCATCAGGAAAAACGCCTCATCAAGCCGCAGCATGCCTTACGCCGCCTGAATGCCGCGCTCGCCAAAAAAGACTTCTACATCACCACCGATGTTGGCCAGCACCAGATGTGGGCGGCACAGCACCTGCTGTTCGATAAACCGAACCGCTGGATGACCTCGGGCGGTCTTGGCACCATGGGCTATGGTTTCCCTGCCGCCATCGGCGCGCAGATCGCCAACCCGACCAAGCCGGTCGTGTGCGTGACGGGTGAGTCGAGCTTCATGATGAACATTCAGGAAATGAGCACGGCGGTGCAGTACCGTTTGCCGGTGAAGATCATGATCCTGAACAACCAGTATATGGGCATGGTGCGCCAGTGGCAGGAGATGTTCTATTCCTCACGCTATTCGGAAAGCTATATGGACTCGTTGCCCGACTTCGTGGCGCTGGCGGAAAGCTTCGGCATGAAGGGCATTCGCTGCAAGGATCCCGCGAAGCTCGATGAATGCATCAAGGACATGCTCGCGCACAAAGGCCCGGTTTTATTTGATTGCTGGGTCGACCCGAACGAGAACGTGTACCCCATGATTCCGGCCGGTGCCGCGCATCACGAGCTGGTGCTCGGACCCGAAGATGCGAAGCGCGTGCTCGACAAGAATCAGGTGTGATTTTTACGCTCGGCTTATAACTTCCCGCATTCCATATCACGAAACTTTATATGTATCCTTGCATGGTGTGATCGATATCGATTCACATCCATCCAAGGAGACTTCGTATGAAACAACCCCTTTTTGCCATCGCCAGCCTGTGCGCTGTTGCTGTTGGCGTTACCGCCTGCGGTGGCACCGACAGAACCTATGTCGAACGCCCCATCGTGATGCAGCAACCTGCCCCCGTGAATATCGTGCCGCAGCGCCAATTCATCATTCCGGATTCGGCGGCACAATCGGTCGAGACCATCTGCCCGAACGGCTATAGCAACATCACGCATAGCTGCTACTAATTGGTTTGCGAGGGGGTCTTGCCCCCTCGCTGACTCCCCCGCCGCAAGCGGCTCGCGCAGCGTTGGCGCTACGCAAAGAGGCGGTTTTGCTCATTTCTGCCCTTGTTTTACCTTAAGAAAAAGGTTATTCAGGGCGTCTTATGAGTGAATCGCTCGATATCGTTTATGACATTGTGGATGAGGTGCCCCTCGAGGAGCGCCACATTCTTGCCGTGCTCGTGGACAACGAATTCGGCGTGCTGAATCGCGTCGTCGGCCTGTTCTCCAGCCGTGGTTACAACATCGAATCACTCACCGTGGCGGAAGTCGATACGCGCAAGCATCTCTCGCGCATCACGGTGGTGACACGCGGTTCGATGCGCAAGATCAAGCACATCATCGCGCTGCTTGAGCGCATGGTGCCCGTGCACAAGGTGCATGACCTCACCGTGGAATCACCGTTCGTTGAGCGTGAGCTAGCGCTGGTGAAAGTCGTGGGCAAGGGCGACGAGCGCGTAGAAGCCATGCGTATCGCCGATATCTTCCGCGCGAAGCCGGTCGATACCACCATTGAATCCTTCGTCTTTGAAATTACCGGCACCACCGAGAAGGTGAATACCTTCATCGATCTGATGAAACCGCTCGGCGCCGTTGAAGTCTGCCGCACGGGTGTAGCCTCCGTGTCGCGCGGTAAAAAAGGCATTTAAGGCCGAATCAATAGGTTAGGCGCGGTTTTCGGGCTAAACAAACCTAGTTATTCCCTCCATTTTTTGCTATGATTAGCTCATGTGCATGAAGCACTCTGGAGCAGGACACCATGTCGGCAATTAGCGCTCTGTTCGGTAACAACGATGCGTTGGCGAACCTCATCGAACAACGCCAGCGCCTTGCCGCGTCGCGCAACCAACCCGCAGTGAATGCTACCGCCGCCTCCGTGAAAAAAAGCATCAGCGATTCCAATTTTCTCGCGACCTCATCGAAACAAACGCTCACACAACTCACCGACACGGTCAGCAAGTTCGCCAGCGACGACCCGAAATTGCTGCGCGATATCGTGGGCATCTCGAATCTCCTGCAGATCGGCCAGAAGGAAAACACGGCTTCGGCGAGCAGCTCGCCCTATGCCAAGCTTCTTGAGGGGTACTATGCAAACAAAATGACAGGAGTGAATCTCAAGATCGACGCCTAACATCAGCAGTGCACGTAGCACGAGGAGACGACATGCAAGTAGCATCCATCAGCACGCAAAGCGTGCAGGCGAGTATCATGGAAATTCGCCAATCCACCCGCATCACCATACGCGAGACCGACATGGTCAGTGAGGCCGCGAAGATCGCGCTGTCCTACATCGCCGCATCGACGCGATTGAGCCCCAGCGACAAGACCACCCTGACCCGACTGGTCGCGGCGATCGACGAATTCGCCGGTGGCAACCCGAAACTGATGAGCGATGTCATCGGTATCGCACGCATCATGGAGCTTAACGCGACCATGGAATATAAGCCCACGCGCCTGCGTGACGTGCTCGAGGAATATTTCGAGGAACGCGCGCGCTTGCGTGCGAACCGCGAGGCGACCATCAACATCGAGACCAGTATCGCAAGCCTCAGGATTGCGGCGGTGACCACCTATGCGCACGGTGTGGTGAGCCACTGACCCATCGCCCCTTTATGCGGGTTCACGTAAGGTGCATGGATGAAATATGAACTACACCCCTATCTTTGGTTGCTACCGCTCATGGTCGCCCTGACCGGCTGTGCCGTGAAGCAAAATCCAGCCCATACAAAGGTTTATACGCCCTATGGCACCTATGATTATCACTGTCCGCCCGGCCATGCCAAGAAAGGCGAATGCTAGGCATTTGGTGTAAAAACCCCTTCCAATTCCTGAAAAAACGGCTAAAACCTGCCTCCCACATCAGGAGAGCGGCATGAAAGTCTATTACGATAAAGATTGCGACCAATCACTCATCAAGGGCAAGAAAATTGCCATCATCGGTTACGGCAGCCAGGGTCATGCCCACGCGCTGAACCTGAAGGATTCGGGCGCAAAGGACATTACCATCGGTCTTCGTTCGACCTCCGCGACCGCGGCGAAAGCAAAAGCAGCGGGCTTCAAAGTAGCGGAAGCCCCGGAAGCGGTGAAAGATGCAGACGTCATCATGATCCTCGCGCCGGACGAATTCCAAGCAGAGATTTACGCAGGCCTTGAGAGCAACATCAAGAAAGGTGCAGCACTCGCCTTCGCACATGGCTTCAACTATCACTTCGGATTTATCAAGGCGCGCCCGGATATGGATGTGTTCATGGTGGCGCCGAAAGGCCCTGGCCATACGGTGCGTGGTGAATATCTCAAAGGCGGCGGCGTGCCGTGCCTCGTTGCGGTTCAACAGGACGCTTCGGGCAATGCACTGAAAATCGCACTCAGCTACGCTTCTGGCGTGGGGGGTGGTCGTTCAGGCATCATCGAGACCAACTTCAAAGACGAATGCGAAACCGATCTGTTCGGTGAGCAGGCCGTGCTTTGCGGTGGCGTAACGCATTTGATTCAAGCGGGTTTTGAAACGCTCGTGGAAGCGGGCTATCCACCAGAGATGGCATATTTTGAATGCCTGCACGAGACCAAACTCATCGTCGACCTGCTCTATGAAGGCGGCATGGCGAACATGCGCTACTCGATCAGCAACACTGCTGAGTATGGCGACTATGTGACCGGTCCACGCATCATTACTGCCGAGACCAAAAAAGAAATGAAGCGCGTGCTTGAGGATATCCAGTCGGGTAAATTCGCACGTGAGTTCATTGCGGATCGTGCGACGCAAGGTGCACACAAGCTTGAGAAGTATCGCGAAGAATCGGCGAAGCACCCGATCGAGCAAGTGGGCGCAAAACTGCGTGCCATGATGCCGTGGATCGCCAAGAACAAGCTGGTTGATGCTGCATAATTGCGAGTCGTTAGCACTGGTCTTCAAATGCTGATGGGGTTATAACGCCTTCAACCAATGGAGGCAGTTATGGCTTACGATTTCGACACCAAACCGGTCATTGAGACGCTCAATAAAATTCTGGAAGCGGAACTCGCGGGCGTCGTGCGTTACATGCACTACTCGCTGATGGTCTTCGGCTATAATCGTATCCCCATCGTAAGCTGGTTGCGTTCTCAGGCCACCGAATCCATGGATCATGCGCAGCTGGCGGGTGAATACATCACCCAGCTCGGCGGCCACCCGTCACTGGGCATCGGCAAGTTGCTGGAGACTCATAACCACGATATCGGCGATATCTTACGCGAGTCACTGGCACATGAGCAAGACACGCTGAAATGCTACTACAACCTGCTGAAAGCGGTTGAGGGCAAGTCGGTGATGCTGGAAGAGTATGCGCGCGACCTGATCCGTCAGGAAGAGACGCATATCGGCGAAGTGGACAAGATGCTGCGTAAGCCCGGTGCCATCGAGGCCTTCGCACCCCCCGTTAAATCGTAGGATTTCCTTGCCGGGAACCGGCACGCCCGCTATAAAACCCCTCCAAAACCGAGGTTTTTATGGCAAGCGACAACCGTATCATCATTTTCGACACCACCCTGCGTGACGGCGAGCAATCGCCCGGCATGAGCATGACGCGTGAGGAAAAACTCCTCGTCGCCGAAGTGCTGGATAATATGGGCGTCGATGTGATTGAGGCGGGCTTCGCCATGGCGTCGGAAGGGGATTTCGAGGCGGTAAAGGCGATTGCGGAAGTGACTCAGAATGCTGTCGTGTGCTCGCTCGCGCGCGCCAAGGAAGCGGATATCCGCCGGGCGGCGGAAGCGCTGAAGCCTGCGAAGCGTGGCCGTATCCATACGTTCATGAGCACGTCGGAAATCCACCTGACGCACCAATTCAAGATCTCGCAAGACCAAGCGCTCGACGTCATTCGTGATGCCGTGAAGCTCGCGCGGTCATTCACCGACAATGTCGAATGGAGCGCGATGGATGCGACGCGCACCGAGCTGGATTACCTGTGCCGCGCGGTCGAAGTCGCGATTGCGGCGGGTGCCACCACCATCAACCTGCCCGACACGGTGGGTTATGGTACGCCCGAGACCATCGGTCGCATGTTCACCTATGTGATGGGCAAAGTACCGAACGCGGACAAGGCAATCTTTTCATTCCACGGTCAAAACGACCTAGGCCTAGCCACGGCAAATTCACTCGCTGCCGTGAAAGCTGGCGCGCGCCAGATCGAATGCACCATCAACGGAATCGGCGAGCGTGCGGGCAACACGGCGCTGGAAGAAGTGGTCATGGCGCTGAAGACCCGCAAGGATCATTACGGTGTGGAATGCGGCATCAACACGCAGCATATCATGCGTGCGTCGCGCCTTGTGACGCAAGTAACCGGCCAGCCAGTGCAGGTGAACAAAGCGATCGTGGGCGCGAATGCGTTTGCGCATGAATCGGGCATTCACCAGGACGGTATGCTGAAGAACCGCGACACCTATGAAATCATGACGCCCGAGTCGGTCGGTGTGGGTAAGACCAACCTCGTGATGGGCAAACATTCGGGTCGCGCGGCATTCAAGGATAAGCTTTCAGAATTAGGCATTTCGCTTGGGGATAACGCCTTGGAAGATGCCTTCGTGCGCTTCAAGGCATTGGCTGACAAGAAGAAGGAAATCTTTGACGAGGATATCATCTCGCTGGTCGATCGTGAGTCTGCGAATTTGAGATTCGTCTTCGAGTCGCTGAACATCGAGTGCGGTACCTCGGGTCCGCAGATGGCGCGTCTCGGCATGTCGATTGACGGCACCGTGCGCACCACCAAGAAAGAGGGCAATGGCCCTGTCGATGCGATCTTCAAGGCTATCAAGTCATTGGTGCTCGATGCCGGCGAGGCTGAGCTGAAGCTGTATCAGGTGCATGGTATCACCGGTGGTACGGACGCGCAGGCGGAAGTGACCGTGCGTCTTGAGCGCGACGGCCGTTTAGTGACCGGCCACGGTGCGGATGTGGACACGCTGGTGGCGTCGGCCAAGGCCTATATCAGCGCGCTGAACAAGCTCGATAGCTTCACCCGCCGTATTCATCTCACCGATCAGGACGAGCTGAATTCATCCACAGGCGCGAGCAAGAAAGTGGCGAGTTAAGCATTTCGTCTTGCGGCGAGCGCACTGACGTGGCAAGCCAATAGCAATCCCAGCACGGACGGAGCAGCAATGTTTGGATTCGGAAGACTTTTAGGCCTCGTGTCGGAAGACATGGCCATCGACCTCGGCACCGCCAACACCCTTGTATATGTAAAAGGCCGCGGCGTAGTGCTGAATGAACCCTCGGTTGTCGCCCTGCGTCAGGAACGTGGCATGATGGTGCCTTATGCATTCGGTAACGAAGCGAAACTGATGCTGGGTCGTACCCCTGAAAAAATCGAAGCGATCCGCCCGTTGAAAGATGGCGTAATCGCGGACTTCCGCGCGGCGGAAGAAATGATCAAATACTTCATTCATCGCGTGCATAATCGTCGTTCGTTCACGGGTCCGCTCATCATCATCTGCGTGCCTGCGGGCTCGACGCCGGTGGAACGCCGCGCGATCCAGCAATCGGCTGAGAACGCCGGTGCGCGTGATGTATGGCTGATCGAGGAACCGATGGCCGCAGCGGTCGGCGCAGGATTACCAGTGACCGAACCGACCGGTTCGATGATCGTGGATATCGGTGGCGGTACGACGGAAGTCGCGGTGCTGTCGCTCGCGGGCATCGTGTATGCGCGTTCGGCGCGCGTGGGCGGCGACAAGATGGATGAAGCCATCATCAACTACATTCGTCGTTACCATAATTTGCTCATCGGCGAAGCCACCGCAGAGCGTATCAAAAAAGAGATCGGCGCTGCGGTGCCACCCGCAGATGGCCAAGGTCGTCTGGTGGAAATCAAAGGCCGCGACCTGATGAATGGCGTGCCGAAAGAACTGCTGCTTTCCGAAGCGCAGATCGCCGAGGCGCTGCATGACCCCGTGAATCAGATCATCGAGGCGGTGAAAGTCGCGCTGGAATCCACCCCGCCGGAATTGTCGTCGGATATCGTGGATAAAGGCATCGTGATGTCGGGCGGTGGTTCGCTTCTGCGCCATCTCGACCTCGCGCTCAGCCAAGCGACCGGACTGCCGGTATTCGTGGCCGAGGATGCGCTGTCATGCGTGGCGATCGGTACGGGTCGTGTGCTCGAGCACCCCGAGACCTTGAAGCACGTGCTCTTCAAACAGGATTAACGCTTAGCGTCTGCCGCGTAATGCTGCGTAGGTCACCCCTGCGCCCACCAGCAATGCCAGAAGCGTCCAGAGTGTCTGCGAGATGGGGGCATCTTGCTTCGCATCCGGCGTGTCGTTCTCCAACACATCGAGGCGGGCTTTGAGCGCAGCATTTTCCGCACGCAACTCCTTGATGGCCTGAAGCGCAGGCAGCACCAGCTTGTCGTAGGCAACCTGCTTGAAGCCATCACCATCCGTCATCACGGCGCCGGGCAATACTTTTTCCACGTCCTGCGCGATGACACCGATATCCTTCACGTCGTCCTTGTTCCAGGTGAAGGAGACGGGGTTGATACCATCGACCACATCGAGCGCGCTGGTAGCGAACAGCGGTGCAACGTCATGCTTCAAG
>Ga0209572_1001412_pt1 | contig 16676 bp, 20 predicted proteins | sample EBPBio232012_DNA_FD_185867 | JGI IMG/M metagenome (GOLD analysis project Ga0209572, IMG submission 185867) | Wastewater treatment Type I Accumulibacter community from EBPR Bioreactor in Madison, WI, USA - Reactor 1_1/23/2012_ DNA (SPAdes)... | ecosystem: Engineered > Bioreactor > EBPR >...
CTTTCTTTTTTTTTTTTTTCTTTTGAAAAAATTTAATGGGCGGAGCGTAGCGAGGCACACCTGCATTTCAAAGGGAAACTTGAAGAAAATTGAAAATTAATTTAATTTTTAATACTCAAAGCCATGCTGAAATTTATCATTAAAACCCACAAAAAAGGCATTATTTACACAAAACCGCATTTATTCCTACTTAACAAAGGAATGAACAGCGGAAAGCCACAAAAAGAGCCATTTACAAACAGTTTTGTTATCATTTTTGAAAATGAATCTGATTTTGATACCATAAATTTAACTGCTTATGCACTTTGGAAAACTAAATTTTGGCATCAATTCCTAAGAGGTTCCGTAATTCCATTTTTGAACCTACACGACATTAGAAAAGAATTTTCTATAAAAGTTAACCAAGAGATAAAAGACCACACGGAGCACGTTAAAAACATCGAAACTTTAAAGCTTTTGGAACAAAGCGAAAAACGTTTCCATGAAAATCTAAATCTTATCAATGATATGCGAAGAGTTATTTTATACAGATATATAAGTAAATAAAAAAAGCCAGGTCTCACGACTTGGCTTTCATTTTGTTTAACCCAAAGGTCACCACAACTAGGGCTAAACTTATTTTTTGTGCTTCTTATTTAGGCTTTTAAGCAGTAACGAAATCGTAAAACTGACAACAGCTCCAACAGTAGCTAAAATAACTGTTTTTACAATATCATTTGAAGTTAGATTTGGTACAACACTTAAAAACGTGCCTCCAGCAGTTCCCATCAATGTGGGATTATTTGCTGTCATCAGTTGTAGTAAGCTGACTTGCAGCTGACAAAACTCCTCCTGCAACAGCAACATAGCCACCAATGGTAGTTACAATGGCAGGCAAAGCTATTGGAGCAGCTAAAATTGTTCCACCAACGGCTGCTAATACCAACCCAATATTTCGAAGCACTTTGAAAAATTTTGGTGTCGGAGCTTTTGCTCTTTTAATTAAGTTCATAATTTTAGTTTTTAAATTCAACGAAAATTACTGACCTAGTGTGGTACTTTTTCCACCAATTTCTGATGTAAAAGGTATTGGAATTCTTCTAATAATTACATGGTCTCTTGAACCGCCATTATCATTCAAAGCTAAATTTCCTGTAGTAACATCTTTTCTTCCTCCAATATCTTCTAAAGAATAATTTCCTGATGAAGTTGTACTTCTTCCTCCTATGTCAGAAATCTTGTTACTATTAGAATAAAATTCTCCTTTAATACCTTTACTGCCTCCAATATCTTCTTTCAAAGTTGTTGAGGTTCCTTTTCCACCACCACCAATATCCGCGATAGGATTATCAGTTACATGCTTAATAATATCTTTGTTTTTGCCCCCAATATCGTTAGATTGATCTATAGGATTAAAACTTGTAGTAACTGCTAAAGGTACTAATAAAACCATTGCGAATAATGCTACGGATTTAAAAACGATTGTATTCAATAAATTTTTCATCTTTTTACGATTTAATAATTAATAAAACTTTTTCTGTGCTATCTAAAGCACTATATACCAAGTTTTTCAACTTGATAAATGACTTTCTCGACATCAAACCTAAACCAGGTCCAGAAAGTTTAGCAACAGGAGCAATACAGCCTTGTAATTCTTTTTGAGCATTATTAGCAGGATGAAATAGAATAAACTTTCTATTCGGCACATCCACCAATTCTAAATGCCATTTGTATTTTGTACTGTATCGCTTTCTAATAAAATATTTCCCTTCAGGAATGCAGGAAACCTTCGTTTCGTTCATCTTCCAAGGCAACTCAATTGTGTTACAAATTAATTTGCCATCGCATTCGAGTTTACCGTTAGTTCCTTCAGGGAAATAAGTTCTAGTGAGTAATAAAACCATTACACACCACTGTCAACCTTAGCAACAGATAATGGGTTAAATGCACCATTTTTCAACGGATACATAGTTCCATTAATTTGTTGATAAAATTCAACTCCCAAAGCCAAAAACAAAGGTTTGGTACTAGCAGCAGTAACCGCATTCACTTGGTTAATAACAGCTGTTGGTGTTGTATCCCATGGCAAAATTGCAGTTTCAGAAGTAGCAACAACAAACGTTTCAGCTTCAAAATCTACCTCAGCACCGCCAGAAATAATTTTAAAGTGAGTTGTTCCACTTGGTGCAGCAATCATATTCGCAGGAATAAAAGAAGCAATATCAACTGAAATTTCTCCAGCAACACGATCAATTGTTGCTACAAATGGTGCAAACAAGCTTGTACCTAATTTACCACGAATATTAAATTCAAAACCAAATAACAATTCAGCTTCTCCATCAATAACGTTACGCAAACCTCTATCACTCACTAAATCGGCTTGAATAACTTTCACCATAGCTTGGGTTAATCGACTTACCATTCTACCATCGGCAGAATTAATAAGTAATGGTCTTAAAGCAGTGCGCAAAAGCTTCCCAGCTTTTCCAGCTCTGCCAAACTCGGAGCCATTCTCACGAGTTCTTTGAAACGCAGGATCACTCGCAATTCTACTAGCGTCAATTCCACCTTTTTCTCTTGCCAAGTGTCCATCTTGCGTTTTGTAAAAAGTAATATCTCCGATAGTACCTTTCAATTTAATTATGCCTTTCTGTCTAGCCATAACTTCAAAATTTTGTTAAACATTCATATAAAATCTCCTTCATTCTTTCAATCAGTTGCAACAATATTTCGAATGATTAAAGCAAAGTTTACAAAGCATTTCACTAAAGAAAAAGTAACAAGTGTACCATATGTCCAAAATCGACACAAGTGTCTTAAATGAACATAAAAAGCCAATAAATAAGTATGAAAAATTATAACTAAATTGCGAAAGATTTTCTGCACGTCAGAAGTATAGCAATGCTATATCAAAGGTATGGATAAAGTATGAAATTGAATAATCAGAGGGTATGCATCTATCCGAAGGACATACAACGAATAACAGGCAAGAGTTATCGTCAAAGTACTAGATTAATGCAAAAAATAAAAAAAGACCTCAATAAGCTCGAAAATGAGTTTCTAACTATTGAAGAGTTCTGTACATATAGTGGCCTAAAATATGAACAAGTAACTCACTTGATTTTTGGTTAAAATTGAAAAAAACTTCAGAAAGATTTTAATCAAGATATGCACAATCAAATACTTAAACAACTTGTTCAGTTTTTAGTAATGTTTATTGAATTTTAATTTGCTATATCATTGCAAATGAGTATATTTACAACTCACAAATGAAATGTAATTTTTACGATTAAAAAGGGGGTAAAATCGGTTACCCAAATAAAAATTCAATTGTAACGAGCTGTTATATAATACGTTGAAATAGGTAGTCAAATCCCTCTTTCTCCGCAAAAGAAAACCGATTAGGAAACTAATCGGTTTTTTTATTTCAAAAAAATGGCTCAAAAGCTTTGCTTTTGTAAGTCGTTTTTTTGAAATAAAAAAACAAATGATTATGCCAATAATCATTTAGGTTTTCTTTTGACCAGGATTCCCTCTCTGGGAACAACGAAGTTAATCCCTACTCTGGCTTCGAGAGCCTCAGCCAACGTGAAGTATAAAACTAATGACTATGCAATAATCATTTAGTTTTTTTTTGCAAGTACTCCTTTTCTAGGAACAACGTAGTTAATCCCACATTGACGTCGAGAGCCTCAGACAAACTTTGCAAATTTTAAAGCAAAATTTGTTAATAAGTTAGTTTTACTATAATTTTCAACGAATATGTTTTTGACTATTTTTACACAAAACACAATTTAAATGCAAGCAAAACCATTTTTAAAATGGGCCGAAAATAAATAAAATCGATTTCTTATTTAGAAAAATAGCAAAGATGAAACAAAACCAAGCAGTTATTGAAACATTAGAAAAATTAGGTGGAGTTGCTACACTTGGTCAATTAAATCAAGAAGTCTTTAAAATATCTGATTGTATTTGGAAAACTAAAACACCTTTTGCTAGCATTAGAAGAATTGTTCAATTAGATAAAAACATATATAAAATCAAGCCAGGATTGTATGGATTAATAAAATACAAAACTGAAAATGAGAGTAAAGGAATTTTTCAAGAAACAGAGAAAAATAAAAACTCTAAAGAAATTATTGATTTCAATCACTCCTATTTTCAAGGACTTTTATTAACTATTGGGAATTTAAAAGGTTTGAAAACATTTATTCCAAACCAAGATAAAAATAAGTTATTCCTAAATGAAAAGTTAGTTGATATTAGAACTCTTAATGAAATTCCAAAATTTTCATATTCAAAATTGGTGCAAAGAAGCTCAACAATAGATGTTATTTGGTTTAATGAAAGAGAAATGCCTCATTCCTTTTTTGAAGTAGAACACTCAACAGATATTCAAAATTCATTATTAAAGTTCAATGACCTTCAAGATTTTCACTCAAGAATGATAATTGTTGCAGATAAAGTGAGGAAGGAAGAATATTTAAGAAAAATAAAATACTCTTCTTTTAACCATTTAAGCAAAGAAAATAGAGTTTCATTTATGGATTACGAAGCTTTAAGCAGACAATATGAAACAATTATTGAACAACAACAATATGAATTTTTGTTGTGAAATTTCACAAAATAGAAAATGAAAAAATACATATTTATAACTCAAGAAGGAAGTACATTTTCACCAAACGGAAATGAAATTGAAAATATGCAAGTAATTGGTATTGTTGAAGATGTTTCTGATGAAAATGAAGCTTATAAAAAATTATTGATGGAAAATGATTGGATTATAGATTCCGAATTTAATGTTGCAGAATTTATTTGTTATGAAATTTCGTAATTATTTCAATTTTATAAATCGACCTTCAATTCCTGAATTCATAAGTATTTCTGCATTTTCTTTACCGTAAGCTATAAATACACTTGGAGCTCCAGGAGTTCCTGCTTGAATTCCTGTAACATGATAAAATCTAATTCTACCTTTTACAAACAAAACAGCATCTGCATCATTCCAAACATGCTCAAAAAAACACTTTGTTTCTGTTCTTGCAAAAATTAATGCTATTCCATTTCCGTGAATTTTTAATTTTTCCATCCACAATTCCATTCCTCTTCCATATGGTGGATTTAGATAAACTCGACCAAACCATTTTTTAGTTAATCCATCATCATTAGTTGTGAAATTATTTGTCGCATGTAAAAATGGTGGATTGATTGGGCTACACGGGTCTAAATCAAATTTACCTAATTTTTGTACTAATTCTGGTGGTGTTAACCATTCAACTTTAGTGTTTTCACAACGTTCAAAAGATGTATTCATAATAAATGATTTAATGCAAATATTAGATCATTATTTCATAAAAACAAATTATAACGTGATCAAAATCAATATTTTACAAACAAAATTAAAACCTATTCATTTTCAATTATTTAAATGAAAAAATACATTTTTAATCAATTTAATATTAAAAACATTTTATTTTCATTCTACAGACAAACAAAATAATTTATTGGAGTTTCCTTACGATTTGTATAATGCTAAAAAGCTTGTAATCTATTCTGGTGGTCGTGCAAAAGCATTTCATCTTACCTCCTATTTTGGTGAAATTGAATCTATAAAGCACAAACATAAATCAAAAATAAAAGGTAAAGAAAACTCTACAACCGAATATTATTTTGAAGTAAAACTAAAAGAAAATTTCTCAGAAGATATCTCGATAGAAAACAATCCAAACATCAAAAAATGGATGAAAGAATATTGTGATGAATATGAATTAAGCAAAGTTGCTTATTTACCAATATTGACTTTTAGTGAGAATGTTTTTTAGAGAAAATATTAAATCTTCTAACAAATCAACAACAACCTATACTCACCATCCTTTTCAATTGGTGCTCTGTGAATGCATGGTGGTACTTTTTGTGTTGGATGGTCTACTGCCAGTCGCCACAGATGACCTACGCCTAAGTTAGTTGGAGTGGCGTTGGGTTGCGCTTGGTAATGCAAATCGAAATAATTTTCTTTTAGAAAGTCCTCAAATTCAGCTTCTGGTCCATCGTGGAGGTCTTTTAATTGGGCTCTAATTTCGGGAACGAGTATCTTTTGCTGGGCTTCATTGTTGGCAATGAGGTCGCTTGCTGCTCCGTGATAGGTACACAAAAAAGTGTCGGTGGCTATGGGCGAACGGTCTACATGAAAGGAATATACATCGGTAGTAATGAAATCGAAGTCGGTATCGCGTTCGTAGCATTGGAGTAAGTTGAGCACTGGAGCTGCTCCGAAGTCGGTTAGTTCTTGTAAATCCTTTAAGATAATTTCTCTTGCGCTATTTCCTTGTGACGAAAGTTGTAGTGCCAATAGGTCTTTGGAAGTTACTACGGTGATGTTTTCTTTTAATTGGAGTTTACTTACTAGCTCTTTAAAATCGCCTTCCAAATTTCGGTACCAGCACAGCGCATTGCGTGTTCCTTCAAAATCGGTTTGTATCAGTTCCGAAAAAGAGGTAACGATGCCAATTTGTTTGCTGTTAGAAAATGTAGGGTTCATGTAGGTAAATAAGTTAGGTAACGCGTTGCAAAATTAGTACATAAACCCTCTAAAAATTAGTTTTTTAATAAAAACATTGGTTGGTTGTAACTAACGAACTTTTTATATATTTGTAAAAATTAAACCTTACTTATGAAAAAAGTTTTTTTAGCATTATTCCTGCTTGCGTCTTGTAGTTTTTTTGCGCAATCTACCGATTTAGATCCGTTTGAAATCAACTACTCGTATGTACAACTTCCTACGAAACCTATCTTGGATAAGAAGAATAGAAACTATTCGTTTTTAATTTCTTTCGACCGCTCTTTGTTGTACAACAAATCGAAGTACTTTATTGAAAACCAAGTAACCATCTCTGGTTTAGAAAAAAGAGAAAAAAATGGTTACATGAGTGTTGAAGTAATGCTTCAGAACCCAGTGGTTACCAAAAAAGAAGTAACTACTAGAACGGTTACTAGCAAAGATAGAAATGGTGTTCAATCTACCAGATATTATTACACTCCTGTGGTTTCTTATAGCCAACAAGGAAATGCAAAAGTGGTAAGTGGTGATGGTAAAATCAACAAAATCATCAGTTTCAATGGTTCTAATACCATAAAAGGAACAGAAACTGAGAATTACAACCAAGCACAAAATGGTCAGTATTCGCTACAAAGTACTATAATAAACAACTATTTGAATGAAGTAGTGAACCGTTTGAATAACGAACTTAATAACGAATTTGGTTATCCAGTAAAAACTGGTAAAGACCAATTTTGGATTTTGGCAAATAAAAAACACCCAGAGCAAGCGGCTGAATACAATGCTTACATGCAAGCAAAAGCTGTACTTGACAAAATGAACTTTGCTGAACCAGTAGATGGTTTTGAAAAAGAATTGGAAGAACCAATCAACTATTTTAAATCATTATCTAACAAATATACTACTGATTCTAAAGCTGATAGAAAAATACGTTACAGTGCTTACTACAATTTAGCTAAAATCTACAACTATTTAGACCAACCAGCTAAGTCTAACGAATGGGCTAATATCTTAGTTACCAACGATTACGACCCAGGAGATGGAAAAACAATGATTAAAGAAAATGACAACAATATTGCGTTATTTAATGTTAATCAATTAAAAACAAGACACTTCCCTGTTGATACTAAGAATTTTATATTTGAAGAAAATGTACCTCAACAACAAGTTTACAATTCAAATCCTTCTTATTCGCAATCAGCACCTTATAGCATTGAAACCGATCCAAACTATACTTTGGCTTATATCTTAACTATCAAAAAAGATACGGTTACAGGTTATATGCCAAAAAGCAGAGGATTGAACTTAAGTGATGCCGTAATGGTTACTGTTAAAGATTTTCAAGGTAAATTCTCTGAAAGAAGTTTTAAAGCAAATGAAGTAAATAAACTAATCTTAAGTAATGGTGAAGAATTTGCAACAGTAGCGTTCAAAGTTTCGACTGAAAATGGTGGTGTAACGCTTTCTGGAGCTAGTAAAAAATTCGTTAAAGAAATGTATTCTGGTAAAAAGATGTCGGTTTATCAATATTTTAATGGCGAAATCATTATTAAAGCAGCAAACGAATCGGAAGGAAAATCAAATGCCTCTGCCTCTTGGATGTTAGGACCGAAAAAACGTTTTGAAGAATTAGCTGCAGGTTGTCCGGAACTATTAGCTAGAGTGGATAAAAAAGAGTTTAAAAACAACTTAGAAAGTATCTTATCGTTTGCACAAGCGCTAGACGAATGTAAATAATAAGTTTAAATAAATTAAAAAAGGATAACTCGAAAGTGTTATCCTTTTTTTATGAAGTAAAAAATGATTTACAAAGTATCAAAACCATTTTTGATGGCATAAACGGCTAGTCCTACTCTACTCTTAAGCTCTAATTTTTCGAAAAGATTATCGCGATAACTCTCTACTGTTCTTGGACTACAAAACATTTTTTCGGCGATTTCTTTGTAACTCATTTCGGTTACCGAATACTTTAGAAATTCCTTTTCTCTATCGGTTAATGCAATTACGGTATCTTCTGTTTTTAAAGGTGTTCCAATACTAGCAAAAACCTTACTTGCTGCCCATTCTGGATAATAATAGCCATTTGTGACCAATGATTTTAAAGCTTTTTCTAAATCTGCTGGATGTGTATTTTTTAGTAAATAACCTTTGGCGCCGTTTTTTATCATTTTTATCACACTATCATCATCGTCTTGCATACTCAAAGCCATTACCAAAACATTGGGATGGTTTTCTTTTAGCCACAAAGCAGTTTCAAAGCCATTCATGATGGGCATACTGATGTCTAGCAAAACAATGCTTGGAATATTGTTTGGAGAAGCAAATTTGTCTTGAAGTTCTTTTCCATTTTCACATTCGTAACAAACTTCAAAATCAACAAAATTGGTCATAATACCTCGCAAAGCTTTCGCAATAAGTACGTGATCATCAACAATTACAATAGAGTGTTTCATTATATAATTGGAATTGAAATTAGTAAATGAGTTCCTTGCGAATTACTTTTTAGACTCGAAGTTCCTCCAATGATTTCGGTACGTTTTTTAATATTACTCAACCCTATTCCATCCGATTTTTTTGTAACGTCAAACCCTATTCCGTCATCGGCTATAGAAAGTGTAATCGTTTGATCGTTTTTGGATAGAAGTCCAACGATATTGTTGCATTTGGCATACTTGATACTATTCTGAAGAAATTCTTGAACAATTCGAAGCAAGACACTTTTAGTTTGATAAGGTAAAACCAAATGAGTAGCATCCGAACTAAAATTAACTTGACACACTTTCAAATCGGCTATCTTTTGAAACTCTTCTTCTAATAAAACGGTAATCGAGTTACTATCGATAGTATTATCGGTAAGGTTTTTAGAAAGCGCACGTAACTCAGAAAGCGATTGGTTAATGATAGCACTAATATTTTCGATATTCTCGTTAATGTGAGGTGCTTTATTTTCATAAGCCAACTGTTGTGTGTATAAACTTGCCAAAGTTAACTTCTGCCCTATGTTATCATGAATTTCGCGACCAATATGTTGCATGGTTTGGTTTTGAATTTCTAACTGAGTAGATAGAAGTTCTTGCTGGTGTTCAATTTGTTGGTTTTGAATAATCATAGTATGCTCTTTCTTTTTTAACTGATATTGTCGCATAAAGGAAATGATTGCAATAATGAATGCAATGAAAAATATAAAAAATAGAATAGTTGTTATTATGATTTGACTTTTCCCCATACAAATGATGCTGCAAATAATAAATACATAATACAATTAGATACCATAAAATATTTATAGAAATCATTCCAGATTTCGGGATACTTCAAAATAGGCATATACCAACCAAAAAAAGGCATGTTTCCTACATAAAATAATGTGACTCCTATATTTATGTAAAACATTTTATTCTCCTTAAAATACAAAATAGCATCGCTTTTTATTTGCTTGTTAAATTCTAACATTACCAAAATCAATAATAGCAAATTTCCTATTGTTGTATTTAAAGATTTAAAAGTAAAATCTTCTTGTTGTAATCTAGTATCAATAATGAATGACAAAAAAAATAATAATGAAAACCAATAAAACAAAACCTTCTTCTGCAGTGATTTTACTGCGAACAACCAAAAAAGGAACAAATATTCAATTGGCATGTGAATGTAGGATTGAAAAGCGCCTATTTTATATTTGAATTCAACTTTTGCAATGTAACTTATTATCTCATAAAGAAGAATATAGGCTAAGTAGAACACAAACCACTTCCAATAAGAATTCTTTAAAGATTTAAACTTAATAATTCCTGCCACCAATGCGATAAATTCACAAAGGTGCAATAAATGTACTAGTATCTTTGGTTGTTCATACATAGTGAAATATATTAAAAAGCAATACCTAATGTTGCATCTGGAGGAGCTAAACTACCATGATTTTTGGCTCCAGTACTGCCTTTTCCTTCATCAGAATTTGTTTCACTATTTGTACCTGCTAATCCCATAACATTTACTTGACCACTTGGTGTTAAAGTTGATGGGTCTCCATTAAATTGTGATATTATTTTTGGCAATCCTGTAGTGTATGTTTTTTTATCTAATGGATTGAAATCGCTATTAACCCCATTAATATCTAAAGTTGGAATCATGACAATTGTATGTTTGTATTGATACTTATTTTTTGTTGTATCATTTTTAAAATCTTGAAGATCTTTATAGCCAGTATTACCCCAAAATGCTCTATCTGGATAAGAAGCATAATAAAATCTCAAACCTAACTTGTTTGATTCAACACTATTCTTACTAGAAAGTTTTTCTACATGATAAATAAATTTTTTGATAGAATCTAAATTAAACCATACAGATTCAGCATCTGGATCAGGCATAGAATTATTTATTGCTTTTCCTTGGTGCACTCTATATATGTTTACCATGTCGCTAATCAAACCTGTTTGTAAAGTACTTGGTTGGTATTCTTCAAAATTCAAACACACTGAATTAGTATCTACCAGAGTCTTAATTGAATCATTTTCAACTACAGGTAATTCAGGTTCATCAATACCTCCACTTGTTGGAGGAAAAAAGTAAATGTATACTGCAAAAAGTGCTAATAATAATGCAAGAATCAATTTTAAAGTCTTTGTAGTCATAATGTAAAGTTTTTAAGTTGGTTATAGATTTATAAAAATAGTTTTTATTTCGATACAAAGTAACCAACTTCCTACTTTTTTATCATTAGTTGTTTAACGGTTTCTGTATCCGTTAAACGACGGTATTATTTTCCGTTAAACAACCTACTCTTTTTTAGTTAAATGCTCATCGATTGATTTTGAGATAGTTTGCAGTTTTGTAATGTGCTTTCACAAGCATTAAAGCGGAACCCGAAAAGCTATTTAGAGTAGGGAAAACAAAAACTATTTATAATGAAAACAAAAATCACAATTATTGTAATGTTATTCGTAACAGCGATGAGTTTTGCTCAAAAAAAATGGGAACCCTATCATCAATTTAGTTTGGATGCAGGTTACACCTTTTCTTCCTTAAAAGAAAATCAAAATCCAAGTCGACCTTTATTTGCAGGTAACGGAGTAAATTTTGGTATTGGACATCGTTGGGGTGATACTTGGGGAATTGCTTCAAGAATTGGCTTTTCTACAGGTTCTCTTGATGACGATGGAGTTGCAAGTATAACTGCAAGACGAAAAAGACCACCATATTATATTCCTATTCCAGATCCACCGGGTTCTATATCATGGTCACAAATTTCAGTAATGACTGGACCAAGCATAAGATTAGGAAAAAAACATCAATTTGAATTCAATGCTATGGCTGGAATAGGGATTAACCCATCACCCAACTACATCAGAGTAGATGCTTATGAACAAGATTTATTTCTAGAAACAGTATATGAAGCTAAAGATAAAAGTGTTGTGGGAATGTGGCAAGTGAATGCGAGCTATAAATTAGCATTACTATCTAAAACAGGAAAATGGTTACGCATAATTGGTGGATACGGAAGTAATGGAGCCACAATTGGTTTAGCGGTAAATATTGCAGATCAGGATTGCCGCGATATAGCTTGTTATAGATGCCAAGGTGTAGGTTGTACTGGTGACATGCCTACTCCACCAAAAGCAAATTAAATTATTAAAAATTATAAATTCATCTTATAATATTATTACTAAAAATTAATAATCAAATGTGTATCATTCAAACATAAATAATTTAAACATGAAAAAAATAATTTATCAGGCGCTTTTTTTTATTCCATTAATGCTAATAGTAACTGACGGAATAGGACAAATTAAGCCTAAAAAAATATACAAGGATATAAAGAAACTTGACGCAAAAACCATTTCTAATAAAATTAGTATTGATACGACAGCAATCAAATTAATTTATCCAACACCCTACTGTCCAACTAAAACATCAACACCAACTTTTCAATGGGAGTCACTAAAATCATTCAAATCTAAAGCAATTATTACATATGAATTTACTTTAGTCGAAATGAATTTAACCGATACTACAATGGATGATTTTGACAAAAGAAGGATAATAGTAAATATTAAAGGTTTGAAAAATAACACCCTAACTTTTCCTCAAAATATTCAAAAGTTGGAGATGCGAAAACTTTATGGTTGGCAAGTGAAACAATATGAAAATAATATATTGACATATATTTCAATGCCTCTTCCATTTTATATAATTGACTACAAATTGCCGTTTGATACTAATGAAGTACTTTGTTGTCAAAATAACATTGTCAAAAACGGAGATTTTATGGAGAATACGGTTAAAGGGAAACTTGGAAATGGAGGGAAGTCAAGTAATTGGGTAAATGCATATGGAAGCCCTTATGTTGTTAACTCAGAAGATGGATGTGGAACACCTAATTATATCATGATAACTGGAAGTAATAAAAACGGTGATGCTATTGCACAAAATGTAAATATTCTAAAAGGAAAACACTACAGATTAACTGCATGTGTTAAAATTTGTAAGGAAATGAAAAACATTGATTATGTTTATGTAAATGCAGTTGCGTTTAACGGAACTTTACCTTCTTCAGGTATTCATCCTTCTCCAAGCTCAACGATTTCTAAAATTGGATGGTCTGGTAAAATAAAATCAAAAGAATGGATAACAATCTCTTTGCCAGTATGGACACCTATTAAAGACTTTCAAAACATCGCAATTTATTGTAGCACGGAATCAGAAGAATTATCAGCTTGCTTTGAAATAGATAAAATATGTTTACAAGAAACAAACGACAACTCATCATGTGATGATTATAGTTATAATGAAGAAGGTAAAGTAATTATACCTGACGATTTAACCCAAAATGCTGGAAAAATTGATACAACATATTATGAAACAAAAAATGGTAAATTAATTGATTTATACGAAGGATATGATGGGACAACTTCGTTTTATAAACCAAATGATGAATGTGCTTCTATAGGAGGTGAAATTCCTGAATCAATATTAAAATATAATGCTGATGATGCCTTAAAAGAATTAGGTATTAATATTAGTGTTGAAGAGCTAGAAGAAATATTGAAAACTGAATATAAAGACAATTCTTTAGAAACTAAATTAAAACCAATAGGAGGATTAAAAAATCAAAAATGTGAAAGATCTTATACTCCTAATGCAAATTTACCTTTCAGCGGTAGAGATATTATTTTTGTACATGGATTAAATCTTACCCATCTGTGTGAGCGTGCTTCAGAAATGAAAGATGCACAACAAGACTGGCCAAAAGATAAGTCAGCATTTTATGGGAAAGGTTATTATAAAACATTAGCAACGAATACATGGAAAGATCATATTCAAGAATGGCTACGAAATAAAGGATATAATAATAGGGTACTAGTTGTTGCTTATAATTGCTCTCAAAGAGCAGAAGTAGCAGCACACTCAATTTTGACACAAATTAAGGATGCTATGAATGATGGAGCAGATGTTGATTTTGTAAAAGGAGATATAAGAGAAAATAAATGTTTTGGCAGAGATGCAGTAATTATTTCTCATTCTACAGGAGGTTTAGTTACAGATATTGCAATGTCGTTAGCTGAAAAATCTAAATATGACCCTATTATTAAAAAAAGATTTGGAAATATTGGGTTTATACCAAATAATATAAAATTACATATTGGACTTCATGCTGCATTTAGAGGAAGTAAAATGGCATCAATTTATGTAGCCTCACAAACTATACCTGTAATAAATACATTATTTGCTTCAAATACAGCTTGCAAGGACTTTTCTATTGATGGACTCGAAATGAGTAAAGTAACTTTAAGCAGCATTTTGATTGATCTTCAACCATCTGTTGCTACTGCAATATGGATGCCAATTATAAGTACTTCACCAATTTCAACAATAACCATTGCTGGAGGACACTCCTTTGGAGTACCAGAATTAGTTCCTCTAATGAATGTTGCTATACATCCTGGATTGGATGATGGCGTTTTAACAATGGGTAGCCAATCTGCAAATCCTTGGTTTGAAACAGGTGTAAATCCAGTGGGGTATATAAGACAACCGGGAATTTACAAATTATATGACCTTGGTATTAACCATGGAATAGGTACTAGAGCAAATCAATACTTTCTAAATCAGACTTTGTTTTGCTCTCCTTTGTTTGTTGGTGGAACAAGTACTGCATATCTATCTCCAACAGGAATGGTTCAGCCTGTTTTATCAATACCTTTCTTATCAAATCCTGAAAATAGATTACCAAATCACTTTTCTTTTTTACAATCTACTTCTGATCATTATAGAGGTCCAAGAGGTAAAAGTATTTCTGAAGGATATAACCCTTCATTTCATAATAGTACTTCTGGGTTTAAATCTTTAAATTATGACTATCATAATGCAAATGGGAGGCATTGGGAGGAAAGTTTGGTAATAACAGACAATAGAGTTTTCTCAAAAGGATTCATAAATCCTGCAGTACTTAATTTACCAGAAGAAATTACAAAAGGTGAATATATTGACTTTGATGTTTATGGCCCACAATTTAGTTTTAAATGTTGTCCTAGACCTAGATTTAGAATGTGGTGGGGACCAATGTTTCATGTTAGGATCCCAATTTGGGAAAGAAAGTATCATTTGATGTCTGATTCTGATACAGAAAGTGAATGTAGCTATATTTATAAATATGTTTTAAGATAATATATTTTCAGTTAAAAAAATCATTTTTAAGCTAAAAACAATTTAAATAAGGGTTAACATTCCTTATAAAATATGTTAGTTTAAGTTAGTTTTTTGTTGAAAAGTCCCAAATTTATTGTTTGGGGCTTTTTTATTCAACCTTTTCAAGGTGTTTAGAACTTACTGTTTTCCCTGGTGAAGATTTGGGTCTTTTGATAAAATAACCATCACCGTCGTCGTCACTATCTTCTTTTATAATTAGCGTAAAACTATATTTAAGGTCTTTGTCTAAATCCTCCTCATTAACTACAACCTCTACTTTTATTGATTGATATTTTGGATAAAAAGTTCTATTGACTTGATGGAAATCATAAGCTTTTAAAGTTGCATTGTAATTGAGATCAATAGTAAATTCTTCGCTATTCGCTTCTTCTGTGATGCTAATTCTAATGCATTCTGGATGTGGTTTTGAGTCCATCGGTTCGAAATACAGTAGCGTGAATTTTTTCGTATCATGGAGCACGCTTTTCAAAGGCATGGCTCTATTGGCTCTTAAGTTCATGATAGAAATAAAATTACTCATTTGCTGATTTTTAAAAACTAAAGATACAAAAAACAAATGTTGTATTATTCAAAAAAAATAAATAGGTTTGAGGTACACAATAGTACTAAAAAAACTATTTCATTTACACCAACATTCTCATGGAAGACAAGCAATTACCTGTTCATTTAGAAGGAAGTTTTGATAGCATTTATGGTAACTTTGGTTATCGATTTGCTGCTTTACTCCTTGATGGAATCATCCTTGCTCCAATATCTGTCGGATTTTTTGTTTTTAATAGTATGGATCTAAATAATGTCTATGCAGGTATTTTGGTAAGTAATGCCATTACTATTTTCTACCACATCTACTTCCCTACCAAATTTGGTGCTACGCCAGGCAAACTTGCATTAGGATTACATATATTAAAAATGAATGGTGATGCTATAACCTATAGTGACGCCTTTAGAAGGTACTTACCCAATTTATTACTTGGACTTATTGCAATAATCAATACCCTTTTTGCAGTAAGCAAAGCCGATGCAAAGCTTTATAACGATATTAGTTGGATAAAGCAATCTGAATACTTGCAAAGTTTAAATTCAAGTATGTTTTCCATACAAATGATTTGTATTAATGCTTTCTTCTTTACCAGTTTTATTATTTTTATGATAAACGAAAGAAAAAGAAGTATTTCTGATTTAAGTGGTGATACCGCAGTTGTAAAGAAGTATTATCTGAAACAAATTAAAGAAGTAATGAAAAAGTAATAAATAGTGAAAAATGGTTCCCAATTTGAGAACCATTTTAACATTTAGATAATAAAACTTCTTAATCCTTAACTCCTAATTTTGTCAAAATATCATCCATCAAACACCACTTTGTTATAGATGATTGCAGAAGATTAGCTCCAACAAAAGCGGTAAACCAAAGCCAATTTTGACTTACATATAAAGATAAAAG
>Ga0209572_1001418_pt1 | contig 16642 bp, 11 predicted proteins | sample EBPBio232012_DNA_FD_185867 | JGI IMG/M metagenome (GOLD analysis project Ga0209572, IMG submission 185867) | Wastewater treatment Type I Accumulibacter community from EBPR Bioreactor in Madison, WI, USA - Reactor 1_1/23/2012_ DNA (SPAdes)... | ecosystem: Engineered > Bioreactor > EBPR >...
CGCGCTGCCGCTCGACTTGCATGTGTAAAGCATTCCGCCAGCGTTCAATCTGAGCCAGGATCAAACTCTACAGTTCGATCTTGAAATTTATACTCTTTCGAGTTTCACTCACTTAAACGGAATTGAAGTGAACTTCACTTCTATTTTCATGAGCGTTTGATAGTTCTGAATGAACTTGGCAATTGCCATCAAACGCCCACGCTTATCGGCTGTATATTTTTAAAGAACCGCAGCGGTTTGTTTTCGCTACTGGTCAGTTGCGATCAACTGAGCCTTGAATTATGACACGTTATTTAGTAACCTGTCAATCTTTAGGGTTTTTACCGATTTCGCTTGCCTTGCGACAACTTAACCGACCCATCGAGAAGTCTTTCGACCTTCGCCTTGCTGCTCGTTTCAACTTTCGTTTCATCGATCAGCGAAGCCCTCGATTATGACATGTTATTTAATAACCTGTCAAACTTTAGGGTTTTTACCGATTTCGTTTGCCTTGCGACAGCCTAACCGACCCATCGAGAAGTCTTTCGACCTTCGCCTTGCTGTTCGTTTTAACTTTCGTTTCATCGATCAGCGAAGCCCCTGATTATGACATGCTATTTAATAACCTGTCAAACCTTAGGGTTTCTATCAAGTTTGCTCATAGTGAGAACCCCTGACGTCGCCCCGGAAAGAAGCTTTCGCCCTTCCCGCTTCGTTGCTCGCTTGCCGTTGAAGGCAGTGATCAGCGAAGCCCTAGACTATAGCACTGTTTTTTTGACCTTCGCAAGATTGCCCTGAGAGAAATTTTCAGGCCAAGCTTCTTGTCGATCTCCACCCCGTCACCTATGGCTCTGCTCACGCTTTCCAACGCACAACTGGCCTTTGGCCATGTGGCCCTGCTGGATCACACCGAATTTGCCCTGGAGGCGCGCGAGCGGGTGGGCCTGATCGGCCGCAACGGCACGGGGAAAAGTTCCCTGCTGCGCATTCTGGGCGGGCTGGAACACCCCGACGACGGCGAGCTGGTGGCGCAACAAGGCCTGCGCGTGGCCTACGTGGCGCAGGAGCCGGCCTTGCCCGAGGCGCAGTCGGTATTCGACGCGGTGGCGGCCGGGCTGGCACCGGTGCGCGCGCTGATGGACGCCTACGGCAGCGGTCAGGGCGATTTGGGCGCCCTGCAAGATCAGATCGACCTGGCCGAGGGCTGGACCTGGCGCCAGCGCGTGCAAGACACCTTGCAGCGCCTGCGCCTACCGGCCGAGGCGCTGATCGGCACCTTGTCCGGTGGCGTGCGCAAGCGCGTGGCGCTGGCCCAGGCCCTGGTGACGCGCCCCGACGTGCTGCTGCTGGACGAGCCGACCAACCACCTGGATCTGGACGCCATCGGCTGGCTGGAAGGTCTGCTGAGTGATTTCAAGGGCAGCACCGTGGTGATCACGCACGACCGCGCCTTCCTGGACAGCGTGGCCACGCGCATCGTCGAGCTGGACCGGGGGCGCCTGCTGTCCTACCCAGGCAATTTCGCCCAGTACCAGGCGCAAAAGGCCGAGCAAGCGGCGCAAGAGGCCACCCTCAATGCCCGCGCCGACAAGCTGCTGGCCCAGGAAGAGGTGTGGATTCGCAAAGGGGTGGAGGCGCGCCGCACCCGGGCGCAGGGCCGCATCAACCGCCTGCACGATCTGCGTGCGTCCCGCGCCGCGCGGCGCGAGGCGCAGGGCCGCGTGCGCCTGGACGTGGACGCTGGCGTGAGCGGCTACCAGGGCAAGCTGGTGGCCGAGCTGCAGGACGTGGGCCTGTCGTTTGGCGAGCAATGCATCGTGCGCGGCCTGTCCGCCACCATTCTGCGCGGCGACAAGCTGGGCCTGATCGGCCCCAATGGCGCGGGCAAGTCCACCCTGCTCAAGCTGATCCTGGGTGAACTGGCACCGGACGAGGGCCAGGTGCGGCGCGGCGCCAACCTGCAGGTGGCCTATTTCGACCAAATGCGGGCCGCACTGGACCTGGACGCCACGCTGGAGGACTTCATCAGCCCCGGCAGCGAATGGATAGAGATTGGCGAGCGCCGCCAGCACGTCAAGAGCTACCTGGGCGACTTCCTGTTCAGCCCGGCGCGCGCCGCCTCGCCGGTGCGCAGCCTGTCCGGCGGCGAACGCAACCGGCTGTTGCTGGCGCGCCTGTTCGCCCGCCCGGCCAACGTGCTGGTGCTGGACGAACCCACCAACGACCTGGACATCGACACGCTGGAGCTGCTGGAAGAACTGCTGCAGACCTACGACGGCACGGTGTTCCTGGTCAGCCACGACCGCGCGTTTCTCGACCACGTGGTGACCAGCACCCTGGTGTGGGACGGCCCGGGCGAGTGGCGCGAGTACGAAGGCGGCGTGCAAGACTGGCTGACCCAGAGCGCGCGCTGGCAGGCCCTGCGCGAAGTCAGGGCGGCGGCGGCCGAACCCGCCCCCGCCACCCCGATTCCCAATGAAAACCCACCGAAGTCGGCGTCAGATAATCCTGGTCAGCTACAAAAAAAGAAGCTTTCGTACAAAGAGCAGCGCGAGCTGGACGCCCTGCCCGGGCGCATCGAGGCGCTGGAGGCCGAGCAGGCCGGCATCCGCGCCACGCTGGCCGACGGCGCGCTCTACCAGACCGACCTGCAGCGGGCCATCGCGCTGCAGGCGCGCGACGGCGCCATCGACGAGGAACTCACCGAGGCGCTGGAGCGCTGGGAGGCGCTGTCGGACTGAGCGCCCGCCGATTCAGGTCTTCTTGGTCGGCCGCCGCCAGTTCGGGACGGTGACCTCGCGCCCGCGCGCCACCGTCAGCGCGCCGGGCGGGGTGCTCTTGGTGACGATGGAGCCGCCGCCGATGGTGCCGCCAGCGCCCAGCGTCACCGGCGCCACCAGCACGCAGTTGCTGCCCACGTGCACATCGGCCTCGATCACCGTGCGGTGCTTGTTGACGCCGTCGTAGTTGGCGGTGATGCTGCCGGCGCCGTAGTTGACGCGCTCGCCCACCGTGGCGTCGCCCAGGTAGGCCAGGTGATTGGCCTTGGCGCCGGCGGCCAACTGGCTGTTCTTGACCTCGACGAAATTGCCGATGTGCACCTGCGGCCCCAGGTGGGCCCCCGGGCGCAAGCGCGCGAACGGCCCCACCAGCGCGCCGGGGCCGACCACCACGCCGTCCTTGCCACCGTCGATGTGGGTGAAGGGGTGGATTACCGCCCCGGCCTCGATGCGCACGTTGGCGATGACGCAGTGCGCGCCAATGCGCACGTCGTCGCCCAGCGTCACCGTTCCCTCGAAAGTGCAGCCGACGTCGATCTCCACGTCCTGCCCGCAGTCCAGAAGCCCTCGCTGGTCGAAGCGGGCCGGGTCGGCGATGCGCACGCCGGCCTCCATCAGGCGCCGGGCGCGCAGCCGCTGCAGTTCGCGCTCCAGCTCGGCCAGTTGCACCGGGCTGTTGACGCCGGCCACCTCCAGGGCGTCGTCGATGCGCTGGCCCACCACCGGCGTGCCATCGGCCACGGCGTGCTTGACCACGTCGGTCAGGTAGTACTCGCGCTGGGCGTTGTCGTCGGTCAGCTGACCCAGGTATTTCTTCAGCAACCGGGTCGGCACCGCCATCACGCCCGAATACCACTCGGTGATGGCGCGCTGCTCGGCGTTGGCGTCCTTGGCCTCCACGATGCCCAGCACCGGCACGTCCTGGTCGTGGGCGGCCGTGCCGCGGATGACGCGGCCGTAGGCGTCGGCGTCCTCGCCGGTGTCCACCGTCAGCAGCGCGATGCGGCCGCCGGCGCACTGCTCGATCAGCCAGAACATGGTGTCGCGGCGCACCAACGGCACGTCGCCGTTCAGGATCAGGGTCACGCCATCGTCGGGCAAGCACGGCGCCGCCTGTTGCACGGCATGGCCGGTGCCCAGTTGCGGCTCCTGGCGCACGTAGCGCAGCGCGGTGTCGGCCTGCCGTGCCCTGGCCTGCTCCGACCAGCCCTCGCAGAACGCCTCGACCTCGGCCGCGCCGTGGCCCGTCACCACGATGGCCGAGCGCGCCTTCAGGTCCGACACGCTGTCCAGCACATGCCCAAGCAGGGATTTGGCGGCCAGTTTGTGCAGCACCTTGGGCAGCTTGCTCTTCATGCGGGTGCCCTTGCCCGCGGCCATGATGACGACGTCGACAGCGCTCATGCGTGTTCCGATGGTGTGTGTGGAAAAGGGAAGGCGAAGAGCCCGATTATCCCGACTCAGTCCAGCGTCTGCCGGTAACGCCGCAGCGCCACGACGCTGACCACCGCCGTGAACGCCAGCAGCGGCCACAGCTCGGGCCAAAGATCGGCCAAGCCGGTGCCCTTGAGCATGATGCCGCGCACGATGCGCAAAAAATGCGTCAGCGGAAGCACCTCACCCACCCACTGCGCCCAATCGGGCATGCCGCGAAACGGAAACATGAAGCCCGACAGCAGCATGGACGGCAGAAAGAAGAAAAACGTCATCTGCATGGCCTGCAACTGGTTGCGCGCCAGCGTGCTGAAGGTAAAGCCCACCGCCAGATTGGCCACGATGAAGACGCCGATCATCGCCATCAGCAGCGCAAAGCTGCCCACCAGGGGCACGGCAAACATCAGGCGCGCGGCCAGCAAGATCACCACCAGCTGGATGTAGCCCATCACCACGTAGGGCGCGATCTTGCCGGCCATCACCTCCAGCGGGCGCACCGGGGTGGCCAGCAGGTTCTCCATGGTGCCGCGCTCGCGCTCGCGCGTCATGGCCAGGCCCGTCAGCATCACCATGGTCATGGTCAGGATGGTGCCGATCAGGCCCGGAACGATGTTCAGGCGCGACAGCCCCTCGGGGTTGTAGCGTTTGTGCACCCGCAGCTCAAACGGGCTGGCGGACGGCGCCGCGCCTTGCCAGGGCCCGCGCAGCTCGCGTGTCAGCACCTGGGTGCCCACCTGGTCCAGCGAAGACAGGGCGTTGGCGGCGGCCGTGGGGTCGGTCGCGTCCACCGCCATGTAAAGCACCGGACGGTGGCCGCGCCGCAGCTCGCGCTCAAAGTCGGGCGGCAGCACCAGCATGAACAACGCCTGGCCGCGCGCCAGCATCTCGTCGCCGTCGCGCTCGGCAATGCCGCTGGCCACCACGCGGAAGTAGCCCGTGTTTTGCAGCGCCACCACCAGGCTGCGGGTGATCGGGCCCTGCTCGGCCGCGGCCACCACCAGCGGCAAATTCTTGGGGTCGGTGTTGATGGCGTAGCCAAACAGCACCAGTTGCAAGACCGGGATCAGCACCGCCATGGCAAACGTCAGGCGGTCGCGCATCATTTGCTGAAACTCTTTGACGAACACCGCCACGGTGCGCGCCAGCGAAAAGCCGCCCACGGACGGCGCGCCCGCGCCACTCATGCGGCGGCTCCCGGGGCAAAGTTGTCCTGCGCCTGACCAATCAGGCTGATGAAGACATCTTCCAGGTTCGGCTCGGCCGGCTTCAAAATCAAGCCCAGCTGGCCCGCCAGCGGCGCCAGCGCCTGCTGCAGCGCCGCCGGGTCGGTGCCGGCCACGTGCACGCTGGCGCCAAAGGCGGCCACGCTCTGCACGCCGGGGGCGGCCCGCAGCGCGTCGACCTGGGCCGGGCTCAGGGCGCCGGCCACCTCCACCACGTGCAGGCCGGCGGCGGCCACGATGTCGCTTTCGGCCCCGCGCGCCAGCACCCGGCCGTAGGCGATGTAGACCAGCTCGTGGCAGCGCTCGGCCTCATCCATGTAGTGGGTTGACACCAGCACCGTGATGCCCTGCCCCGCCAACTGGTGGATCTGGTCCCAAAAGTCGCGCCGCGCCTTGGGGTCAACGCCGGCCGTGGGCTCGTCCAGCAGCAGCAGGCGCGGCTGGTGGATCAGGCAGGCGGCCAGGGCCAGGCGCTGCTTCCAGCCGCCCGACAGCGCGCCGGCCAGCTGGTGCTGGCGCCCCTCCAGCCCCAGGCGCGCCAGAGCCTCGTCCACGGCCTGCTTGCGCTGCGGCAGCTGGAACAGCCGGCCCACAAAGTCCAGGTTCTGGCGGATGGACAAGTCCTCGTACAGCCCGAAGCGCTGCGTCATGTAGCCCACCTGGCGCTTGATCAGCGGCGCGTCGCGGCGCACATCCAGCCCCAGGCAGGTGCCCTCGCCCTCGTCGGGCGTCAGCAGGCCGCACAGCATTCGGATGGTGGTGGTCTTGCCGCTGCCGTTGGGGCCCAGAAAGCCGCAGATGCGCCCCGGCGCCAGCTGCAGGTCGACGTGGTCGACCACGGCGCGGCCGCCGTAGCGCTTGGTGAGGCCGCGCACGTCAATCGCCCAGCGCCCGTCGTTCGCTATGTTTGTTGTAGCTGGTGGCGCTTTATCCACGCCGACATCTGCCACTTTTTACTCCGAACCTGCTGCCACGGGCCGCACATCCAGCGGCTGGCCGGGCTTGAGCCGCGTGGCCTGCTCGGGCGCCGGCCAGGCGTCGACGCGGAACACCAGCTTGGCGCGCTGGGTGTCGGAGTAGATCACCGGCGGCGTGTACTCCGCCCGGTCCGATATTTGCGTGATGCGCGCCGCCAGCGGCTCGCCGCAGCCGTCGCAGCGGATCTGCACCGTGCCACCCGGCCGCAGGCTGGCCAGCGCCGTTTCGGGCACAAAAAAGCGCGCCTTGATGCGCGTGGGCGGCAGCAGCGCCACCACCGGCTGGCCGGCCGGCACCCATTCGCCGGGCCTGAAGTAGGTGTCGTGCACCAGCGCCGCCTCGGGCGCGGCCTGGGCCGTCTGCTCCACACGCCAGCGCTGCTGCGCCAGTGCGTGGCTGGCCGCCTGGGCCTGGGCGCTGGCGGCGGCGCGCTCCTGCACCCGCGCCGGCTCGCGCGCCAGGCGCAGCGCGGCCTGCAGCTCCAGCACGCGGCGCTGGCTTTGCTCGTGCGCGCTGCGGGTGGCGTCGGCGTCCTGGCGCGACACGGCGCCCTGGCCCACCAGCGCGCGCTTGCGCACCCATTCGCGCTCGGCCAGCGCGGCCTGCTCGCGCGCCTGGGCCAGCTGGGCCTGGGTCTGGGCAATTTCGTCCGGGCGGCGGCCGGTCTGCAGGTTGGCCGCCTGCGCGCTGGCGGCCTGCAACTGCGCCTGGGCCTGCTGCTGCACCAGCGCCTCGGGCGTGGCATCCAGCACAAACAGCGGCGCGCCGCCCGCCACCTGGTCGCCGCCGCGCACCGCCAGCGTGGCCAGCCGCCCCGCCACGGGCGAGGCGACGTAAACGTAATCACCCTCGGCATAGCCCGACCAGCCCGCATCCGGCGCCTTCTGGCAGGCGGCGAGCAGCCCCGCCAGCAGCGCCAGCGCGGCGGCAAGACCAAGTTGCGTGCGGCTCATGGCAGGTTCTCCGGGGTCGGTGCGCCCGCATCGGGCTGCTGCAGGGCTTGCAGGGCCATGGCGATGCGCATGTCGATGGCCGCGTCGGACAGCACCTGCGGCCCGATCAGCGGCGCCATATCGGCCGGCCCCACGCCCATCGACTCGATGCGCGGCAGCACCAGCACCGGCGCCACCACCGCGCCCATCACAAACGACAGGCGCGTGAGCGGCGGCCGCGGCGCGATCTGGCCGGCGCGCTCGGCCTCGTCCAGCAAACCCAGCAGCAGGCCCACGTGGCGCGGCAGGTTGCGGCGCACAAAGTCCACCACCACCGGCTGCCCTGCGTCCAGGTCGGCCAGCAGCCGGCGCAGCATGGCCGCGTGCTCGCGCAGCAGCCGCGCGATCAAGCCTAAAGCGCTGCCCAGGCGCGCCAGCGGCGTGCCCGGCTCGTGCGCGCGGGCGCTCAGCTGGGCAAAAACGTCCTCATAAAACTGCTGAAGCACCTGCTCCAGAAAGGCGTTCTTGCTCTTGAAATGGTAGTGAAACATGCCGGAAGCCACCCCCGCATGCTCGGCCACCCCGCGCACCGACAACCCGGCGCTGCCCAGCTGCGGGTAGAGCTGCAGGCCGGCTTGGAGCAGCGGAAGGTCGAGGTTGCGGGACGGGCGGGCCATGGTGAGGCCCAGTATGGCGCGTTATTGGTCTATCGTCCAGTTATGGGCGCCAAGCTTTGGCCACCGGCTGGCGGACGCCAGTCAGATGAAAACGGCTTCAGGTGCGAAAGTATGCGGCGCTGAACGTGAAATGCGTTGGAGTCCATCTGCAAGACGGTTCCCCTGAACTACATGGATGCAGCCCATGAGATGGGGAAATCACCGCTCGCGATCTCGGGCTGATGAGCTGTCAGTCGGGCCTCAAGGTGTCTTGTTGAAGACCTGATACCGTTTCGATTCGACCACAAGGATGCTCTCACGAACGTCGGTTTTATCCCGCGCTCGTTGCGCGCCGAGGACTCCGCGTTTCTACAAGTGCGCTCCATCAATGAGTCAACAAGTCACGGTTGGTGCATTCATGGTGTCTTACCCCGAAGTGCCAACATATAGAGATAGCGCCTGTTGAATCACCCGCCTCAGCATATTGGGAGTCAAAGACGAGTCGTCGAGATTTACCCGAAACCGGACTGACGAGATGGGGCTTCCTTCCGGTATCACCACAACCGGGATGCGATCAGCCGCGATCACCCGAAGATGGGCGGCAGCAAATGTCTCGTCAAAACGGATTTCAGCTGCTTCAGAAACAGAACCACCAATCGCCCCAAACACATTCCTGACAAGCTTCGTCCGCAAATCGGGACCTAGAACACCTTGAAGCGTAGAGACGAGGTCTGCAATGGACTTACCACCCTGAGCCTGCCGAAGCCTTAATGAGACAACCTGGATCGGAGACTCACTCCGGCGGAGTTGCTCGTGGGAAAAGGCATGATTGCGCTCCTCCTGCTCTGTGGCCTTCACCTCAACGAAGTACCCTTCGAACGAGAAATCAAATCGATCCGAAGGATCTCTATGCCAAGCCGCGACCGCAGCCTGAGGGTCAGCCGCGACTGACATCAGCCAAAGTTCCGCCCATAGGCCTGCAACGGCACGCTTCGATGGAGTCGTCAGCGCGCTCAGAAGCTCAACAAATTCCCTGATAACCTTCTCAACGTCCGACGTCGAAGGTGCGTCAGGCAGCGCGGCAAGAAGTGCGTCCGCTGCCAAGCAGAAGGCTTCGTCAAGCCCAACGTCGTCACCGCGCAGCGAGACCACGACGAAGTCGCCTTCAACAATTCCGCCGGATGTGCGCACGCGGAAGCGAACTCCGAATTCGACGGTCAGATGCTGTAAGCTTACTGGCGGGCGCTTGAGGTTAGCAGCTGAAACGCAGGAAAGCAGTAGGATCGGTTGCTGCTGCTGCCCTAAGGCGATGTAATCCCGCACGCGGCCAGGCACTGCGGATGCCGGCAGAGTCCCGTCCTCCCCACGTTTAGCCGACGCCGCCTCATGATAGGCGTCATAGAGCCTGCTGCGCATCTCAGAGTTCTTCGATTACACAATCTTTCGCGACAGACTCAGGGAGGCGGATGGAGAACCACGGTACGCAATTCGCGACGCTCGAGTCAATTCTTACGTCCGGCTTGAACACCAGATAGCGTAGATGCAGTGTTACGCGGTCTGGGGTAAACAAAGCGCGGTCGCCTACGTAGTTGAGCTGATCGATCGACGTGGCGCCCTGTGGGCTCTCGCCGACAAAGAGGTTGTTGATTTTCCCATCCGCGTTCAGGCCCCGGCCGGTAAGGCCAACCGTACTGAGACTACCAACCAAGATGACGTCAACGAGTGGCGACACCTTGGCGTCCGCGCGATGCTTAACCAGCGAAATCGCGGCGGCAGCAAGGTCCGTCGAATCGTCAAGGCCGCGGATGCGCGCGTCCAGCAAAAAGTCGAGAACCTCATCGATGGGCACACCTTCAATCAGGACATTGCGAGGCGAGTCACGACGCACGTCCTTAAACTCAGGCCGCTGCGCCGCATCGACGGCGCCATACGCCTGTTTCCAGGCGGCAGCCTTGCGCTCAAACAGTTGACGGTTGTGAAGGACTGCCTCAGCATCGAAATACAGCGAGCCAGGCACAACCCAACCTTCATCCATCTTCACAGGGACGACGCTTCGGCCAATGACAGCCCTTCGCGTCGGGCTCAGCGCACGGTTCAAGATGAAGTCGCGCTTCCATTCTTGGAGCGGCTTGCCTCGGTGCTCGGCGAGAGCTCTTCGCACAAACTCTTCAGACTCGACGTAGCCCTCGAACGCATCAATGACATCGCGTAGAAGGAACACACGACACAGGCCCTCGTAGGACCTCTTGTACCCAAAAAACCGGGCGCGCTGTTGCAGGGTGTCGGCGTTCGTTGAGGCTGTGCGTGGCATATAGCTGATGGTCAGACCTTCAACCGTGAAGCCCCGGTCAAGCTTCTGACCACCGACCAGAATCCAGTACGGCCAGTCGTTCCACTTAACCGCTTTCTGACCATCGGCGTTTGAATTCACCTTCACAACTTTGAGTTCGCTGAAAACCTCGGGCAGCGCATCCACAAGCGTATCGAAGGGCTCAAGCGCGGGAAACGTCCTCAGCAACTCGTCATAGTTCCCACGGAGGCCGAGTTCGAGTTCTTTGCGCACAGCACTGCCCCTGGGCTGTTCCAGAAAGTCCCGCCAGTGCTCAAGCAACCCATCCAGCCACTCCTTATAGTCGGTGTGCGGCGCAGTACGCTGAGACGGGTGAACCATCATCGAACGATTACCCTTGCCGCGCGCGACACTGTGATGAGCCGCCCCCAAGATAAACAGCTGTAGCGCCTGCTGGAGGGTCTGTGGTGCCACCGTCAGTGGATTCTGCACCGTCGGTATCTGCTGGAGGGGAATTTCGAAGCAAAGCGGCTTATCTTCACTAAAAAAGTCGCTGCCACCGACGTAGCCATCGCCTGGCGAAACCAATTCGGCAAACGACGGGCTTAAGACGTCGGCGACGGCAATCAACAGGTTTGCTTGCGGCGTTGCCGTGTACTGGAGATACGTGTGGTGAGGGATGGCTGCTTTGAGTTCAAGAATCCTCTGGTACGTCGAACTCAACTCGTTTGACCCACTGCTCAGGTTCTTCGCCGCTTTAGCGTTGAGGCCGGCTTGGTCGCTCTCATCGTCGATAATCAGAATAGGGATCCCGGTGAGGTCCACGCGTTCAAGAACCTCACGCAGATTCTCAAGGCGCTTGTGGTGTTTGAGCACTGTGATCAGGACAGAGCGCTTTGCGGTGCCTGGTGCGCCGTCACGACTACCGCTCCAAGCGCGGAGCACCTTCGCGATGTCGGCTACGTGCCCGGCCTTGACGTCAGGATTCTCGAACTTTCGCCAGTCGTGTTGGATTTCGCTCATACCCAGGTCAATCGTGAGCCGGTCCTCGGATTGACCCTTGAGGGCCACAGCCGTGCCTGCCAATAGGATGACCACGCCGTAGCCGTTGTCCCTCGCTAGCGCAGTGACGGTGGTGAAAGACAAGGTCTTGCCGGATTGCACGTAGCCAACGACAAGTCCTGTGTCCTGGCCTGCTGGCTCGGTAGGCGGTACGCTCCGCCCAAGAATGGTTGCCGCCTCAGTCACGACACGGGTCATCGCATCGGCGTCGGGGGCGCTACGCTGCTTCAGTTTGCGTTCGATGAACTCTTTAGTAAAGGGGCCCACTTTCGGAGTCCAGCGGGTGTCCAAAGTACCGCCACCAAGGCGTTCGACGACAATGTTCATGGCTAAGGGGCCGCGAAGGTCTCGCGGAGAAGTTTGTTGAGATGATGAAGGAAGAACTGCGGCTTTCCGCCGGCCTCCGAACTAAGGGCTGCGGCAAGGCCAGTTGCACTGGCGAAACGCACAAACACCTCCATGTTCTCGTTGTCAGCACCTGCGAATCGCTCCACGAACGGATGCAGCAGTGAGACTTCGACCTGCACGCTGCGCCGTCGCAAGCCATCGCTGCTCGGCTTTGTGGCGTCACCGACCCTCAGCCAATCGCTCACGGCCGGATCTGTGCCGGCCTTGATGGCTAAGACCCAGACGGTCGTCGAGACACGAACTTCGACAATGCGCTCGAAGCCCGATACGGAAGGCGCCGGAATCATCGGTGGAACAGCAGGTGGATTTGCCGGATGTTGCGTCTCTTCCTCAAGCACCGGCGCAAGCTCACGCTCGACAACGTCGGCTACGCTGTTGGCCGCCGTCTCGGCGACTTTGTCAAGGTCACGCGGACGCCTGTGCTGCTTGGCCCGGTAACCCTCTGCCTGATCAAGGAGGTTCATAGGCGCCGCCTTGAGCTCTCCTTCTAGTAACTCTAGGAAGAGCTCCTCATGCTCCTCCCAGCGGAATCCATCTTTCGTATGGCTGACGTCAAACCCCTCGAGGTGAAGCTCGCCAAATAACCGCTGGAAGGTGTAGCTGTTGCTCTTGCCAAAAATTTGCTCTGGCCGGTATGACTCGTCGCCACTGCCTTCGATGAGTCGCCCTCGACGAAAGAGCGCAAACCCAGCATGCGTCGTAGACCCAACCTCGCGCAGCGCAGCAAAACCAGTTACGTTGTGGAGTCCTCCGAGATCCATCTTGATTGCCTTGCACCACTCCATCGGCGCGGCAGCGGGGTCACGATATGGAGCTGCCTTGAGGACGGGAGTCTCATCGAAGGTAAGCTCATCACGCCCAAAAACCAATCTCAATGTTCTGTCGCGCAGGAAGGTCCTATATATGCTGGCCAAGTGCTCCTTTATCTTGCCAATCGTCCTCCTCTTTGGCACATGGCAGAGATCGGTGAGCTCCAGGACGGTATAGTGCCTCCGCGGCTGCGACGGAACCTCTACAACCGTCAGTTCCTCGGTGCCGTCCTCGACGATATCGTCAATGTCGAAGTTAACGACACGCTCGACGCTTTCACCGAGGGCCTTCGTGCGAACACTCCACTTCTTCGCGAACCAACAAGCGGCGCTCTTCATCCCCATGCCAAACTCGGATAGACCCGTGCGGTCTGGCGGTATTTGCGCCGGTCTAAAGGCGCGGGGAAAGTCGGCAAGCGCGATACCGGCTGCATTGTCGGTGATGGTGATTCGCCCCGCCCCATCAGAGTCGATGCTCACCGTCACGTGACACGGGACGTCGACACCGTCAGCCTCTCGCAGCAAATCTCGATTGGCAACGTAGCTTTGAATAGAGTTATCGACGAACTCCGCTAACGCAAACCACGGACGATAGTTCAAGTGCCGAAGCACAGAAAGAATGTTGACCTCTGGCCGAATATTGACTCTGTTTATGATGCCGGTCATGCGTTTACAGCTTGCCTGTGAGCGGAATGCGCCCTACGGGGGCGAAACTCGTTGAAGGTCGCGATGAGATTGGATGCGATGCCGCTCACGACGTTTGCATTGACCGCATTGCCAAGCGCCTCGAACGCGCGCGTACGGCTCTCAGGCAAAGTTAGGTCACCAAGGCTTTGCAGCCCCGCACACTCCCTCGGCGTCATGTATCGCTTTTCCCATCCAATGATGGGCACCTGCGTGTCGGTCATCGCGATGAGGCTGGGGGCAGTTGTCGGCCGTTTAACGCGTACCCCTGAGGCCCGAAACTGAATCACGTAGCGCCAAATGTCGCGTTCCCCGCCTTTGATATTCCATTCGAGCTTCTGCAGGCTAGACGGGAATGGAAGTACCTTGGACAGCCAAGGGTCAATCCACTTTCGATTGTTCGCGTAGAACTCACGGTTCTGGCGAATGAAGTCTTTTTTCCATTTCGGGAACTCCAACTCCTCGGTACGCGCATGACTGGGCAGCGCCTTCCAGCGCTCATCGGGCTTGAGTTTCCTCAGAGGCACGCCATGCGAACCACGAAATTTCGTCAGGCCGCGCGCGCCCTTCTCGGAAAGCACTGAGTATGGCGTTCCATCCGCGTACGGGTAGTCTGCGCCGAACTCCATCGACCAGATAGGAAACGACGGCAACGCGATGGCGGACGGGCTTCGCCGCAGAAAGTCGTCCCAGACCTCAAGGCACTTCTCGACCTGCGGCGAGAGCTGCTTCGCGTCGGCGGGCTGTCGCTCAAGCACCGACTTAATGCTAGTTGGCATGTTGGTCGGCTCGGGCCATGCGAACCCGGCTAGACCCGTTCGCGAGCCAACGATGTAGACGCGCTCACGAATCTGTGGAATCCCGAACTGATGAGGAGAAAGGCGCCGCGCATCAACCTGGTAACCATGGCCGACGAGTATCTCCTTGATACGCTCAAACGTCGTCCCGCCGTCATGCTGAAGCAAATTCGGAACATTCTCAAGAATGAAATAGCGCGGCTCCTTTGCTTCGATGATGGCTGAGACATTGAAAAAGAGGTCTCCTTGTCGTGTGCACTCGAAGCCCAACTGCTCGCCCGCCTTTGAAAAAGGCTGACAAGGGAACCCAGCACAGAGCACGTCGTGATTCGGCACAGACTCTGGATCCACTTCGCGGATGTCCCCCTCCGGTAGAAGACCAAAATTTTCAAAATACAGATTCCGCAGATGAGGTTGCCACTCCGCAGCGAACACACATGTGCCGCCGAGCTTATCCAGGGCGATATGAAACCCGCCGAGACCAGCGAACAAGTCGATAAACCTAAATTTCGTCACTCAACCCCCGTGAGTCATTTGCAGGTGGCCCAGCGGCTGGCCCGATCTTCAGAGTTGCAGCTTAGTGGCTTCATTTGGAACACAGCGTTGAGATTTAAGTATGTATAAATATACAGCAACTTATGCTCGCAGACATGCGATTTGTCAACCGTACGCCTCTGAATCCCAAGCAACGCTCTGTGAGGCCTAACTGTGAAGCATCAAGGAGTTCTACCGCCTTTCATCCGGATTGAGTTTGGGAGGCTGGAGGTCGCTAAACAGCCGTCCTCGCGCCACGTGAACGGCTTCCTCACATACCGTAGGCCGGTAGCAAAGCAAGCGCCGGCACAAGACATCAATTCAGAGCGCGTAGGGTTCCAGATTGTTTGGAACTCCGCAAGTAGACCGTCTAGCGTCAATTAGACACCGTCCCCGCGCGTTCAGGCGCTTCCGACCGCGTTCAATTCAACCCCCTATCCAACAACGCAATCACCTCATCCGCAAACGCCGGATAACTCATCGCCCCACCCGGCCGCAGCCAGGTGAAGGTCCAGTTGATCATGCCGAACAAGGTCATGGTCACGGCGGTCTGGTTGGTTTTGCCGACGCGGTCGGGGTAGGCGCGGCGCAGAAAGCGGGTGACGGCCGAGACGACGTCGCGCTGGCGGTTGAGGATGACTTCGCGCTGCTCTTCGCCCAGAAACTGGGTGCTGCCCAGCAGGGCGGCGTGGCGGGTGGCGGAGGTTTCGTACTCGCGCAGAAAGGCGCGGATCAGCTCGTGCAGGGTGGCGCGCTCGTCCAGCGCCTGGCGGTGGGCGGTGGCCTGCACCTGGCCGATGATGACGAGCAGCTTTTGCGTGTAGCGGTCGAGCAGGTCAAACAGGATCGCCTCTTTGCTCTCGTAATAGTGGTACAGCCGCGCCTTGGACGTGCCGCAGGCAGCGGCGATGTCGTTCATGCTGGTGGCGGGGTAGCTCTGGCGCGCAAAGCAGTCGGCGGCGACGTTCAGGATTTCGTCACGCCGCAGGTCGTGAGAGGCGGAGATGGGCCGGGCCATAGCGTTGGGATTATGCGCAGCCGGTCAGGCTGAGGCGGCCAGCGCCTGGGCCACGGCGGCCTCGCGCGCGGCCTGGATGCGTTGGCCCACGGCGGGGCCGCGGGCGCCTTGGGCCATGGCGGCTTCGGCAATGTCGGCGGTGCGCACGCTCTGGGCGGCGGCCAGGGCGGCGAGCAGGCGCGGGCGCTGGGGATAGGGCACGTCCTCCAGGCCCCCACGGCCGCGGGCGTCGCATTCGCAGGCCAGCAGGGCCTCGGCAAAACGGGCGGGTTTTCGGAAGGCGTCGCAGCGCTCCAGCAGGCGCACCAGGGCAGCGGCGTTCAAATCAGCGCTGCGGTGGATGTTGCCGTGCTCGCGCGCCACGACGTCGGCCAGCTCGTGGCAGTCGTTCGGCACGCGCAGGCGGGCGGCCAGCTTGGCCTCCAATCGGGCGCTGCGGCCTTCGTGGCCGATGTGGCGGGGCAGCACGTCGGCCGGGGTGGTGCCTTTGCCCAGGTCGTGCGTGAGGCAGGCGTAGCGCACGGCGAGCGAGCCGCCCAGGCGCGCGGCCTGCTGCAGCACCATGAGCAGGTGCACGCCGGTGTCGACCTCGGGGTGGTATTCGGCGCGCTGGGGCACGCCCCACAGGCGGGCGACCTCGGGCAGGATGACGGCCAGGGCGCCGCAGTCGCGCAGCACGGTGAGCATGCGCTCGGGGTGCGACTCCATCAGGCCGCGGGCCAGCTCTTGCCACACGCGCTCGGGCACCAGGTGGTCGGCCTCGCCATCGGCCACCATCCGGCGCATCAAGGCCATGGTTTCGGGCGCGATGGAAAAGTCGTGAAAGCGGGCGGCAAAGCGCGCCACGCGCAGGATGCGCACCGGGTCTTCGCGGAAGGCGTCGGTCACGTGGCGCAGCACGCGGGCCTGCAAGTCGCGCTGGCCGCCAAAGGGGTCGGTCAGGGCGGGGTCGGGTGCCCAGGCGGTGGATTGGGCATCAAAATAGGCAGATGTCGGCGTCCAGTTTGCGGGTGCCGCTATTGAATTGATAGTTAAATCACGCCGCGCCAGGTCTTCGT
>Ga0209572_1001420_pt1 | contig 16617 bp, 14 predicted proteins | sample EBPBio232012_DNA_FD_185867 | JGI IMG/M metagenome (GOLD analysis project Ga0209572, IMG submission 185867) | Wastewater treatment Type I Accumulibacter community from EBPR Bioreactor in Madison, WI, USA - Reactor 1_1/23/2012_ DNA (SPAdes)... | ecosystem: Engineered > Bioreactor > EBPR >...
ATGGTTGTTGTGCTTTTCTTTTCCGAGAACATCGGTTTCTTCGGTCCTTCCGTCCTGGTATAGTTTGCGAATCAGTTCAGAGTCCAATCCTTCTATAGTGGTTCTGCCACTGTACATCATCTGCAGTTCTTTTACTTTTCCTGTTTTATAATCTTCAGCAGGCAAGTTCAAAGCCTTCGCTTTCAAACGCAAGTTGATGTCTTTGGTCACCATAACAACTTTGGCCTTCTTCTCCTCGTGTTGTAGTTGAATGGCCGCGTTGAGAATCTTATGGTCGTTCTTCCGCACATCGAAAATGGCTTCTGCATTCTTCGGCAACTCATCTGATGTGTTGAGAATAATTTTGAGTTCACCGCCATCACCGTTGTCGAGTGGAATCCATTCTTGCAACGTATGTTCAGTGGAAAGGCGGTCTATAATGCGAATACATTCTCTTGCTTCAAAGTTTTTAATATCATTACCTACTTTGAATTTATCGAGTTCTTCTAGTACCGTGATTGGAATGGCGACCTGATTGTCTTCAAAACTGTTGATGCAATTATGGTCGTGGAGTAAAACGGAAGTGTCTAAAACGTAAATCTTTCTTGTCTTTGTTTTTTTGTTAGGAGGTGTGTTTTCGTTGGTAAGTGTTACCACTTTACCTGTCTTCTCAGTGGCTGCCCTTTTGGTTGTAAGGGTGGTGCCTTTGGTTACTTTGCGTGCTACAGACATAAACTTTAGGACTTGTTTTAAGTAATACAATCATTAGCTGTCCTTGGCGGCTTTTTTCTCGTTAGAAAAAACCTTTGTTCGGACTTGACTAATGTATTTGTCCTTTGCAATGAAGAGCACTCTTCATTTTTTAGTTATGAACTTTGCGATGGTGAATTGCGAGCGCTAAATGCTTTACATTGAGGCTATAAAACTTTAATGTGTAGAAAACCTAGTGTTGTTGTCAGGTGAAGATAGTTTTTTAGGATTCATAAAAAAGAGAGGAAGGAGAACGGTTCAATACGACATTATCGATAGCCGTATTCATATTTCCAGCACTTATCCACTTTGCCGCTGGAATTATACCACTGATGAAGCATGAGTAATCCTTTTGGGTTATTGATATAGGTAAGAGAACTTTCCTCTACAACTAATGAAGGTGGATAATCTTTGGTATCCATTATCATTAATGAGCCATCCTTTTCATACCAATGCTCATTCTTAATCATCACACCGGAATTGTTATAATGAAAAGTTTCTTTTTTCCAAAAGCTAGAAATGGATTCCGGAAGTTCTCGACTTATCAATCTTCCTTTGGTATCAAATGTGAGCTTGAAATCCATCGGCTGCCAATCATTAAAAGTGGTCATTACCGAATGACGAATTAGCTTACCAGTTTCATCGTATTCAAATGAATATTCGGCCATCCGTCTTCCACGCGCGAAGTACTCGGTATAAAGCGTTGGAAATCCTTTTTCATTGATTAGAGCCAAACCTTGAATGCAAGTATCTTGTTTACCGTTGCTATTTTTTATTTCAAACGCTTTTCGTTCTGACACTTGGTTCTTTGCGTATTGAGGAGCATAGTCCATTAGTTTGATATCCTGCGCTTGTATTAAGTGGCTGATTGCACAAACAATGAAAAATGATAATAATCTCTGCATACTGTTAGATTTGAAAAACGTTTTTTACTGATAATAATGACAAAAGGTTTGGCAATGAGATTACTTTTTATTGGAGCAATAAGCACTTTGTTTACCCTAAACACTGTAGCCCAGTCGGATTATTCAATGAAAGTGCAACATTATCGTGATAGTGTTGACCGTGCTTTTGCAGATACCGCCACATCAATTTTGATGAAAGAGGATATTCCACATTTTCACCACCTCAATTATTTTCCAATTAATGAATCTTATAAAGTGGTGGCTAAGTTTTCTAGGATTGAAAATGCCAAGACAGTTAAGATGAAAACCAGCGGCACCCGAACACCGGCTTATAAGCCGTATGGTACTTTAGAGTTTGAACTTGATGGAACCAAACAAACATTGACGCTTTATCGCTTTGCAGATCCTTCAAGACCGGAACTTAAGAATCATTTACTATTAGCATTTATTGATGCTACCAATGGCAAATACACCTACATGGGAGGACGCTATCTTGATTATGATGTAAAGGACGTAAAAGATGAAATGGTCATAGATTTCAACTACGCATACAATCCTTATTGCGCTTACAATGACAAGTACAGTTGCGTTATTCCTCCCTTAGAAAATAGATTAGAGATTCCGATCGAGGCAGGAGTAAAGAAGTTTCATGATTGAACTTTCACCTTCCTTCTTTTGCGATACGCATAGTAATGAAGCACGGTTTCCAAGGCTTTTTTCATGGCTTCGTTGATGGGATAGAATTCCATCAGGTTATGATCTATTCCTGCCATTCGTGAATAGTATTCGCTAAAGACAGGAATCTTTTGATCTTCCTTCAGCGCGATAACTGCTTTTTGATAGTTTTCTTCTTGTTGCTCCTTGATGAGTTTACAGGTCACCAATTCTTTGCCCCCATCTTTGTTTCTTCTTGCGGCATATCCAAACAAGCGGCAGATCAATCCTCTGTTCGGGTATTCATTGCAAAGCCCACCAAAGTTGGTGACATGTGGACGAAAGACATAACACAAGGAATCTTTCTTCTCACTGATTTCTTCCAGCGCTTTTTCGGCTCTTCCTTCATCAAACAACTGCAAAGCGAGTGGCAAAAATTCTAAGGGCGTAGCTTCGATATCAGGTTTTTTGCAGCATTCTCCACATCCATTTAAACAAAAAAGGCCGCTTTCTTTTTGAAAGATGGTAATTTCATTATCCAAACGCGAATAGACTTTTTTGACCGCAGCGACTTTCTGAGGAAGCGTTTTCATGACCGATTAATCATCCGTTCTTTTAACCAGAATTTTATCAATTCGGGCTCCATCCATATCCAAAACCTCGAATTCAAAATTGAGCCAAGTCATTTTATCACCTTCTTTTGGAATGCTGTTTAATTGATGAAGAATAAGCCCCGCAACCGTATTGTTCACATATTCAGGAGCGAGCTCTTCTAACTCAAAATTATTGAGGAAGTCATAGAAAGGATATTGTCCATCTACAAGCCACGAGCCGTCCTCGCGTTGCACCAATTGGAATTCGTCATGGTAGAATTCGGAAACATCACCTACCAATGATTCCAAAATATCATTCATGGTTATCACTCCTTGAATAGTACCATATTCATCGGTTACAATACCATAATGAACTTTGGTTTCTTTAAAATGCCTGAGTGCGTCATAGGCCAAGGCAGCGCTCGATAAGTATTGCGGAGTGCGAAGAATTTTGCTAAGATGAAAGTCTGAATCGTTGATGTATTCAAACAAATCTTTGAGGTAAACCACGCCTACCACATTGTCCTTTTCCTCTTCGAATACGGGATATATAGAGTGAAGTTCATTAATAACCTCTTCTCGCACTTCTTCGCGCGAGCCATGCATATCAAGAAAAACCACATCAGAGCGGTAAGTCATCAAGGAACCAATGCGCCTGTCCCCAAGTGTAAACACACGTTCCACAATGTCTTGCTCGATCACTTGCACTTCACCGCCTTCAGTTCCTTCTTGTACAATAGCTTTGATTTCTTCCTCCGTTACTTTGCTCTCTGCAGAAGGTTTTATTCTGAAAATTTTTAGCAGTAAATCAGTGCTGGTAGTCAGTAACCAAACAAATGGTGCGGTCACAATGGAAACAATTTTCATTGGTCTGGCAACAAGTTTGGCAATTCCTTCCGGATTGTTCAATCCAATGCGTTTTGGCACAAGTTCTCCGAGCAACAAGGAAAAATAGGTTATGCAAACAAGTACAATTACAACAGCAAGTGAGTTGGCATAAGGCGCAATAACAGGAAATTGAACGAGCCATGCGCGCATATCCTCTGTTAAGTTTTCTCCCGAATAGATACCGGTTAGTATTCCAATCAACGTGATGCCGATTTGAACAGTTGACAAGAATTTGTTGGGTGAGTTGGCAAGGTCAAGAGCAGCTTTGGCGCTTTCGCTTCCACGTTTTGCTGCATTTTCCAGTCTAGTTTTTCGTGCCGATACCAACGCAATTTCTGACATGGAGAATACACCGTTCACCAATATCAGAATAAGAATAATGACTATTTCCATTCAATAAAATGAAGCCGCAAAAATCTGAAAAATAAAGGTCTCTGGCAGTATTTATCTTTTTACTCGTGATTATTTGAAGTAAAAACTTAACACAGAGGCTTGTTGATAATGGGCTTTTAATTCACGTAACACCCTTTTTACCACTTCTACTTTTGGTCTTTGGCAATTTGAGCCGGAATTATCGTTGTACTCTCGTTCAGTTTAGGAAAATCGTGGCGAAGAACACCATCAAAAAATTAGCAGACGAAGAAATAGCCTCGGCTCCAAAAGAAGAAAAAGCGGCCAAATCAAAGAAGCCGGCTCCGGCTTCAAATGGTCGTTGGTCTAGGTTCAAAGCCTTTTGGCAGGAGCCTCGTGTGCAGAAAATCAGTGGGATATTCCTCGTGCTTTTCAGCGTCTTTGTGTTCCTCAGCTGTGTGTCTTATTTGTTCAACGGACAGAATGATTTTCGTCTTGTTCAAGGCACAGAGGTTGTTGACAGTTTTTCCCAAAGCGAACCCTATAAAAACTGGATGGGAAAAATTGGCGCCCATGTCGCCTGGTTTTTCATGAATAAATATGTTGGGCTTGGTGCATTGTTCCTTCCACTTGTTCTTTTCATGATTGGGATACGTGTTTGGCTGAAGCGTGATTTACTTCCGTTTTGGAAGACTATTCGCCTTTCTGTGGCTGCAATGTTGTTTTTCCCATTGGCAATAGGTTTCATGTTTCACAACCGTGTTGATGGTTTTGAAAGAACAATTGAAATAACTTGTAACCAAAACTTGGTGGGTGGCTTTGGCCATTTTGCAACAGAGTGGTGCACATACACGCTTGGTTGGTTCGGAACACTTATGCTCTTGCTGTTTGTTTCGGGGGCTTTTTTGATTTTCAATTTTAATCACCGTATGGAAGCCGTTTGGGCTAGAATAGCCGAATGGTGGAAGAACAGAGCCAAAGCCATTGAACCCGATGAGGAAGAGTTAGATGAAACAATAGCCACGGTAAATACGAAGCAAGAGGATAAAGCAAGCGTTCCACCTGTGTTAATCAATTCCATAAAAGAAGAACCAATAGCAGAAATTGAAGAGGAAGAAATTCTTATGGAGGAATTACCGGAGTTAGAGTTAGATATAAGAGAAGAGGAAGAGGTTGCCGAGGAAGAATTAATTGCAGAAGTAGAATCACCGGTGGAACTTGATTCTGTTCTCCCCGTTGATTCTGCAATGGCGAGCACATCAACTCTTGTCAGTGATGACGAGAATTTTTCCGTAGAAATTGAGCAAGGCGAAGATGAACTTTCAGAAGAAGATATTAAGCAGAAGATTGAGGAGTTAGGACCTTTTGATCCGCGAAGGGATCTATCACGCTATCAGTGGCCTTCTATTGATCTCCTCAAACCTCACGGTGGTCAGGGCCCACAGATTAATAAGGAAGAACTGGAAGAAAACAAGAATAAGATTGTTGAAACGCTAAATCATTACAAGATTGAGATAGCAAAAATCAAGGCAAGTATCGGTCCTACGGTTACACTTTATGAGATCGTACCGGCACCGGGAGTGCGTATTTCTAAAATCAAAAACTTAGAAGATGATATTGCCTTAAGTCTTGCGGCACTTGGTATTCGAATTATTGCGCCAATTCCGGGTAAAGGAACAATTGGGATAGAAGTGCCAAACTCCAAGCCCGATGTAGTAAGCATGCGTTCGTTAATAGCTTCTGAAAAATTTCAGAACGCTGACATGGAGTTGCCGGTGGTTTTGGGCAAAACTATTTCCAACGAAAACTTTGTGGCCGATCTTGCCAAAATGCCTCACTTGCTCATGGCGGGTGCTACAGGTCAAGGTAAATCGGTTGGTTTGAACGCGATTCTTGTTTCACTTTTATATAAGAAGCATCCGGCAGAAATCAAGTTTGTACTTGTTGACCCAAAGAAAGTAGAACTTACACTTTTCAATAAAATTGAAAGGCACTTCTTGGCAAAACTTCCAAATGAAGGTGAAGCCATCATTACCGATGTGCAAAAAGTGGTGAAGACATTGACATCGCTTTGTATTGAGATGGATGACAGGTATGAGTTGCTAAAAATTGCCGGTTGTCGTAACATCAAAGAATACAACGGTAAGTTCACAGCACGCAGATTGAACCCTGAAAATGGTCATCGCTATCTGCCTTACATCGTTTTGGTAGTGGATGAGTTTGCGGATTTGATTATGACAGCGGGAAGAGAAGTGGAAACACCAATCGCTCGTTTGGCGCAGTTGGCTCGCGCTATCGGCATTCACTTGATCATAGCAACCCAACGTCCTTCGGTAAACATTATCACAGGGACCATCAAGGCAAACTTCCCTGCACGTATTGCCTTCCGCGTTACTTCCAAAATTGACTCGAGAACCATTTTGGATTCAGGTGGAGCAGATCAATTGATTGGACGTGGAGATATGCTTTATTCGACAGGAAACGATTTGATTCGTCTTCAATGTGGTTTTGTAGATACGCCTGAGGTGGAGGAGATTACCGATTTTATTGGAATGCAACAGGCCTATCCAACGGCATTTCTATTACCAGAGGTGGTAGACGAGAATGCTCTGGAAATGGGTAATTTTGCCGATGAGGACAAAGACGAATTGTTTAACGAGGCAGCGCGAATAGTGGTAATGACACAACAAGGTAGCGCTTCTCTTCTCCAACGAAAATTGAAATTGGGATATAACCGTGCCGGCCGTTTAGTGGATCAATTGGAAGCTGCTGGGGTGATTGGTCCGTTTGAAGGAAGTAAAGCCAGAAAGGTTTTAATTCCGGATGAAATGGCTTTGGAACAGTTCTTGAAAGGTGGTGCGTCAAACAGTCCTTTTTAAATAAAAATGATGAAGAATTTTACACTAGTATTGGCAATAGCCCTATTCGGGTTCAGTTTTAATACAAATGCTCAAACTTCCAAGGAGGTTTTGGATAAACTTTCTGCAAAAGCCAAAACATATAAAACAATTACATCAGAATTTACTTCAACACTCAATAACCCTAAAGTGGGCGTGAATCAAACTTCTAATGGTTCTGTGAAAATCAAAGGTTCCAAGTACTATGTCAATATGGGTGACTACCAAATTTGGTGCGATGGTAAAACGGTTTGGAATTATAGTAAGGCAGATAATTCTGTGACCATTGATGATCTTGCTGATGTTAAAGACGGTGGTTTCGATCCCTCTGAAATGTTTACTATTTGGGAGAAAAACTTCAAACACGCTATGAAAGACGCTAATGCAAAAGTGGATGGTGTTGCTGTATATCAAATTACACTCAATCCGAATGACCCAAAAAACAAATCATACCATACTATTCAACTAAATATTGATAAAACAAAAATGGAAGTGTCTAAGGTAGAAGTGAAGACACGTGAGAATGCTACCATTTCGTATAAGATTAAAAACTTCAAAACAAACGGTGAATTGCCGGATTCGGATTTCACATTCAATAAGTCAAAGTTCCCAGGAGTTGAGGAAGTGGACAACAGGATTTAATACGCAAAGTATTCATTATAGTTGAAGCGCCAATCTTGAATGATGGCGCTTCTTTTTTCCATTTCATTTATAGAAAGATTGTCTATTTTCTGTAGCACCTGACCAAGTAGAATAAACAAGGCGCCAATATCGTATTTGTCATATTCAAAAGGTTCGTGAACATCGATTGTCTTGAATGTTTTCTCTAGGGCTTAAAAGGAAATAAATTCTTCTACACTTGCTTTCTTATATCATATTAGTGAGCATGAAACGATGAGCCAAACAAAAGGGCCACTGAATCATCAGTAGCCCTTTTTATCTTTTTATGCAGAAAAACTTATTCTGCCACAACCTCAAATTTCACTAAGGCAGAAACTTCTTTGTGAAGTTTCACTTTTGCCTCATAAGCACCTAAAGATTTGATGTGCTCTTCGGTAATGCTGATGCTTTTGCGGTCAATATTGTGACCAGCTTTAGCAAGTGCTTCCGCCAATTGGATAGTGTTTACAGAACCGAATATTTTTCCGGTTTCTGAAGCCTTCGTACCAATTTTCAAATCAAGCGAATTTAGCTTTTCAGCCAAAGACTGTGCTTCGGCAAGGATCTTAGTTTCCTTGTGAGCGCGTTGCTTGAGGTTCTCAGCAAGCATTTTTTTTGAGCTTTCGTTAGCTGCAATGGCATACCCACGTGGGATAAGGTAGTTGCGAGCATAACCGGGCTTAACGTTTACTACTTCGTCTTTAGCACCGAGCTTTTCAATATTTGATTTAAGAATTACTTCCATGATGTTTGCCCTCCGTGGTTAATTATTTCAACATATCGGCTACATAAGGCATCAATGCAAGATGACGAGCCTTTTTAACGGCTTGAGCCACTTTGCGCTGATACTTTAAGGATGTACCGGTGATTCTGCGTGGAAGCAATTTACCTTGCTCATTACAAAGCTTCAACAAGAAGTCTGCGTCTTTGTAATCCACATATTTAATTCCGTATTTTTTGAAACGGCAGTATTTCAACTGTTTGGTTTCAATATCTATCGGATTCAGATAACGTATTTCGTCACTCATTTTCTAAAGTTCTTTTAAATGTTAAACAGAAAATTATGCTTCGGCCTTGGTTTCAGAAGTTTTTTCTTTCTTCTCCTTTGCCTTGTTTCTACGGCTCTCGGCATATTGAACATGATATTTGTCCATACCGGTAGTCAGGAAGCGCAGGATGCGTTCATCTCTGCGAAACTCTACTTCAAATGGAGCGATTACCTCGCCATTTGCTTCGAATTCGAATAATTGGTAGAAGCCAGTAGTTTTTTTCTGTATTGGGTAAGCCAATTTTCTCAAGCCCCAGTTTTCTTCGTGCTTGATTTTAGCGCCCTTACTTTTCAAAAACTTCTTGAACTTATCTACTGTTTCCGCTGCTTGTTCTTCAGACAGCACGGGAGTCATAATGAAAACAGTCTCGTAACGGTTCATTGAAATTGAATTATTTATGTTTTAAATTTTGGGAGCGCGAAAGTATGAAGACTTTTGGTTTAAACAAATAGAACTTTCAGTTTTTTATCTTACACCTTCTTAACCACGTACCGCTAGAGCCTATTTTTACGGACGAAAATGCAATAATCTGGTTGGGTTTGCATTTGCTAATAAACACCTTATTTTATGTCATTTCATCATCTTGCTGGGATATCACTGCGTTTTGTAGGATTTGCAACCATCATTTTTGTTTTAATATTCTTATTCAATAAATGGTTGAACCACAGGGAAAGAGCTTGGGTATTCCGTCTTAAACAGGATAATAATAGAGCATTGGCACCACTAAGAATAAGTGCCTATGAGCGTATAGTAATTATGTTGGAGCGTATTTCGCCTCAACCCCTAGTAATGCGCCTAAGTCTAGGATCTAATTCTGCCGGATATCTGCAAATGGAACTTATTAAGGCCATTCGTGAAGAGTACGAGCATAATGTTTCACTACAGGTTTATGTCAGCCAAGAGTGTTGGGAACAAGTAAATCTGGCAAGAGAACAAACTGTAGAGCTAATTAAGGTCGCGTATACAAAAGTTCGCCCTGATTCATCTCCAATGGAATTGAGCAGAGCTATCTTATTGCTAGAGTCCGAAATTGGCAATTCCCCCGTGAAAAACGCATTGGTTGCAGTTCGCTTGGAAATGGCTAAGCACTTTTGAGCTTTTCTTTTATAGAAAATCACACTTTAGTATAGGCCCAAATAGCCTAAGTGTTCGATTGACACTGTCAAAAATCATTGTCTAAAGTGCAATAATATTAGGTTAGGATTCCGTTATCTTTGCCGCGCAAGTTCAATATACAACTAGCATACTTAAAAAGAATCATGACTCATATCGGAAAAAAATCTGAGGGGGTAAATTTAGACTACCTCGGATTGAAACATGTAGCAACGGCCTACTGGAATCTGCAACCTGCAGAGTTGATTGAAGAAACAGTACTCCTTGGTCAAGGCGTTTTAACCAACACAGGAGCACTTGCGATTGAAACCGGTGAATTTACCGGGCGTTCTCCTAAGGATAAGTTTATAGTAAGGGATGAAACGACTGAAAACACTATCTGGTGGGAAGGTCAATTCAACCATGCGTTTTCAACCGAAAAATTTGACGCCTTACATCAGCGTATTACGGCCTACCTTACTGGGAGAGAAGTGTATGTTAGGGATGTTTTTGCTTGTGCTGATCCTCGATACAAGACATCTGTTCGTGTAGTAACTGAATTGCCATGGAGCAATTTGTTTGCTTACAACATGTTCATTCGTCCAAATGATGAGGAGCTAGAGAAATTCAGTGCTGAATGGAATATTATCTGTGCACCTGGATTTATGGCTATTCCTGAACTTGATGGAACACGTCAGCACAATTTTGCCATTATCAATTTTAAAAAGAAACTAGCCATTATAGGCGGTACTGGATATACTGGCGAAATCAAGAAGGGAATTTTCACGGTTTTGAACTACGTTTTGCCGCAGGACAAGGGAGTTTTGAGCATGCATTGCTCAGCCAATGTCGGAGAAAAGGGCGACACGGCAGTTTTCTTTGGACTAAGCGGAACTGGTAAAACGACACTGTCATCCGATCCAAACAGAAAATTGATTGGTGATGATGAACATGGTTGGACCGACAATACCGTTTTCAATTTCGAAGGCGGTTGTTATGCAAAAACCATTGATTTGAGCCGTGAGAAGGAACCTCAGATTTATGATGCCATAAAATTCGGAGCCATTCTGGAAAACATCGGATTTAATGAAGATGGTGTTACCCCTGATTATTGCAGTTGTGATAAAACCGAGAATACCCGTGTAAGTTATCCGCTTTCACACATTGATAATATTATGGAGCCCTCAGTTGGAGGTATCCCGAAGAATATTTTCTTTTTGACCTGCGATGCTTTTGGAGTTTTACCTCCTATAAGCCGTCTTAGCAAAGGACAGGCAATGTATCAGTTCATTAGTGGATATACAGCTAAGGTTGCTGGTACAGAAGCAGGTATTACAGAACCAACAACCACCTTTAGCGCTTGTTTTGGCGCACCATTTTTACCACTACATCCAACTAAGTACGCTGAAATGTTGGGTAAAAAGATGGAGGAAAGCGGTGCCAAAGTTTGGTTGATTAATACGGGTTGGAGTGGTGGAGCCTATGGTGTAGGAGAGCGCATGAAGCTGAAATACACTCGCGCTATGATAACTGCAGCTTTGGAAGGCAAGCTTGAAAATTTAGATTATGAAGTGCACGAGGTTTTTGGCCTGCAAATGCCGAAATCTTGCCCTGAAGTACCTACCGAGATACTAAATCCTCGCAATACGTGGAAGGATAAAGCAGCCTATGATAATAAAGCAAATGAATTGGCAGAGAAGTTTGTCAACAATTTTGAGAAGTTTAAATCATATGCAGGGGAGGAAATTCTTGCTGCAGCCCCAAGAGTTTTGAGCAAAATATAACAGGTATTCGTCAATACTTTGAAATAAAAAAACCCGGTATTTACCGGGTTTTCTTTTGTCCTCCAAATCCGTTGACTCTTGGACAGTTTATCTCTATTGATTAAGGAAAAACGGTGAACGCACCGTTGAAATATTTCTGTTCGGATTGGGTACCGAAAATTATGACTTTCCATTTGTATTGACCGACTGGAGCCATTGAACCATCCATTAGTTTACCGTTCCAACCTTTTTGATAAGACTTGGTTTCATATACTTTATGATCATTGGAATCATAAATAGAGAATTCAAAACTCAAGTCCTTATTCTTTAAAGTTGCCGGCATAAACAAACTGTTTTCTGACAAATAGAAACTTGAGGCTGCGCCAATATTGGAACCAATATTCACCGAGATTTGTTTTACTATTTCATCTTGACAGCCAAAATCATTACTCACGTGTAGCATTACAGAGTGTTTACCATTATTGGAAATCGATCTAATAGGACTGGCCTGAGAAGTGCCCGAACCATCTTCAAATTTCCATTCATATTGATTAGCGTCATTAGACGTGTTCAGAATTTGAACCTCAACCGCACTAGGGTTATCATTGACAAAACTCCATTTAAAATCAGCTTCTGGTGATGGATGAATCACAATCATGTCATTGATGACAGCGGTACTGATTTGTCCATTTCCTGATGTAATAGATAGAGAAACATCATATTTGCCAGGTTTGCTGAACTTGTGCTTAGGGTTTGCTTCGGTGCTAAAGCGACCATCTCCGAAATTCCACAAATAATCCTTAGTCCCAGAAGGTTTATTGGCTGAGAATTCTATTTCTTCCCCAGTGCACCCATTCCGTGTATTGCTAGCAAATTTCAGTTCTGTACCAACTGATGTGTTAGTGGAGTATTCTGGTTTTGATGCAATTACATCTAAGTTCTGACTGTTGCTTGCTTCAGAGCTAGTGATTTGTTGAATTGTATTCCTGTTGTCTGCTTTAAACGGAACATTCTGACTAAGTTCAGGATTGGTTGAAAGCAAAGATTCTGAATCAGGAATTTCAAAAGATGAGGTATAACCACTTCCTTTAATATTTTCCAAGCTGTTATTCTCAAATCGGGTCATTGAACTATTCAATGCCATCGCCTCTGAAGCACTGTAGCGATAGTCGTAAATTCCGAATCCTATTGCAGCACTCACCAACAAAGTGGCAACTGCCGCCACTATCCATGGTGAATTGCTGGCAATGCCACTTCTCATTTTATTGTCAATGCCATACCAGCTTTTTATATCATATGGCGCCTCATAGCTCGCCATTTTTTCCTTAATGATGCTCTCAAACTGTGTCAATTCTTTGCTCATATCTGTTTTGGAGTGTCTTTGATAAGAGTTTCTTCATGTTTTTTCGTGCTTTGGCATAGTTGCTTTTAGAAGTTCCTATACTTATTTCCAAAGCCTCGGCTATATCTTGGTGCGAAAAATTCTCGAATACATACAAATTAAATACTGTTCTATAAGCAGGAGACAATTGTTGCATTGCTTCAATTATCTGTTCTTGCGTTATATTATAAATCTCACTGTCCTCCTCATCGATATCTTCATCTTGTTCATCCTCACGGTTTTCAAGAGTCGAGTTATCTTCCAACAAAACATAATCGCGCTTTAGTTTACGAAAACGGTCTATACAAAGATTCACGATAATTCTTCGCATCCAACCTTCAAATGACCCAACTCCTGTATAGCGTTCAAGACTATTAAAAGCCTTTATAAAGCCATCTTGAACAATATCCATGGCTTGGTCATTATCCCGTGTATAACGCATGCAAACGGCCTTTAACTTTCCATAAAACATTTTATGGATAGCTTCTTGAGATCGTCTGTCTCCCTTGAGACAGCCATCAATAAGTGCCTGTAGTTGCTTGCTTTCCGCCACTAAAGTTGTTTTGAAGACGAAGAAAAAAGGCGTGGTTGCCCAAACAAATATAAACAAACGTCAATCTATTTTATTTCTTATGTCTCCAATAATCGGCAATAATTAGATGCCATTGTAATTTTGCTGCGCAAAAAATGATAGGGAAAAGAGTTGTAATCGGTCTTTCTGGAGGTGTTGATTCAAGCGTAGCAGCTCATCTGCTGTTAGAACAAGGCTATGAGGTAATTGGAATTTTCATGAGAAATTGGCATGATGAATCAGTTACTATCAATAATGAATGTCCTTGGATCGATGATAGCAATGACGCAATGCTGGCTGCTGAATGGTTAGGTATTCCATTTCATGTATTGGACATGAGTGCTGAGTACAAAACTCGTATCGTGGATTATATGTTTCGTGAATATCAGGCAGGTCGAACCCCCAATCCAGATGTTTTGTGTAATCGTGAGGTAAAATTCGATTTGTTTCTTGAAGCTGCTCTGCAATTGAAAGCAGATTTTGTGGCTACAGGACATTATTGTCAAAAAGATTCAGCTGTATCTGAGGATGGGCAGACCATTTATCGTCTCCTCGCTGGGGAAGATGCCAATAAAGATCAAAGTTATTTTTTATGCCAATTAAAGCAAGATCAGTTGGCGAGAGCATTATTTCCCATAGGCCATCTGCAAAAGCCGGAAGTAAGAAGAATTGCTGCTGAAATAGGTTTACCTAATGCTGGAAAGAAGGATTCTCAAGGGCTTTGTTTTATTGGTAAGGTTAAATTGCCGGTATTCCTTCAGCAGCAATTGAATGTAAAGAAAGGGCGTATCATTGAGTTGCCGGATTCCGATAACTACTTCAGATTACCTGAATGGCCTTCCTCAATGGATGAAGACTCATTGAGCTCGACCACTTCTCCTTTTCTATTTGAAGAGAAAATGGGGCGTGTGGTTGGCGAACACAATGGTGCTCACTTTTATACCATTGGTCAACGAAAAGGGCTAGGGGTTGGTGGTAAACAAGAGCCTTTGTTTATAGTTGAAACTGATGCAGTAAACAATATCATCTACACAGGCCAAGGTGAAAACCACCCTGCTTTATTTCGAAGAGGGCTCTTCGTTAAGAACGATGATATACATTGGGTTCGTCCTGATTTGAGATTGAAAGATAACGAAGAAGCTACTTATATGGTCCGTATTCGCTACCGTCAAAGTTTGTTTGAGTGCCTTCTTGTTAAGAAAGAAAAAGGACTCTACTGTTTATTTAAGGAGCCACAAAAAAGTATCGCTCGCGGTCAATTCATTGCCTGGTATAAAGGCAATGAACTAATCGGTAGTGGTGTTATCTCTTAAGGTAAAAGAGGAACTGAATTCCTATCGAAGTATAATAATATTTCCAGAACGTTCGCCTAGTTCGCCAAGAACGGTTTCATACTTTAAATGATAAGTATAAACTCCATCTCTGGCATAATGCTCTCCCTCATTCACTTCACCGGTCCAAACAGGATTTATCTCATTAGAGGTGTAAATGGCATCGCCCCATCGATTAAAAATTCTTAGCGTTAGTTTCTTGATATTATAAGTTGAGAGTTGCCAAATCTCATTGATCCCGTCATTGTCAGGTGTAAACGTATTGGGGATGTAAATGGCATAGGTACAATCTTGAAAATAGGCACTAGTTGAATCTGTAGCCGACCCACAATCATTGGATGCGACAACGGTGTATGTGCCAAATTCAGAAACCTCAATTAATGGTGTAGTTTCTCCTGTACTCCAGAGGTAGCTGGCATTGACCGGATTCTCGGCATTTATACCGACAGTACCCTCCAAACAACCTACCACCTGAATAGGCAGATTTGCTACCGGACGTGGTTTCAATTGAACTCTTACTGTGTCACTTGCAACGCATGATCCAACATTTACCGTTACATAATACGTACCGCCTGTACTTACTTGTATTGTGCTAGCATTGGCACCTGTGCTCCAAGAACCATTCACAGGAATAGAAAATGACGTGCTTGTTCCATCACAGATTTGTAAATCAGGACCAAGTTCAACCGAAGGCATTTCTACTAAATCCACCGTAACAGAACCGGAATTAGAACAACCATTATGAGTGATGTTCACATTGTAAACCCCTGGTTGCGATACGGTAATCGAAGGAGTATTGGCACCGTTTGACCAATGAACTTCATCCCAGTTCGTACCGGCATTAAGCGTTACTGTCAAATTTGGACACAAATCAACCGGGGACGGTAAATAGGGATTAGGAAGTGGTACTTCCGACACAACCGTTTGATCAGCATTTATACATCCCATTGGAGAGGTAACTGTGAGCGTATAGGTTCCGGCTTGATTTACAAGTAGCGATGAACTCGTATAGTTAGTGCCATCAAAACCGGGAACAGTGGAAGTCCATGCGAAAGAAGGAGAAGGACCGGTAACTGCCGCTTGAAGCAAGACATCAGCTCCTGCACAAAACTGCGAGGTCACCGGCAAGTTAACGCTGTGATAAGCCTCTGTTGTCACCACCACTTGGTCGGTAGCGGAAAGACCACAATTGTCCGTGAACGTAACTGTGTATGTGGTAGTTTGCAGAGGAGATACAGTGGCGTTTGCGGTACTGGCGCCAATCACGCCTGCAGAAGGGGTCCACATATAAGCCCCCGGCTGTCCGTTGGCGGTTGTCCCTATTGCGGATACGGGTGTTGCTGCTCCAGCACAAATCATCTCTGGGTCATCGCTCGCAGTTACTTCTGGACCGTCAAAGAAAACGAGTGTAACGGCATCTGTATTTGAACAGCCATTATTGTCGGTGCCTGTAACTGTATAGGTGAAATTATCAGACGGTGGAGTTGCACTAGGAGAGGCTATATAAGGATTGGGGATACCTGTTGTCGGTGCCCAACTGTAGCTAACCGCCCCTGAAGCTTGCAAGGTGGTAGCCGAGCCATTGCAAATCGTAGCATCTGCTCCGGCACTTACTACCGGTAAATCATGCACTGTAACATCTTTGGTGGTGGATACAGGACAACCACCTCCAACGTCATATGTAATGGTATGAACACCGAGTCCCGCGGTTGCCGGATTAAAAATGCCGGCAGCAGTAATACCCGGGCCGCTC
>Ga0209572_1001422_pt1 | contig 16610 bp, 19 predicted proteins | sample EBPBio232012_DNA_FD_185867 | JGI IMG/M metagenome (GOLD analysis project Ga0209572, IMG submission 185867) | Wastewater treatment Type I Accumulibacter community from EBPR Bioreactor in Madison, WI, USA - Reactor 1_1/23/2012_ DNA (SPAdes)... | ecosystem: Engineered > Bioreactor > EBPR >...
AAAAACTATGGAAGAATTATTATCAAAAAAGTCTTACTATTGTAAACCCAATTCAGGACTAAATATGAATTGTAAACCGATAACAGAATTAATTAATTAAACTGTAAACTTTTTTTAGGACGAGTCATTGCTTGTAATTAACACAAACAAAGGAGAAACCGATATGCATATTCCTGCCAACGCACAACACTATACGCTTACCTCAACAGAACTTCAAGGAACTGCCGTGCAGTTGAACGGGAAAGAATTAAAACTTACCGATAGTGATGAATTGCCTGCAATAAATGGTCAGGCTGTAAAAGCCGGAGATATAAAATTGCCTGCATTGAGTATAAGTTTTATAAGTTTTGACGATGCGGAGAAGAAATAGTTATGCTCAATGATTCAAAAAGAGGAGTGAATACAACATTGATGCGCCCGATATGGAAACGTTATAAATAGGGTGTATATTTGCACTTTTAATTCAATAATAATTCAATTAAAAACATCTAATATGAAAGCATCAATGCACTGGTTCACTATAGTGATACTTTTATCTGTTGTTTCTTGCAGTAATTCAAATACGTCAGCCAACAACAAAGAAAACTTCACTGTTTCCAATTTTTCAAGACTGAATTTAGAACTATTGGGTGATGTATATTACGAGCAAAGCGATAGTTCTTATATGACAGTATCTGGCAGTTCAGATCTGATTGAGAAGCTAAAAGTATCATCAAACGATGGAATGCTTTCAGTTAAGTTAGAAGACATTAAAAGTTTTTCATTGAAAAGAAAAGAATTGATTGTAAAAATAGGCTCTCCGCAATTGGAGCAAATTGATTTTAATAGCATTGGCACATTATATATCAGCAATTTATTTAAAGGCAACAACCTGAGTATTACGAATAATGGAGTTGGTAAAATCAAAATTGATTCCTGCAATGTAACGTCATTCCATTTAAACTCAAATGCTGTTGGTTCTATTGAGGTAAAAGGTTCATCCCAAACGTCAGTTATTCAGTCAGAGGGTATTGGTAAAATCGATTGTTCATCATTTAAGACTTTAAACACTAAAGTAGAAAGCAAAGGTATTGGGGACTTAGCTGTTTATTCACAAGACAGCATAGAGATGGTGGTTTTAGGCACAGGACACATAAGATATTTCGGAAATCCTGTAGTAGTAAGATCTAACATTTCAGGATTGGGAAAAGTAACTAACATGGGAAAATAGGTTGCCTTGACCAAAGGATTAAAAACTTAAGTAATAAATATATTTTAAGTATTACTTCGTCAATACTATGCACGTCATAGGTCATGGTAGGATGACTTGAACAGGCAACTACTCCGATACCCAAAAAATAAAAAAGCCAACCGCACAAGGAAAAAAATTTTGAGCCAGCCCCTTTGGCACATTTGGTTTTGCCCGATATTCAAAACCAATGCTTCGCAAAACCAAAAGAGCCAAGCACACCCACCGCCTAAATGGTTTGAAAATAGCTGCAAAAAAGAACAACAATTTATTGCTCTAAGATTTGTATTCTATGACAACGAGTTTCTATATTCACTTGGCGTAACACCCAACACCTTTTTTACATAGCGACAGAAAAAATACATACTCGAAAAATTCATCGAATCGGCAATTTCAGTTAAGGGCAAACTATGAGTGTGGAGTAATTAGATTATTCTTGAAGTGGCATAATTCTGTATCCATTCTGAAGCTGATTTACCACTGTTCTTTTTACAAACTTCTGAAAGATATTTGGGTGTAATGAATAATTGACTGGCATAAAATTCTACTTCCCGATGTTCCATACAATGAATTTCAACAAAACTTAAAAACCGCTGAAACAAAGAAGCATTCTCGTTATTTTGTGTTTTCTGTTCCATTTTATCGGCAAACACATTCCACATCTCCATTACAAATATTCGCAAATAATGATTGACTACTTCATTTCTAAATCGGTGATGGCTGTCATTGTATTTTTCTTTCAACAAATAACTGATAATTGTTTTTTATGACTCCAAAGATTATTAGGAAACATCATGTTTTCTTATTTTTGATTATTTAATTTCTCAAAAAAAATTGAAAGCATAAGTATATGTTCCTTCTCCTTTTCATAGAAATTGTTTATGTACTGATTGTAATAGCAGTAATCATCAAAATAATTTTAGATACTGACGATTCAGTAAAGGCTACTGCTTATGTATTATTTGTTGTATTGTTTCCGGTGGCAGGAATAATTGTTTATTTTTCTGTGGGTATAAATTATAGAAAAGAAACACTGTATTCCAGGAAGCTTGTGTTGAACAAAACGCAGGGTGATGAAGTGGAGCAAGTAATTAAAGCGTACCGACACAAAGGAGATATAAGCCTTGCCGATGGCTTCCCACAGTTTTATAAACTCAACCGCTTGTTTCCTCATGTTCCACTATGTTTTGCCACACAAAAAAACGAAGTAACCATATTAAGAAATGGAGAAGAAAAATTTCCGGAATTACTGGAAAGCTTGCAATCGGCCCGCCACCACATTCACCTGGAATATTATATTTACGAGGATGATGCAATTGGCAATGTCATTGCAGACATACTTATTAAAAAAGCAAATGAAGGTGTACAGGTTCGATTTATATACGATGACTTTGGAAGCCGCTCCATTCGCAAATCCCTTGTTCCGAAACTTAAAAAAAATGGAGTAAAAGTATTCCCTTTTTATAAGCTCTTGATTTTTCGTGTTGCCAACCGCCTCAATTATAGAAACCACCGAAAGATTGTAATTATAGACGGAGAAACTGCATTTGTAGGTGGAATAAATATTTCTGATAAATACGATAATTCCAAACAAAATAAATTGTATTGGCGAGATACACATTTAAAAATAAAAGGAGAAGCCATATGGAGTTTGCAAAATATTTTTATTGCCGACTGGAATTTTTGTTCGGGAGAAAAGCTGAAAGTTGAAGAGTCTTTTTTCAAAAGACATTTTAGTATTGATAGCTGTCAATGGAGCCAAATTGTAAGCAGCGGGCCCGACTTTGTAAGACCCGATGTACTGCACAGTTATATAAAGGCCATTGAAAGTGCTAATGAAAATATTTTTATTACAACGCCTTATTTTATTCCGCCCAAAGAATTACTCACAGCCCTTAAAATGGCTGCAATAAGTGGAATAGATGTAAGAGTACTGGCTCCTGGTATTTCAGATTCAATGATAGTAAATGCCGTTACCAAATCCTATTTTGGTGATTTACTTGCATGTGGGGTTAAAATCTATTTATATGAAAAAGGATTTGTACATGCCAAAACTATGGTCTGCGATAACCAACTGGCCATAGTAGGTACCACCAATTTAGATCATAGGAGTTTTGAATTGAACTTTGAAGTGAACGCCATAGTGTATGACCATCAGGTTGCAACAAATTTGAAAAATTTATTTTTTGATGATTTAAATTTTGCTACAGAGATTAATGCTGCCCAATGGATGGAAAGGCCTAAATTGAAAAAATTAATTGAAAAAACGATTCGTTTATTTGCTCCCTTGATGTGATAAGGCAGCACCGAAAGCAATTAAAAAGAACAAATAAAGCAACATGCATCATTACAGTGAATCTTGCTCAAAGATAACTGCTACATAAAACCTGTGTGCTTAGTCCAGCTTTACCCTAAACTCACTTGGCGTAACACCCAACACCTTTTTTACATAGCGACTGAAAAATGACATACTCGAAAAATTCATCGAATCGGCAATTTCAGTAAAGGTTAATTGGTTGTTACGAAGCAACAAAATCAGTCTTGAAGTGGCATAATTCTGTATCCATTCCGAAGCCGATTTACCACTGTTCTTTTTACAAACTTCTGAAAGATATTTGGGTGTAATGAATAATTGACTGGCATAAAATTCTACTTCCCGATGTTCAATACAATGAATTTCAACAAAACTTAAAAACCGCTGAAACAAAGAAGCATTCTCGTTATTTTGTGTTTTCTGTTCCATTTTATCGGCAAATACATTCCACATTTCCATTACAAATATTTGCAGATAATGATTGACTATTTCATTTCTAAATCGGTGATTGGCGTTATTATATTTTTTTTTCAATAAATAAAAGTCTTTTCTGCGTTGCTCTGCAACTTCCTTTTCCAAATTAACCACAGGATTTTCCTTTGAAAACATATACCCTTTTATTCCCCAACCAATATTTGGATTGTTTTTACTCAATAAATCAAACGAAACCAGAAAAAATGTCGCTTTAAACTTTGGAGAAAATTGTAAATCCTGAATTTCCTGATTGGGCAAAAAAATAACAATGTCGTTTTTTTTGATATAATAATCCTTTTTATCCAAACGAAACTGACCTTTACCACCACTGCAAAGAATATGCGTGAAATAAGATTTCATAAAATCTTTCGGCACTAATTCGTCTTTTAACTGTTCTATTACGAAGATGTCTTTCATTTTCTGATTTTTACTTTCAAAAACAAAAATACAGAAATATGTGAAAGTATTACTGTAATATATGTAATAGTTTATTTGCTTCTACATCCGAACTTTGTGGTATCAAAAAATTAAAAATTATGGAAACAAATAATCAAAACAGTAGAAGAGATTTTTTAGTAAAATCAGCATTGGCAGGTGCAGGATTAGCTTTCGGAGGTTCAATCTTTGCTTCGGCTGCAAATTCAAATAATCAAACAAATACTAACAACACTCAAAAATTAAATTCTGAAATGAAAAAAAGAAAATTAGGCAAATTAGAAGTAACCGAACTCGGTTATGGTTGTATGAATATCGCTTGGGCTTATGGCGGTCCAACTTCTAAAAAAGATGCCATCCAATTAATCCAAAGAGCTTATGAAAGTGGTATTCGTTTTTTTGATACCGCAGAAATTTACGGCCCATTTTACAGCGAAGAAATTGTTGGCGAAGCCTTAAAATCTTATAGAAATGAAGTAGTAATTGCTACCAAATTCGGCTTTGATATAGATCCAACTTCAGGTGTAAGAGGCGGACTGAAAAGCGAACCCAAACATATAAAATCGGTGGTAGAACGAATGTTGAAACGCTTACAAACCGACCATATTGATTTGTTGTATCAACACCGTGTTGATCCTAATGTTCCCATTGAAGACGTGGCAGGTGCGGTAGCAGATTTGGTTAAAGAAGGAAAAGTAAAACATTTTGGTTTGTCCGAATCGGGTGAAGCCACCATTCGCAGGGCACACAAAGAATTTGAAGTTACAGCCGTTCAAAACGAATATTCATTTTGGACAAGAGACCCAGAAAATGAAGTGTTGGCAACCTGCGAAGAATTGGGAATTGGTCTTGTGCCTTGGAGTCCTGTGGGAATGGGGTATTTGTCGGGACAATTCGCTCAAGGCTTTCCGTTCCGTGATAATGATTTACGAGTAACGGCACAGTTTCCTCGTTTTACTGATGAAAATATGATGCGAAACCGTCCGATTGTGAACATTCTTCAAAAAATGGCTCACGAGAAAAATGCAACGCCTATTCAAATCAGTTTGGCTTGGCTGTTGGCAAAAAAACCGTTCATCGTTCCAATTCCTGGGACTATCAACCTAAATCATCTTGATGAAAACAATGCTTCGGTAACTGTGCAATTGACAGCGACAGATATGAAAACCCTGGAAGATGCCTTTGCAAAAGAAACTATCTACGGAAGCAGAGCCCCTGAAATGCTGAAAGAAGCTCACGACATTGGTGTCAACTTTGGCACAAGCTCCAAAGGAACAAACGGAAAAACTCCATTAAGAAAAAAATAAATGACTATGGAAAAAAATATCAATCGCAGAGATTTTCTGCAAAACAGTACATTGCTTTCGGGCGGTTTACTTTTGGGAAGTATGGGACTTTTTTCCTTTACAGGTACAGGAAATGAAAAACTTAACAACCATCCTATTTCATATTCCGATAAAAAGAAACGCAAAGTTGGTTCGTTGAAAGTATCGGCCATCGGATTGGGTTGTATGAGTATGGCAGGTGTGTATAATCCACGACAGGACAAAGCTGAAATGGTAAAACTCATTCGCAATGCGTATGACAATGGCGTTGATTTTTTTGATACTGCCGAAGTATATGGACCATTTTTTAGTGAAGAAATTGTTGGCGAAGCATTAAAACCTTTCCGAAATAAAGTAAGTATCGCGTCCAAGTTTGGATTTGATTTTAATGGAAACAGTGTAATCGGAAGAAACAGCCAACCACAACACATCAAACAAGCGGTAGAAGGAATGTTGAAACGCTTACAAACAGACACTATTGATTTGTTGTATTTACATAGAATGGATCCGAATGTGCAGATTGAAGAAATTGCAGAAACGGTAAAAGACTTGATTAAAGAAGGTAAAGCAAGGAATTTTGGTTTGTCGGAAGTTTCACCCGAAACCATTCGAAAAGCAGATGCCATACAACCAGTTGCAGCTTTGCAAAGTGAATACTCTATGATGGAGCGTGTAATGGAACACGACATTTTACCATTGTGCGAAGAACTCGATATTGCTTTTGTTCCTTGGGGTCCTGTTTGTCGTGGTATGCTAACAGGAAGATTTGATGAAAACTACATTCCCGAAACAGAATATCGCAGAGCTGGCGTTCCTTATTTTACAACGGAAGCCTTAAAAGCAAATTTAAAAGTAACCGAATTAGCCAAAGAATGGGCGGTGAAGAAAAATGCTACACCGGCACAAATTGCATTGGCTTGGTTAGTGGCTCAAAAACCGTTTATTGTTCCTATTCCCGGAACAACCAACGTTAATCATTTAACGGAAAACAACGGATCATTGAATGTGAGTTTTAGCAATGCTGAATTAAAAGAAATTAGAACTTCTTTGGAAGCCATTCCGACAATTGGTTTCAGAGAAAAAAAATCTGTCTTTGAAAATCTATAAAACAAATCATTATGAACAAGGATATATCATACAATTATTCAGGCAAGATAGCATTAGTTACAGGAGCAGCAACAGGCATTGGCTTAGGCGTTGCAAAAGCATTTGCAATTTCAGGTGCTTCGGTGGTTTTAGCGGGGAATAACCTGAAAGCTGTTCTTAAAGCTGCACAGGAACTTGAAAAAATCGGGGCAAAGGTTTTAGCAATACAATGCGATGTAACCTCTGAAGAACAGGTGCAAACGATGATTGATAAAACCATACAAGTTTTTGGAAGACTTGATTTTGCGTACAATAATGCAGGCGTGATGAGCAGAAATACGGAAACCAGCGATCTTGCCACAGACGAATGGGAACTTGTGATGAATGTCAACCTCTCAGGAGTTCGCCATTGCATGAAATACCAGCTTTTGCACATGAAGAAGCAGGGCAACGGAGTAATCATCAACTGTTCATCTATGGGCGGATTGAAGGGTGCAAAGGGTTTGTCGGCTTATTCAGCTTCTAAGTTTGGTGTATTGGGATTAACACGGTCTGCGGCATTGGAATATGCAAGTCAAAACATTCGCATCAATGCTGTTTGTCCGGGGTTTGTGCATACGCCTATGGAGAAAACGGTTTCCGGAGGAAGTGAGGAAATCTTAAAAGCAATGGCAACAATGGTTCCGGCAAATCGCTTCTGCGAACCCGAAGAAATTGCGGACGCTGTATTGTGGCTTTGCAGTTCGGGGGCAACTATGGTAATCGGGCAGGCACTTGCTATAGATGGCGGAATTACGACATAACATATTAAACAGCAATATTAAAAGAAGTCAGAAAATTTGTATAACAACCAATAGGTAAATATGGCTGACCTTTGTTTCAGAAAATAAATACAAAATAAATTTACAAGTCATGAAAAAGAGTATCTTCTTATTATTAAGTGCGTTTTCCTTAGCAGGATGCGTACAAAACAAAAATCAAAATACTATGGAATCAAAAATTCAAGCCATCGAAGATAAGATGGCAATCAAGCAAGTGGTAGATGTATTTTCCAACCTTGCCGACACCAAAGAAATTGACAAACAAGTCTTGCTTTTTACTGAAGACGGTGTAGTAGAATCCTACGCTGACGGGCAACAAACCTCATCACTGAAAGGCAGGGAACAATTGAAACAGACGTTTTCAAGTTTCCTTTCAAACTTTCACACCATCTATCATCAAAACGGACAACAAACCATTGATGAACTAACCGAAAACACAGCAAAAACGACTTCTTATTGCCAAGTCATTTTGATTGGAAAACAAGACGGAAAAGAAATGAAAACCCAAATGTTCACTATTTACAAAGACGAATGGGTAAAGCAAAACGGACAATGGCTCATCAAACACAGAATATCAAATTTTATTCATCGTGAAGTGGAGGAATTGAAGTAAGTTCAATAGAAGTATAATATGAAAAAAGTACTTATCATAGGTGCAAGCGGAAGTCTTGCCAAATATGTAATTGAAGCCTTGGAAAAACAAAGTGATGTGCTGCTTACCTTGTTTGTAAGAAACAAAAACAGATTACAAGGCAATGCTAAGAATCATCACATTATTGAGGGCGATGCAATCAATTATGATGCTATAAAAAAAGCAGTTGCGGGGCAAGATATTGTATATGTAAACCTTGCAGGCGATTTGGCTACAATGGCAATAAACATAGTGCAGGCAATGGAAGAAACAGGCGTGAAACGCATTATCGCCATCAGTTCCATTGGTATATATGAAACACCGTTAAAACCAATATTAAAACCTTACCGAAGATTGGCAGACATCATAGATGTTTCAAAACTTGATTACACCATTCTCCGCCCCGATTGGTTTACAAATGCTGATGAAGTAGATTATGCCATAACACACAAAGGCGATCCCGAAACAGGTTCAGCCATTTCAAGAAAAAGCATTGCTGCGTTCATTGCCACAATTGTTGAAAATCCTGAATTGTATAAAAACGAAAATTTGGGAATCAGTAAGCCCAATTAGAATTTGTTGGATGAAAAAAGTTTAGATAAAATCAGTTTTAAGATGATAATATGTTTCTTTGCAAACTAATTTAATTGCGTATGGAAAATTCAGTTTTACTTTTAATCTTCTTGGCACTTGTAATTGTTTGCACCATTATGTTAGCCAAAAAAATTAGGGTAGCCTATCCGATATTATTGGTTTTTGTAGGATTAGCACTTTGCTTCATACCCGGACTCCCAAAAGTAGAATTAGAACCGAAGGTTGTCTTCATCCTTTTTTTACCCCCCATTCTATATGAAGCCGCTTGGGCTTGCTCTTTCCGGGAATTGTTTAAATGGAGAAGGATTATTTTGAGTTTTGCTTTCATCGTGGTTTTTATTACAGCGATGAGTGTGGCATTTACGGCTTATTGGTTAATTCCCGGATTTACGCTGGCATTGGGTTTTCTTTTGGGCGGAATTGTTTCTCCACCCGATGCGGTAAGTGTAAATGCTATTACCAAATTTGTAAAAATACCTAAGCGGTTTTCTACAATTCTAGAAGGAGAAAGTTTGTTGAATGATGCCTCTTCTCTTATTATTATTCAGTTTGCAATCTTAGCCGTTACAACCGGTGAATTTGATGTGCCTAAAGCTTCTTTACAATTTGTTTGGATGATTATAGGCGGTGTTGGTTGCGGTATTTTAACTGGCTGGTTGTTTACCAAACTACACAAACTATTACCTACAGATGCGAATATAGATGTCATCCTTACGCTTATTGCACCATACATCATGTATATTCTGGCTGAAGAAATTCACGGCTCCGGGGTTTTGTCGGTAGTGGCAGGTGGTTTGTTTGTCTCGCAAAAGCGATATGAATTTCTTAGTTCCTCTTCAAGGATAAGAGGTGTTAATGTGTGGCAAAGCTTTATTTTCCTGCTCAATGGGGTAGTTTTTATACTCATCGGGCTTGACTTACCACAAATTGTAGGAGGTTTAGGACATACAAATCTAGTGGAAGCCATAGGGTATGGCGTGTTAATAACAATTGTAGTGATTTTAATACGAATTATTAGTTCTTATGGTGCAGTTGGCGTTACGCTCATTATGCGAAATTTCATAAAAGTTGCCGATCCCAATCCACCCGGAAAAAATGTTCCGTTCATAATGGGTTGGGCAGGAATGCGTGGCGTGGTATCGTTGGCTGCTGCATTGTCCATTCCGCTTTATTTAGATAATGGCGAAATGTTTCCTCAACGGAATTTAATCTTATTCATCACATTCGTTGTTATTCTTTTAACGCTTACTATTCAGGGCTTGACCTTACCATACATCATCAAGAAAGCCAATCTTAAAGAGTTGGATTATCCGCGATCTGAACACGAAGTTTCTTTGTATTTAGACAAGGAATTAATGAGGGTTTCTATAGAATATCTTAAAAATATTTTCTCTGATGATGAACAAAAAAGTGCCACCTTCCTACATCTATTAAATCAAATTAAAGAGCAGATACAACAAGATAAGGAATTGCAAACACATAGTGGAAACAGCGAAATTTATCTGAATTTACTTGAACAACAAAGAAAACATCTTGTCCAAATAAATACTACCCAACCAACATTAAATGAGGAAATTATTCACAAAAAGATGATGATTTTAGATTATCAGGAAGAGCGAATGAGGTTGAGAGGTTCAGCGGAATAATTAAAAATCATTTAAACAAAATTAAAAAATAGAATAAATATGGACACAGAAATTTTTCCGAAAGGACAGCAATTACCAAAAGAATACTTTAGCGGAAATGCTTTTCTAACGCCTTTGGTTGCAAAGGATAAGAACAATGAATCTTCCGCAGGCAGCGTAACCTATGAACCTAATGCAAGAACAAATTGGCACACACACCCAAAAGGACAAGTGCTGCTTGTGATTGAAGGTAATGGATTTTATCAGGAAAAAGGAAAACCTGCACTAGCAATCAAGAAAGGCGATGTAGTGAACATTCCCGAAAACACAGAGCACTGGCACGGCGCAACTGCAACTACTCAAATGACACATATTGCCATAACCAACTTCAAAGAAGATGTTCAGGTAACTTGGCTGCAACCTGTAACAGACGAGGAATACAACGAAGCGAACAAGTAAGAGCCAACACTCAGGGACAAACACATCTCGAATAATCGGGAAGAGCTTTCCAACGCTGAGAAGAATTTCAATTATTTTCCCAACGCTTTTAAAAAATAATACACCCGACACACAGCCCGACAATGACACAGAAACTTAATAACGACAATGGTTTATAAGGACGGTGTACAAGAACCACTGGCTATAATAAGTCTCCGCCCTACTGAACAAACCCTATGTGTATTTACATGATAATCAGGTAAATATAATACAATATGACATTGTATTTGCATATATATTTATTAAAAATATCATGAAAATACAAGCTAAAATTGAAGCATGGAATTGAGAATTCGAAGAGTTTATAATTCTGATAAAGAATCAATACCTGAAGATCCGGATTACCTACACTCCTATCTACAAAATAAAGCACCTCCCAATATCAATACCTTCATACCTGAAGACGCTCAAACCCCGCCCAAAATCCTATTGCCCAAAATACACCTACAAGCTCCATAAATCCTACAATAAAATAAATCACCCAATTTTAAAAAAACTGCCCACTTTTTACAACATTTATGCCATTAGTAACCAACCAATACAAATAGGGAATGAATGATTTTGCTCTATGGCAAGACCGGATCCTCAGGTCAAAAAAGTGATACTTTTAACAGCAAATTAATATTCCTTAATGTAGTGTGGCAAGTATAACGACAGCCAGCGCAAATGGAAAAGATAAAATACTTTGGACTTTTGGTCAACAAGCTGCCACAACAAGACAACAGCGACTTTATCATCCAACTTGAAAACAATTGCGACATTCTTACGCTTGACAAAAATGAAACTTTGATTGCGTTTCAGTCCAGCAACAGAAAGATTTATTTTATCGCGGAAGGGAGCTTCATTCGTAACATTATTACCTCACGGGGCGAAGAAAAAACTGTAATGTTTCATACCGAAAGTTTTTGCGAATTTTTCAAATCATACGATACGGTTTATTTTCACCAAAAGACAAACTACGAAATTAAAGCCAATGAAAAATCGGTGGTCGTTTCGGTTGATTTTGATTTTTTTTATCAGCAAATACAAAATAACCTTGAACTCTTGCCGTTCTACACACACGAAACAGAAAAGTTGTTTGTAAACTTTGATCTTTTCCGCAACTTCCAATTAGGCTTGACAAGCGAAGAGTATCTGAGATGGCTTTATGAAAACTATGCTTTTCTTTTCCAACGATTCCCTGCACAAAACATCGCCAGTTTTATGGGAATTACCAATGTTTGGTTAAGTAATTTGAAAGCCAAACTCACTTTTTAAATTACTTTAAACAAATTCATTTTTAAACTGCTGAACTTTGTGCTACAAAAATCAGTAAATATGAACTCGTATTTTTCAAACAAAGCCTGGAAACAATTAAATGAATTGCTTCCTTCAGATTTTCAAATAAAAGAAAACAATCAACCTATAGAAGAAACTTGGGATTGGAAAGGTAATAAAATTCACCTAGACCGTTATCCAAATCCAAACGCTGAATATCGAATTTTTCTAAATTTATATTGACCCATCAGTTATAGGTGGCTACTACGACACAGAGTTTGAAATAGCCACTAAAAAACTGTTTGATCGTATTATAAATAAAGACTTTTCCATTTTCTTCTCGGAGTTAAATGAGACCGAGCTAATACTAGCGCCACCACACATTCAAGAAGTAAAGGTTTTAATTCCTACAGAATGTTTGACTTATATTGAAATGAATGACGAAACGGAAATCCTAGCTCAAACCTATATTTCAGAAAAGGCATTAGGGAAATCAAGTGAAAATGATGCTTATCATATCGCATTATCATCGGTTCATCGGTTAGACTGTTTGATTAGTTGGAATTTTAAGCACATTGTAAACTTTGACAAAATAAAAATGTTCAATTCAATAAATATGAGATTGGGCTATCCTTTGATAGATATTCGTTCACCATTAGAGTTTTTAATAGATGAAAAATAAAGAGAAAAAAGAATTTGATACCGTAACCTTCTTCCGAGCCATTAAAGAAAAATTGGCTAAAAAAATGAAGGAATGACATTAGTGCAAAAACGTGAGTATATGCGAGCAATTAGAGAAGGGAAAATCAAAATCGCTTAAACAATTGTACTGCAACACAATGAGCTGTTTTGCAGGATAGCGGGAATAGTACTACGTTTCAGACTTTTTCTTATAATTGAGGTCTCGGCTCGCATGAAAGTTAGTGCTAAAATCCGCTGCCTCTCAAAGCCGAAAACCGTTGAACAGGCCCTATTTCTATTCACATGAAAATCTAGTAAGTATAGTAAAAAATGGCATTGTTTTTGCATAAGTATTCAGTAAAAAATATCATGAAAATACATACTAAAATTGAACCCGAATTCAGCAGTATAGGTTTTGAAAAAACGTATAGTGCTGATTATGAGGGTTAATCCCGATGTACGAATCGTTTCAATGGTTTCTGTAAACCATTGATTACGAGTCGTAAATCGATTCCGCAATTGTCTAATGCGGAATTGGCATCATTTGAACCGTAATCACTGGCACAATTCAAACCGTAATATCCAAATTCCCCAATTTTAAAAAATTTGTCCACATTTTATTACATTTATGCCATTAGTAGCCAAACAATACAAAAAGTTATACTTTTAACAGCCAATCAATATTCCTTAATGTTAGCTGATATGGCAGAAAAAAGTTTCATCCAAAAAAACACTTCTCATAAATCCAAAAAACAAGCCTAAACATTTTGTAAATTTGTGAACTTTCTCAACCTAAAAAACAATGGTCAATAAGTTTACAGATATCATAATACTCATCAAAAATTCTCGAACCAAAGCAATAAAAGCAGTTAATTCTGAACTTATAAACTTGTGCTGGAATATTGGAGAATACATCAGTAAAAAAGTCGAATTAAGTGAGTGGGGACAATCCGTTGTTAAAGAGTTATCCGAATTTATCCAAACCAATGAACCTGAAATCAAAGGGTTTTCAGACAAGAATATTTGGAGAATGAAGCAGTTTTATGAAACTTACAAAGATTTACCAAAACTCTCATCAGTGCTGAGAGAAATTAGTTGGACAAATAATCTCACAATTTTAGGTAGAGCAAAATCAGACGAAGAAAGGGAATTTTATCTCAAACTTACCATTCAAGAAAAATATAGTACTCGTGAATTAGAAAGGCAAATTAATAGTTCGGTTTTCGAACGAGTCATGTTAGGCAATGCAAAACTCTCAGCAGGACAGAGAGAATTTAAAGCGGACTTAACTAAAGCATTTAAAGACAATTATGTGTTTGAATTTCTAAATTTACCTGAACCATACAACGAACCAGACTTACAAAAAGGATTGGTAAAACAGATGAAAAAATTCATTCTTGAATTAGGTAAGGACTTCATTTTCATTGATGAAGAATACAGAGTACAAGTAGGAAAAAGAGATTTCTATATTGATTTGCTTTTTTATCATCGAGACTTACAATGTTTAGTAGCTTTTGAATTGAAAGCTGTAGAGTTTCAACCAGAACACTTAGGGCAACTGAATTTTTATTTAGAGGCATTAGACCGAGATGTGAAAAAGAAAAATGAAAATCCAAGCATTGGTATATTACTTTGTAAAGGACGGGATAGTGAAGTTGTGGAGTATGCTTTGAGTAGAAATCTTTCTCCAACAATGGTTTCGGAATATCAAACACAACTCCCAGACAAGAAGTTATTACAACAAAAACTACAAGAAATATTTGACGGAAAATAAGAGCAATAGCCGCTAACATTATGCCGTATAGAAAAAAGCAGGATTTAGCTGTCATTTGAGCAGAGGCATTCTGTGTTTTGATGACAATATTGGGCAATGCCCGGATAGACCTTGGTTGGTGTACCAAAGTGTATAAACCTAAATTCTGTATTTCCTAATACGGAATATGGATTGAAATACCTTGCATACCGGAAGAAGCTCAATCCCGCCCAAAATCCTATTGCCCAAAATACAGCACCAAGCTCCATAAATCTTACCATAAAATAAAATCTCCAATTCAAACAGAAAGAATGTCAACTTTTTACTACATTTATGCCATTAGTAACCAAACATTACAAATAGGAATGAATGATTTTGCACTATGGCACGACCTGCTCCTCAGATCAAAAAAATGATACTTTTAACAGCCAATTAATATTCCTTAATGTTATAGCCAATTAATAAAAATGAAACGAATACTTCAAATATTATTGACCATTTTGGCTATTGAAAATGTAACAACAGCTCAGAATGGACTGGAATGTTCAATTAATTTTCCAGACACTCTTTTGTTAGGTCAATCGATGTATTTTGAGTATTCAATTCATAATAGTTCTAAAAAACCAATTACATTATATTATGATCCACTTGGATTTAACCATAATGACTTAAGAAGAGATGAGTCATTCATAGTAAAAGTTTATGATTCATCTAGAAAACTAATAGCTTTAAAACATTCTGTACAGGACGAAATTATAATGATAAGCAGACGTGTGGGATATCAAGAGCTTTTATTAGGAGATTCCTTATCATACCTGCATTGGATAGATAATTGGGTTGATCTGGATCGGCCCGGCACTTATACAGTACAATGTACTAAAGAATTTAGAATATTAAAAAAAGGTAAAAAAACAGAACAAGTAACTGTTAATTGTACCAAAAGCTTTTTAGTGATGCCTTATGACTCAATAAAATTAGCCTATAAGATTAGCGATATTTGGTCAAATACTACTGAATATAAAGAATATCCACCACTTATTCAATTTAATCAGACCAAAAAGGAATTCGAAGACCGAAGGGCTCAAAAAATGGTAGATTATGATTTCCACAGAAACCAATTTAAACTGTTATGTAGACTGAAGTCCGAACAGATTATTCCCTATTTGGATCAAATAATGTCAACGTCTATAAACACTGAACATATTCAAATGGCGATGGAAGGTCTATCAAAGTTTAATAAGAATAAAAAAGTTTTTAATATCATCTCAAAACCTTTTTTATTCGAAGGATTGCGATTCAAGTCTGGAGTAGCAAAAGAAGACCTGATTGAAGGTGTTTTAAGTAATCTTAAGATTTCATCAATTCATTATCTGTCCAAATTCGAGGATCCTCTTTTGATTCCATTTATGTTAAAACATCAGAATGATAAATCTTACTCTGTCCGATTATATATTATGCAACAACTGTTCGAAAGGAATAGTGAATATTCCTTTGAAAATCTTAAAGCCAATCTCAGTGATAATAATGCTGATATTAGATCAGAGGCTAATAGGTTATTAAAAATGCATGAACTTGAAAATAAAAAGTAACTGGATATAACAAGTGATATGAGGTCAGACTTGCTATCGCTGCGCCGTCGCAAGTGCTGACCGTTACAAAAAAATTTTGACGAGCATTCGCCCAATTAATGTTTATCGGTTTTCAATCTTTCGTCAATAGGCAAGTCAAGAAATTCTAATATTTCAATTTCTCCAAATTTTCTAAATAGTCGTGCCTTAAAAATATAAATTTACTTTTAAAAGAGGCAAAAAATAGGAACTAAAAAGACCAATTTATTTTATTGGTGAAAATTATAAAGTCAAAAATCGAAGAAAACAGCTTTTTAAAA
>Ga0209572_1001429_pt1 | contig 16493 bp, 13 predicted proteins | sample EBPBio232012_DNA_FD_185867 | JGI IMG/M metagenome (GOLD analysis project Ga0209572, IMG submission 185867) | Wastewater treatment Type I Accumulibacter community from EBPR Bioreactor in Madison, WI, USA - Reactor 1_1/23/2012_ DNA (SPAdes)... | ecosystem: Engineered > Bioreactor > EBPR >...
GCATCGTCAAGAAAAAGGAGCTTATGAAGATGAAATTGCAACTTTAGGTGGAAAAATTTATAGATTGCCTGCTTTCAATCCTTTAAAAATAAAGAGCTATAAAAAAGCAATTACTAATTTTTTTACTGAGCATTCGTATCCTATTATTCATGGGAATTGTTCAGAATTAGGTGTTTATATTTATCAAGAAGCTCAAAAAAGAAATACTCCAGTTATTATTGCTCACGGACATAATGCCACCGATGGCTGGAATTTGAAATCGCCATTTCGATATTATTATAAGAAGCGAATGATGCGCTATATAAACACTTATTTTACTTGTGGGCAAGACGCTGCTGTATGGCTTTTTGGAAAAAAAAATGCCGATAAAGCATTTACAATGACCAATGCAATAGATTCAAGTAACTTTGCCTATGATGAATTTAAAAGTCAACAGGTTAGAGCCAAATTAGAAGCAACAACATCACAAAACTTTATTCATGTAGGTCGTTTTAATGAACAAAAAAACCATAATTTTCTGATAGCTATTTTTAATGAATTAGTAAAATTGGATAGTAATAAAAAACTTTTTTTAGTTGGTAATGGCGAACTTATGGAAGCTATTAAGAAAAAAGTTGCAAAGTTACAATTAGAAAAGAATGTGATTTTTTTAGGATTAAGAAGCGATGTCAATGAGCTACTTCAAGGAATGGATGTTTTTCTTTTTCCTTCGTTGTTTGAGGGTTTACCTGTTTCTTTAGTAGAAGCTCAAGCTAGCGGCATAAAATGTTTTATTTCTGATGGTGTTCCAAAAGAATCTATTATAGTAAATGAATATGTAGAAGTTATTTCTCTTAAAAAATCGGCTACCGAATGGGCAAAAATAATAGATGCACAAGATGATTTTATTAAGAAAGATGTATCGCAAATCATTACTGATAAAGGGTATGATATCAATAAAAATGTAGTGCTTTTGCAAGAAAAATATTTAGAATTATTAAAGCAACATTCATGAAGACATTAACCGTTTTTACACCAGCGTTTAATAGAGCACATTTGTTGACTAGACTTTATGAAAGTTTGTGTAATCAGACTTGCCAAGATTTTAATTGGTTGATTGTTGATGATGGTTCAACCGATGAAACAAAAGCATTAGTGTCGAAATGGATTGCAGAGAATAAGATTCCAATAGCTTATATCTATCAAGAAAATCAGGGAATGCATGGTGCACATAACACAGCTTACAAAAATATAGCGGCACCATTAAATACTTGTATTGATTCGGATGATTATATGCCTTTGAATGGAGTTGAGTTAATTTTGTCAAAATGGAATGCGATTGACCAAAAAAAATATGCTGGAATTATAGGTTTGGATGCTTTAGAATCAGGCGCTATTTTAGGATCAAAATTTACTTCAGACTATACAACACTAGAAGATTTTTATCTCAATGGTGGTTCAGGTGATAAGAAATTAGTTTACAGAACCGATATTATTACGAGTTATCCTGAATACCCAATTTTTGAAGGTGAACGCTATGTAGGTTTGGGGACAAAATATCTTTTTGTAGATAAAGATTATGAAATGGCAACTCTTAATGAAGTTTTAGTCATAGTTGATTATCAACCAACAGGTTCGAGCAATACTATGTTTTATCAATACATGAAGTATCCTAAAGGATTTATTTATAATAGGATTACTACAATGAAATATTCCAAATCAACAAAAAGAAAGTTCATTGAATGTATTCATTATATTTCAAGTTGTATTATTGTAAAGCGGCTTAATTTTTTGAAAGATTCACCAGAGAAAATATTAACCATTTTAGCAATACCTTTTGGCATTGCACTCTATTTACTAATTCGATTTAAAACTAGAAAGTAATTGTTTTGAAAAAACTAATTCGAACTGCCACTGTTTCAATTTCATTAGATATCTTGCTCAAAGGTCAACTGGCTTTTTTGAAAGATCATTATGAAGTTGTTGCTGTTTCTGGAAAAGATTCTCATTTAGATTCAGTTTCGAGTAGAGAAGGTGTTCGAACAATTCCGGTGTCTTTTCAGAGACAAATTTCTCCTTTCAAAGATTTTGTTTCGTTGTTAAAATTGTATAAAGTTTTAAGAAAAGAAAAACCACTTATAGTTCATTCTATTACGCCTAAAGCAGGATTATTGACCATGATAGCAGCTTATTTTACTGGTGTTCCTATTAGAATTCATACTTTTACAGGATTAGTTTTTCCTTATAAAAAAGGTTTCATTCATCATTTATTATTGTTTTTGGATAAAATTTTATGTCGTTTTGCAACCCATATTATCCCAGAGGGTGAAGGTGTAAAAAAAGATTTATTAGCTTTTAAGGTTACTAAAAAGCCTTTGAAAGTGATAGCTAATGGAAATGTAAATGGAATTGATTTAGATTTTTTTAATCCCAATAAAGTATCTCAAGTTGAACAAGAAAACTTAAAACAACAGTTGCATATTAATTCTACAGACTTTGTTTTTGTTTTCGTTGGAAGACTTGTGTCTGATAAAGGAATTAATGAATTGGTTGCAGCATTTGATACTTTTTCAAGTAAAAACTCCAATAGTAAGTTATTGCTTGTTGGTCCATTAGAAAATGACCTAGATCCGTTGCTTCAAAAAACAAAAGACACCATTTCAAATAATAAAGCAATTATTTCTGTAGGATTTCAAACCGATGTTCGTCCCTTTTTAGCAATTTCTAATGTGTTTGTTTTTCCTAGCTATCGTGAAGGATTTCCTAATGTTATATTGCAAGCAGGAGCTATGAATTTGCCTTGTCTTGTGACAGATATTAGCGGTAGTAATGAAATCATAATTCAAAATGAAAATGGAATTATCCTACCTGTTAAAAATGAAATTGCTATTTTTGAAGCCATGAAATTGATTTTTGAGGATAGACATCTGTTTTTAAAAATAAAGCAAAATGCAAGGATTCAAATTGAGTCGCGATTTCAGCAAGAATTAGTTTGGAAGACTTTACTTCAAGAATATAAAAGATTGGAAAATGATTTATAAAAAAATAATAAAACCTTTTTTTGATATAACTTCTGCATTGATTGGATTGGTTTTATTGCTTCCTATTTTTATTATTGTTACAGTTTTTCTTTTTTTTGCCAATGATGGAAAACCCTTTTTCTTTCAACTTAGGCCAGGAAAAGATGGAAAAATTTTCAAGATAATAAAGTTCAAGACTATGAATGATAGGAAGGATAAAGAGGGTAATTTACTTCCTGATGCTCAACGATTAACAAAAGTAGGAAGGTTTGTTAGAAAGACATCCTTAGATGAGATTCCGCAATTATTAAATGTCGTTATTGGAGATATGAGTATTATTGGACCAAGGCCATTGCTAACTACTTATATGCACTTGTATAACGATTTTCAAAACAGAAGACATGAAGTAAAACCAGGAATTACAGGTTGGGCTCAAGTAAATGGTCGAAATGCAATTTCTTGGGACAAAAAGTTTGAATTAGATGTTTGGTATGTTGATAATATTTCATTTTTATTAGATGTAAAAATTTTATTTAAAACCATTCAAAAAGTTATAAAAAGTGATGGAATAAATGCGGTAGATTCTGCAACAATAGAGCCTTTTCAAGGGAGTTAAATTATAAATTGACTGATATGCAAGATATAGTAATTATAGGAGCTGGCGGTTTTGGGCGTGAAGTAAAAACCATTATAGATGCTGTAAATAAGGTTGAAAAAACTTATAATTTTATAGGATATTATGATGATGGTATTGAAAAAGGTACAATAATTAACAATTTTCCAGTTTTAGGCAATTTACAAGATTTGAATGCAACTGATAAAGAAATTTCGGTTCTTTTAGGTGTTGGTGATCCAACTACTAAAGGTAAAATTGTTAATACGTTATCCAATGAAAAAATTAATTTTCCAACTTTAATTCATCCATCAGTTCAAATTTCAAATGATGATGTAGCTATTTCAAATGGTTGTATTATTTGTGGCGGAACTATAATTACTTGCAATATAAAGATTGGAAATTTTGTAACCTTAAATCTTATGTGTACCGTAGGTCACGACACTATAATAGATGATTTTTCGTCGTTTATGCCATCCGTAAATATTTCTGGTGAAGTTCATATATCAGAAAAAGTATATGTTGGAACTGGAGCAAAAATTATAAATCAATTAACCATTGGTAAATCAACAATTGTTGGAGCTGGAGCTGTTGTTTCAAAAAGTTTACCTGACTGTTGTACAGCAGTTGGAATTCCTGCTAAACCTATTAAATTTCATAGCAATGACTAAATCTAAAATATGGCTTTCTTCACCTCACATGGGTGGAACCGAACAAGATTACATTAAAGAAGCATTTGATAGTAACTGGGTTGCGCCTTTGGGACCTAATGTGACTGGATTTGAAGAAGATTTAGAGCGTTACTTAGGTCAGAATGTTTTAGTAGGTGCTTTGAGCTCAGGAACAGCTGCTTTGCATTTGGGTTTAATTTTACTTGGAGTTAAAGCAGGAGACGAAGTTATTTGTCAAAGTATGACTTTTTCTGCTTCAGCCAATCCAATAGCTTATCAAGGCGCTACTCCAATTTTTATTGATAGTGAAAAAGATACTTGGAATTTATGTCCGAATGCTTTAGAAACAGCTATAAAGGATAGAATTTCTAAAGGAAAGAAACCCAAAGCTATTATTGCAGTTCATTTATATGGAATGCCTTATAAAATAGAAGAAATAAGAAGTATTGCAGATAGATATGAAATTCCAATTCTTGAGGATAGTGCAGAAGCTTTAGGAAGTACTTACAAAGGTCAAAATTGTGGTACCTTTGGAGATATTAGTGTATTGTCATTCAACGGAAATAAAATTATCACTACTTCTGGAGGAGGAGCAATTGTAGTTAAAAATATAGACCAAAAAAATAAAGCAATTTTTTTATCAACACAAGCTAGAGATAATGCGCCACATTATCAACATAGTGAAATAGGGTATAATTATAGAATGAGTAATATTTGTGCTGGTATTGGTAGAGGTCAAATGGAAGTTTTGGACGCTCATATTTCAAAAAGAAGAAATATGCATAGTTTCTACATGGATATTTTTAAGGAAAATACATCAATTAATGTTTTTTCTGAGCCAAATGAGAATTATTTCTCTAACCATTGGCTTTCGGCAATAACAATAAATCCATCGTTAAATGGTGGTAAAACTAGAGAAGATTTACGATTATTATTTGAAACTCAAAATATAGAAAGTCGTCCTTTATGGAAACCAATGCATTTACAACCTGTTTTTAAGGATGCTCCTTATTATGGAGGAATAGTTTCTGAAAATTTGTTTGATAATGGTCTTTGTCTTCCTTCGGGTTCTAACTTGACGGATGATGAAAAAGAACGAATAAAAAATGTTTTAAATATTTTTTAAGATTTTTTTAAGAACTTTTTTTTCTTATTTTTACAACTAATAAATAATAGTATCAATTGAAAAATAATACCCCAGGAAATTTTTTTACTGATTTTTTTAAAACTTTTTCGGATGTAAATACGGGATTTAGTTTTAAAAACTTAAGTTATTTACCTAGATGGGTTGTACTTTTGATTGATGTTTTTATTGTATTGTTTTCAGGAGTAGTTACCTATTTTCTTTTTCAAGGACTGAAGTTAAATTATATACCTAAAAATTATTTAGGTTTAGGAACATTGTTTTATTTAACTATAAACATTTTTTTCTTTTGGATTTATAGAACCTATTCGGGAATTATTAGACATTCTTCTTATATAGATGCGTTAAAATTGTTTTTTTCTCAGTTTTCAACATTTGTTGTAGTTATTATACTTAATTTTTTTGTCATATTATTCGGAAATCAAAAAATTTACCTTACCACAGGAGCTTTTATAAATGCTATTTTATCATTTAGTTTTTTGTTCATTTTTAGAATGATAGTTAAACAAACGTTTGAACTATTATTTAGAGATGCTAATTCTGTAAAGAAAATGTCGGCAATAATATATGGTTCTGATGCCAACGCTATTGCAGTAGCCAATGCTCTAAAATCTGAAACTCCAGGAAGATTTAAGTTGGAAGGTTTTATCGATAAAAACAACCAAAATTTTACTAAGCGTATTTTAAATCTCCCAATTTTTCAAATAAAAAAAACAATTCCTGTATTAATGCGTTCAAAAAAAGTGGAAGCATTAATCATTGCTGATAAAAGTTTGACAAAAGAAGAGCGATTAATTATAGTTGATGAATGTATAGAATATGGGTTCAAAGTATACACTCTTCCAGTAGTTTCAGATTGGGATGACCAAAAAGAAATTTCAAAAAACATTAAAAACTTTGAAATCCAAGATTTACTAGAGCGTAAGCCGATTATTCTGAATACGGACGCTATATCCTCAAAACTTAATGGAAAGTCAATTTTGGTTACAGGAGCAGCTGGTTCTATTGGTAGTGAAATTGTCAGACAAGTGCTGCACTTTAGTCCAAAGAAAATCTTACTTCTAGACCAAGCAGAAACGCCTCTTCATTCTTTATCGCTTGAGGTCATCGGATTAGGACTTCCAGTAGAGGTTTATAATGTAATAGCTGATGTAAGAGATTATAATGTACTAGAAAAACTATTTGAAGAGCATCAACCAGATGTTGTTTATCATGCTGCAGCATATAAACATGTTCCAATGATGGAAGATAATCCTTCGCAAGCTATTTTTACTAATGTATTAGGTACCAAAAACGTTGCGGATTTATCTAATAAATATCATGTCGAACGATTTGTAATGATTTCAACAGACAAAGCAGTAAACCCTAGTAGTATTATGGGTGCAAGTAAAAGAATTGCAGAAATGTATGTTCAATCTAAGCACTTTAAGCATCTAAAAAACAATTCAGAAAGATATACTAAATTCATTACTACACGTTTTGGTAATGTATTGGGTTCTAATGGTTCTGTTGTTCCTTTATTTACAAAACAAATTCAAGAAGGAGGTCCAATTACTATAACTCATCCTGAAATTATTCGATATTTTATGACAATTCCAGAAGCATGTCAACTTGTTTTGGAGGCATGTTCTATGGGAAATGGTGGTGAAATCTATATATTTGATATGGGTAAGCCAGTTAAAATTATTGATTTAGCTAAAAAAATGATTCGTTTGGCAGGATATCAACCAGATAAGGAAATAAAGATTAAAATAGTTGGATTACGACCTGGAGAAAAACTTTATGAAGAATTGTTGAATGATTCAGCTCAAAATTTAACAACCCACCATGAAAAAATTACTATAGCAGTTGAGGTTTGCAATGAATATGATATAGTAAATCAGCAAGTGGAAGAATTAATTAGTATTTCTTTTGGAGGCAACCCAGATATGATAGCTGCAAAAATGAAAATTATAGTTCCGGAGTACAAAAGCATGAATTCTGTATTCCAAACTTTAGATATAGAAGTTAAAGACTCTTATGTTTACACCAAATAGACTGTAAATTAAATGGTTTTTAATATATTTGCCACCAATTAATTATATTTCATTCGAATGAAAAACTATTTCTTTTATATATCAATAATTTTTCTGTTTTTGTTTTCCTCTTGTGTCTCCAAAAAAAAGTTTGTTTATCTCCAAGGTTCACAAGATTTTAATGATATCTCTACTAATTATGAACCTATAATTCAAAATGACGATGTTTTGTCTATTGTAGTTTCTACTCAGGAAGTTGATGCATCTGCGCCATTTAATTCAGCAAGTTATTTAGTTGATAATGAGGGAAAAATTGATTTTCCTGTTATTGGCAATATTCAAGTTTCAGGATTTTCTATAAAAGAGTTGAAGAATCTGTTAAAGCAAAAATTAGCAGCCCACCTTATAGACCCGGTCATAAATATTAAAATTTTAAACTTTAAAGTAACTGTTTTGGGAGATGTGGCAAGTCCAGGAGTTAAATCTTTTGGTAATCATAGAGTTACTTTATTTGATGCAATTGGAGCTTCAGGTGATTTAACTGTATATGCTAAAAGATTTAATATTTTAATTGTTAGAGATAATCAAGGTTTGAAAACCTTCAATAGAGTAGATATAACCAAAGCTGATTTTGTAAATTCACCATTTTATTACCTAGATCAAAATGATTTGATTTATGTTGAACAAAGGAAAGCTAAAATTGATACCACTGCATTACCAAGTTTACCTTTGTATGCATCTGTTTTTAGTCTTTTATTGACTCTTACTTTATTGGTTACTAAATAATAATTATGCAAAATTCATTATCACAAGAATCGAGTTCAAGTCATCAAAATGAAGTTAATATAAAAGATCAAATCTTAGATTATCTTCATTATTGGAAATGGTTTGTAATAAGTGTTTTGTTATTACTTTCATTAACCTTTGTTTATCTAAGGTATTATGTAGTTGAGTATGGTGCTGCTTCTTCGATTTTAATTAAAGACGAGAAAAAGGGTGGTACTAGTGAGTTCTCTGCTTTTAGTGATTTGAATATTTTTTCTGGTAAGAATAACATTGATAATGAGATTTTTATTTTAAAATCAAGAGAATTATCTCAGAATGTTGTAAAAAAATTAGATTTAGATATTTCTTATTTTAGTGAAGGAAGAGTAGTTTATAAAGAGCTTTATAAAGATTCTCCAATAAAAGTTTTGTTTGTTGATAAAAATGAAAATTATTATTCAAAGTCTTTAACGTTTGTTATAAGAGTTGTTTCTAGTAAACAATTTGATTTATTAGATGCTGAAAAAAAGAATCCAAAACGATATAGTTTTGGTCAAAAAGTGCCATCAGATTTGGGTAATTTTATAGTAAAATTAAACTCTTTTCCTATTCCAGACAATATTATAGATATTATTGTTACAAAATCTGGATTAGAGGGAAAATCTGGCTCGTTTAGAGCAAAACTAGCTGTTTATGCCTTAGAAAAAACAAATGTTATAAATTTAGCAATAACTGATGAAGTTCCAAATCGTGGTGTAGATTTTTTAAATGCACTAGTTGAACAATACAATGAGGATGCGGTAAGTGACAGAAATCAAGTAGCAGAGTTTACAAAAGAGTTTATTAATAATAGACTTGATATAATTACAAAGGAATTAGGAGGTGTAGAAGGTCAAGCTGAACAATTTAAAAAACAAAAAGGAATCATAAGTTTAGAGTCGGATGCTGGAATAAGCATTGGAGGTGCAGTTGATTACAATAAATCAATTTTAGCTATTGAAACAGATCTTAAAGTTAGAGATTTCCTCCTTGAAGAAATTAGAAAAACAAAAAAAGACGAATTGTTTCCTACTAATGTTGTATCTGCAACTGAAACCTCTTCCGTTTATATTTCTGAATATAATAGTTTGGTATTAGAGAAGAGAAGACTACTGAAAAGTGCTACAGAAAATAATCCAAAAATTAAAAATATTGATTTAAGAATTTCTGAATTAAGAGATAATATTATTCAAAGTTTGTTAAGCAAGAAGAATGATATTGCAATTCAAAAGAAAGATGTTTTAAGACAACGCGCTTTATATGATGGTAAAGTTTATCAAGTACCTACTAATGAACGAAATTTTAATGAAATTGCTAGACAACAAAATATTAAACAATCATTATATCTATATCTTTTGCAAAAAAGAGAAGAAACAGAGATTTCGTTAGCGGTTACTTCTGCTAAAGCTAAAATTATTGATAAAGCATATTTAACAGGACCAATTTCATTAAAAAAACCAGTTTTTTATATTGGAGCTTTAATTTTAGGATTACTAATTCCTTTTGGAATATTGTTTTTAAAAAACTTCTTTGATACTAAAATCAAATACCGTCAAGATATTGAAGGCAAAGTTTCTATTCCTTTCTTAGGTGATTTACCAAAATCAGAAACTAATGAAGAAATAATAAAATCTAATAGTCGTTCAAGTTCTGCTGAAGCTATTCGAATGATTCGAACCAATTTAGAGTTTATGCTAGCGCATGTTCCAGAAAATGCTTGTAAAACTATATTTGTAACATCATCTTTGCCTAAAGAAGGAAAAACATTTTGTGCCATTAATTTAGCAACTACAATTGCTTTGTCTGGAAAAAAAGTGCTGATAGTTGGTCTTGATATTAGAAATCCTAAACTAGATCAATATATTGCATTACCTGTTAAAGGAGTTACAAACTATTTAACAAAACCAAATGAAGACGTTAAGGATTACATTGTTAAAGTAAAAGATTTTGATAATTTTTATGCCTTACCTTCTGGTGTTATTCCGCCAAATCCTGTAGAGTTGTTAATGAACGATAAGCTTACTGTTTTATTTGATGAACTTAAAAAACAATATGATTATATAGTAGTTGATACTGCTCCTGTGAGTGTTGTTACAGATACTTTATTAATTGCCAAAAATGCGGATGCTTTTATTTATGTAATGCGTGCTAATTATCTTGATAAGCGAATGCTTAAGTTTGCTGAAACATTATATAAAGAGAATAAGTTGCCAAATATGTCTATAATTCTAAATGATACAGAGGTTAAGAAAACTTACGGCTATGGCTATGGTTACGGCTATGGCTATGGTTACGGCTATGGTTACGGCTATGGAGTAGAAGATGAAAAGTTAACTTTTATGCAAAAAGTAAAAGCTATTTTCAATAAGAAGAAATAAATTTATTGTGGTTTAAAGAAAACATTGTTTTGAAAAGCTTCCTTTAAAGGTTCAAGGTTTTTCAAAACAATTTTTTTGTAAAATGATTCCACGTGTTTCATGTGATGCGCATCAGAACCTACAAAATCAATCATACTATTTTTTAATAAATAGTCGGCTGTTTTGGCTACCATTGGTCCGTAATAACCCACAGATGAGAGTAGATTGATTTGAAATAAACAACCTGTATGTTTCAACTTTTTATATTCTTGGAGGTTGTTGTGGTAAAAATTGTATCGTTCAGGATGTGCTAAAACTGGTTTGTAGCCAGCAACTTGTAAATCAAATATGATATTGTATAATTGTAATGGTGCGTTAATGTAAGACATTTCAACCAAAACATAATTATCTTTAAGTGTTAGTAATTTTTCTTCTTGAAATAGCTTTCTAAACTTATCATCAAGCATATATTCGGCTGCAGCTTTAAGTGAATTATCGACTTTATTGTCCTTAAGATAACTTAATGTTGTTGTAAGAGTATTTTCAATTCCTGATTTGGTATTTTCCCAAACATGTTCCATTACGTGAGGTGTTGTAATGAAATTACAGAATCCTAACTTTTTTAATTCGTTTATCAATGTCAAGGTATCTTCAATATCTTCTGACCCATCATCTATTCCAGGTAACAAATGTGAATGTATATCGGTATAATCATTTGGGATTATATCTTTGAGGTAAGTAGATTTTTTATTGAAGAAAAACACGTTATTTTTTTGTAAAAGTAATCCAAAATAAATAAAAATTTAAAATACATATATAGATTTTGTTTTCTAAATTTGGCTCTTATTAAAACCAACTAAAGTTTGAAGCAATTAGTATCAAAATATTTAAAATCTAACTTTCACTATTTACACTTTTTTTATAGTGTATTAAAGTTAAGACTTTTTTTTGTTTTTTTAATTAGCTTTCTATATGGTTTGGTAGATGCAGTTAGCTTAACTATTTTCATTCCTTTGTTTCAAATTGCAACAAGAGAAAAAAACGCTCCAATTGAAAATAGTGATGATATATTTTTAGAAGTTTTCAATTTTTTTAATATAGACCCTACGGTTAACACAATTTTAATTATTATGTTGGCCTCTTTTATGTTTAAAGCCTTATTTAGATATACAGACGTTTATTACAGAGCAATAACGACCTCTATCTTTATAAAAAACATAAAAAAGAAATTGTTGTTAGAAATTTCCGAAGTAAAATATTCAAAGTATGTTACCATAAATTTTGGTACTATACAAAATAGTGTGACTACTGAAATACATATTATCTGTAGTGCTTTTTTACAGTACATTTCAGTTATGCAAAGTGCTATTTTTGTAGTAGTTTATATAGGATTATCTTTTTTGACAAATCCTAAGTTTACTTTGATTGTAATTGTTGGTGGATGGTTATCTCGATTTTTGTTTAAATCATTGTATAAAAATTCAGAAAAATTATCAAATGATATTGCTAAAAAGAACAACAAATTATCTGGTTTAGTAATGCAACAAATTACAAATTTTAAATATTTGAAATCTACTGCATTGATGAAAGGTTATCTTAAAAAAATCAACTTTACCATAGATGATATTGAAAAAGATTTGGTTGTACTTGGCAAAACTTCGGCCAAAGTAATGTCTATCAGGGAACCAATAATTGTATTGTTTTTAGTTATTGCAATTTATATCCAAATCAATGTTTTAGGTGGAAAGTTTAATTCATTAATCATAATTTTACTTTTCTTTTATAGAGCTTTTGGAAGTTTAATGACCGTTCAACAAAGTTGGACAGCTTTTTTAAAGTATGTTGGTTCAATAACACAATATGTTGATTTTATTTCTGATGTTAAAAATTTTAAAGAAGAAAACGAAGGAAAAGAATTTACAACATTTAATGATAAAATAGTTTTGAATGATGTGTTTTTTGAATACAATAATCAAGCAAAAATTTTAAAGGATATTTCATTAGATATTTATAAGAATACTACATTGGCTTTTGTCGGAAAAAGTGGCTCTGGTAAGACTACTTTAGTAAATATTATTTGCGGATTATTAACCCCAACATCAGGTAAAATTCTTTTTGATAACAACGAGATGTCGTCATATAATATTGATTCAATAAGAAGTAAAATAGGATTTATATCCCAAGAAACTGTAGTTTTTAATGACACCCTTTTTAATAATATTACTTTTTGGCAAGAAAAAAACGATATTACTCTAAAGAGATTTAATGAAGTAATAAAAAAAGTTGATTTAACTGAGTTTGTAGAAAATTCAGAATTTAAAGAAGATATAGTTTTAGGAGATAATGGAGTAGTTATGTCTGGAGGACAAAGACAACGACTCTCAATCGCTAGAGAATTATATAAAGATATTGAGATTTTAATTTTAGACGAAGCAACATCAGCTTTAGATTCTCAAACAGAACGTTTTATTCAAGATAGTATAGAAGCATTAAAAGGACAAATTACAATAATAGTAATTGCTCATCGATTATCAACAATTAAAAATGCCGATAAAATTGTTCTTGTAGACAATGGATCCATAGTTGCTCAAGGTTCTTATGATGAATTATTGATTAATTCTGAAACTTTTACTAACATGGTATCTTTACAAGAGTTATAAAAAAAAATAATGCAATAATGAAGTTTTCGATTCTGATAACCACTAAAAATAGACTTTCTGACTTAACAATTAGCTTAAATTCGATGTTGTCTATTATAAATAGGGATGATGTAGAATTTATTATTTGTGATGATGGTTCAACAGATGGAACAGCAACTTATGTAGCAACTCATTTTCCGAAAATAAATTTAATTAGAAATGAAATCTCAAAAGGGTATTTGTTTAATAGAAACAAATTGCTAAATATATGTAAAGGAACTTATGCAATTTCTCTTGATGATGATGCTAACTTTTTGTCAGAAAATCCATTAGAAGAAATTGAAAAACACTTTATTGAAAATACTAATTGTGGATTGATAGCTTTCCGAATTTTTTGGGGAAAAGAATTGCCAAAATCAACAACATCAGACGAGGAGATTGAACAAGTAAAAGGTTTTGTAGGTTGTGGTCATGCATGGCGAATAGAAACTTGGAAAAAAATTCCAAATTATCCAGAATGGTTTGGTTTTTTTGGAGAAGAAAGTTTTGCTTCTTTTGAATTGTATAAAAAAAATTTTGAAGTTCATTATTTGCCTTCAGTTTTAGTACATCATCGTGTTGATGTAATAGCTAGAAAAAGTAATAATGATTATCAATGGCGTTTAAGAAGAAGTTTCCGATCTGGATGGTATTTGTTTTTTTTGTTTTATCCTTTAAATGTCATTCCTAGAAAAATAGTTTATACATTTTGGATACAAATAAAGACTAAAACATTTAAAGGAGATTTAAAAGCAACAATTGCAATTTTACAAGCGATTGGAGATGTTTTTGTAAATTTGTTTAAAATAATTAAGCAAAGTGATAGATTAACAAACGAGGAGTATAAAAAATATTTAAAAATAACTGATACTAAAATATTTTGGAAACCAAATGAATAACAAAATTAAAGAATATACAAATCGATCGTTCTTTGCTTACGATATGTTAGATAATTATTTTTCGCTATCGCCCAATTCTACAATAAGTGATATCGGTTCTGGTTTTGGATTTATGGAAAGTAAAATTGAATCAATTGGTGGGAAGTGGCAACCTTTTGATTATGTAAAAAAAATAGAAAAATCAATTATTTGGGATTTAAATGATTCTTGCCCAATTATAGAAAAGACTGGAACTGTTATTTTTTTAGAAGTATTAGAACACTTACCAAATCCACAATTAGGGTTGAAGAACATTAGCAATCATATTGAAAAGGATGGAATATTAATTTTGTCAGTTCCAAATCCTTCATGGAGTAAAAATAGATTAAATTTACTTTTAAAAGGAACTCTTTTTTCTTTTCAACCCAAACATTTAGATGAAAATCACGTGTTTACTCCATGGTATCATATAGTAGAACACCTGTTAAAAGATGTTGGTTTTGAGATTTTGGAATATGCAATAATTAATGAACCTCAAAATGAAGGAGGTTTCAAATTTTTTGTAAAAGAAAAAATAGAAAAAATTATTGAAAAAAGAGATTTTAAAGCAAAAGGAATTAGTTACGGACTAGTAGCTAGAAAATTATAAATTTAAATGAAAACTATAGCCATAATTCCAGCTCGAGGTGGTTCTAAAAGATTACCTAGAAAAAACATTCTTCCATTAGGAGGTTTACCTTTATTGGCTCATAGTATTCTTTATGCTAAATCAAATTCTGTTTTAATTGATGAGGTTTATGTGTCTACAGATGACGAGCAAATAAAAGAAGTAGCATTGGTATATGGAGCAAAAGTAATTGATAGACCTGCATCCATTTCAGGTGATTTAGAACCTACAATTTCATCTTTACAACATGTTTTAAAAACTATTGATTCTGATGTTGAAAATGTGGTTTTGTTACAACCAACCAATCCATTACGACCAGTTAATTTATTGACTCAATGTTTTCAAAAGTATATTGAGGACAATTTAGATAGCTTATTCACAGTATCACAAAATCTTCATAAATTGGGCAAAATTAGTAATGGTACTTTTGTTCCTTTCAATTACGAAATAGGACAACGTAGTCAAGATTTAGAACCTCTTTATTTTGAAAACGGATTGTTGTATGTTACCAAATCAAAATTGATATTAGAAGGAAAAATTATATCTGAAAAGGCATTTCCTTATATTGTAAATCATGTATTCTCCAATGTAGATATTGATACTAAAGAAGATTTTGACTATGCCGAATATTTATTAAATAAAAATAAGAAATAGAATGAACCCATACATAGAAATAGCAGGAAGAAAAATTGGACCTGATTTTCCACCATTAGTAATTGCAGAAATCGGAATTAACCACGAAGGTTCACTTCAAGTTGCCAAAGAAATGGTTGATGCTGCGCATAGAGCAGGAGTTGAAGTGGTTAAACATCAAACTCATATTGTTGAGGATGAAATGAGTGGTGCTGCCAAAAAAGTTATTCCAGGAAACGCTGATGTTTCTATTTATGAAATCATGGAACGTTGTGCACTAAATGAAGCAGAAGAACTAGAACTTAAAAACTATGTTGAAAGCAAAGGAATGATTTTTATTTCGACTCCTTTTTCTAGAGCTGCTGCCGAACGTTTAAGAAAATTTGATATTCCAGCTTATAAGATTGGCTCAGGTGAATGTAATAACTATCCACTTTTAGAGCATATTTGTTCTTTTGGAAAGCCAGTGATTTTAAGTACCGGAATGAATACCATAGAAAGTGTTGCCAAAGCGGTAGCCATTTTTGATAAACATAATATTCCAGTGGCTTTGTTGCATACTACCAACTTATATCCAACACCTATTCATTTGGTGCGTTTTGGCGCAATGACACAACTACATCGAGCTTTTCCAGATAAAGTTTTCGGATTGTCAGACCATACTTTAAATAACAATGCTTGTTTAGGAGCTGTGGCACTTGGAGCAAGTATTCTTGAACGCCATTTTACTGATCACATGCAGCGAACAGGGCCAGATATTGTTTGTAGTATGGATGAAAAAGCTACTTCAGAATTGATAGTTTCTTCTAATGAAATGTGGCAAATGCGTGGCGGAACCAAAGAGCCAGCTAAAGAAGAACAAGTAACTATAGATTTTGCTTTTGCAACCGTTTGTTCTATTGCTAACATTAAAAAAGGCGAAGTATTGTCCAAAGAAAATATTTGGGTAAAACGACCAGGAACTGGAAAAATTTTGGCTGAACATTACAATGATTTATTAGGAAAAACAACTACTCGAGATATAGCAAATGATG
>Ga0209572_1001433_pt1 | contig 16470 bp, 15 predicted proteins | sample EBPBio232012_DNA_FD_185867 | JGI IMG/M metagenome (GOLD analysis project Ga0209572, IMG submission 185867) | Wastewater treatment Type I Accumulibacter community from EBPR Bioreactor in Madison, WI, USA - Reactor 1_1/23/2012_ DNA (SPAdes)... | ecosystem: Engineered > Bioreactor > EBPR >...
TGTAAAAAAACCAAATTATTAAAAATAAAGAAAATAAGTAAACCCATGTACTTGGTGAAGGAAAATTATTGAATTCAATATAACTAAAGGTTGGAATTTTGTCACTCCACCAATCGTAAAATAGGAGTATGTTAATAATGAAAAAAATAACAAGTATTAAAATTTTATCATAAAAATTAAATTTATTGATTATGAAACTTCTTTCTTTTTGATCAATAAATGCAAAAATTGCAATCAAAATACCAATTAAAGTAATAAAATCTGATAAACTCATTATTTTATCGTAAATTTAAAATATTTTTTTTATAAAAGTAAATAATTTAATTAAAGATTTATATTTTTTTGATGAAAATTAATTTAAAAAACGGAATCGATAGTTTGCTTTTCGGAATGAAGCAGCAAGATGTAACGGCACTTTATGGTGCTCCAGATAAGAAATTTGAAGACGATGATAACAACATAATCTTTTTGTACAACCAACATAAACTGCGTTTAACGTTCTATGAAGATGAAGATTTTCGTTTGGGTTATATCATCACTTCCAATGAAAATGCAACCTTGTTAGACAAAAAAGTAATTGGATGTAATGTAAAAAGTCTCATTGCTAATTTGCCTTTCAAATCTTGGGAGAAAGAAGACTTCGATTCTACAGAAAATCATTTTAATGAAAGCAATTGGCTCACATTACAATCGGAATATGATGTAATACTTCGTGTAGAACTTGGAGCCATCATCAACGACAAAGACGAATTTGATTGGAAATTTAAAAAGTAAAAGCAATAAAAAACCCTCAATAAATGAGGGTTTTTGTATTTTGTTAGTTATTGATTTTTAGTAATTCTACTTCAAAAATCAAATCGGTTTTTGGAGGAATTACACCACCAGCACCTCTTTCACCATAAGCTAATTTATAAGGAATAAAAAACTTGTATTTAGCACCTTCTTTCATCAATTGAACACCTTCTGTCCAACCAGGAATAACTTGGTTCAATCCAAAATCAATTGGTTGACCACGTTGAACGCTACTGTCAAAAACTTTTCCGTCTAAGAAAGTTCCAGTGTAATGAACTTTCACATTACTAGTCGCCGTTGGATTAGCACCAGTTCCTTCTTTAATAACAATATATTTTATTCCACTTGCTGTTGTTTTTCCTTTTTCGTCAAATTCTTTTAAAAGTAAAGCATTGGCAGCAGCTCTTTCTGCAGCTTCTTTTGCTTCTTCAGCAGCTTTATTTGTAAAATATTCTTCAAATACTTTAGGAGCATCGAACTTTAAAGCTTCTTGACCTTTTCTTACGATAGTCATTTTTGTAATAACATCGTTTTGCTCAATAGCATTCACAACATCCATTCCAGATACAATTGATCCAAAAACAGTATGAACTCCATTTAAATGTGGTGTTTCTTTGTGTGTAATGAAGAATTGCGAACCATTAGTTTTTGGTCCAGAATTAGCCATAGAAAGAATTCCGCCTTTATCATGTTTTAAATCGGTAAATTCATCTTTAAAAGCATATCCAGGTCCACCTGTACCATTTCCAAGTGGATCACCACCTTGTATCATGAAATCTTTAATTACTCTATGGAATTTCAATCCATCATAGAATTTTTTTCCTTTGTAAGTTTCAGAAACCTTTGGATTTGTACCTTCAGCCAAAGAAATAAAGTTAGCAACAGTTACTGGAGTTTTTTTGTACTCTAATCGAAGTACAATTTTACCTTTAGTAGTTTCAATCTCTGCAAAAATTCCATCATTAGGATTTGCTGCTTTTGTAACAGCTTCTGTCAAAGCTTTTTTAGACGTTTTCTTCTTCTTAGTTTGAGCATTCGAAATTGTTAATCCTAAAAAGAATAACAACATGATTTTTAATTTCATTTTCATTGTTCTAGTTTTAATCGGTTTTTAATTATAGTTTTTCTAATATTTCTACTTCAAAAATAATATTTGCGTTCGGTGGAATTACATCTCCAGCACCATTTTCTCCATAACCTAAATTAGAAGGAATAAATAAAATGGCTTTATCTCCAATATTTAATAAAGACAATCCTTCTTCAAATCCAGGAATAGCAGCACCTTTAGAACCACATTGAAAAGGCAATGGACTGTAACCATTCTGAGAAGCTCGTTGCGGATCTAATTTTCCGAAAGCATTTGCTATTTCTGCTGAGCTGGTATCAAATAATGTTCCATTCTCTAAAAATCCAGCATAACTTACAAATATTTGAGAGCCTGCTAATGGTTTTTTGCCTGTTCCTTTTTCTAAAATAGCATATTGTAAACCAGAGGGTAATTTTTTTGATGCGGCTTTTTGTTCTGCAAAAAAGGCAATTTTATCAGTAATTGCTTTTTTAAGTGCTGCAGCATCGATAGCAGCTTGTTTTTTCAGTTGTTCAGATTCTACTTTAAAGTAATCGCTGAATACTTTTACCGCGTTAAACTTTTTAGCAGCTTCTCCTTTACGAATGATTTTTACAGAATTTATAGCATCGTTTTGTACGATAGTGTTTACGACTTCCATTCCGTTTTCTACAACGTGACCAAAAATAGTATGTTTTCCATCCAACCAAGGAGTATCTTTAATAGTGATAAAAAATTGACTGCTATTAGTCGAAGGACCAGAATTTGCCATTGCCAATAAACCACCTTTATTGAATTTTAAATCGGTAATCTCATCTTTAAATTTATAACCGCAATCACCAGAACCATTCCCAAGCGGATCACCACCTTGAATCATAAAGTCTTCTCTGTCACCATTACATTTAGAAATAACTCTGTGAAATAATAAATTGTCATATAATGGTTTGTCTTTCAAATTTTCTGAAACAAACGAATTGGTTCCTTCTGCTAAAGTCACAAAATTAGCTACTGTAATTGGAGTTTTTTCATATTCCAATGCCACTAAAATAGTTCCTTTTGAGGTTTCAATTTCTGCGTATAATCCGTCTTTTAAGTTGGTGTGTTCGTCTTTACATCCTACAAAAAACGTTGTAATAACTGCTAATAGTAAAATTATTCTCTTTTTCATTTCTGTTTAATCTATTGTTTGTTTTCGGGTTTAAAATCGTTTAAAGTTACTGTGCAAATTAGAGGTTCGTTAGTTCCAATTCTTCTGTCGTCACCATGATAACCAAAGGCTAGGTGAGAAGGAAACAAAAAAGTCACCGTTTCTTTTTTGCGCATTTGTTTTATGCCATGGCGTAAACCAGACATGATGTTTTGTTTGTCAACCAAATAAGTTTGTGGTTTAAGTTCTAACTGAGAGTAAATAACATTTCCAGCAATATCTTTGATTTCGTAATCAAAAAAAGCAACATCACCTTTTTTAGGACGCAAAGTATCGCTGTCATTTTTTACATCATAATGGTACCAATATCCTTTTTGGGAAGTCAAATACTTAATTTGAGGATTGCTTTTGATGATAGAATCGATCTGTTTTTCTTCACCTTTAATCAATTTTTTGTTGCGTTCCACAGATTCATTCATGAAAGCTCCAGAATTTCTTGAAATTGGCATTCTTGCTTGTTGCTCTTTACAACCAATTAAGGTCAATAGAACAAAGATAAAAACAACGCTAAATTTTATATTTCTCATAATTTATAGTTCAATTTTAGAAATGATTTGTTCAAATTTCTTTATAGTATTTGCCAATGAATCATACGATTTTCCTCCAGCCGCATTGATGTGTCCGCCACCGCTAAAATGGTCTCTAGCAAATTGATTTACATCAAAATCTCCTTGCGAACGAAACGAAATTTTAATGATATTCTCGTCTCTATGTTCGATGAAAATGGCTGCAAAAACGATGCCTTTTATGGTCAATCCATAGTTAACGATTCCTTCAGTGTCACCTTTTACGTATTTAAATTCGTCTAATTCCTTTTGCGATAACGAAATATAAGAAGTTTTCTTATCGAAAAGTACTTTCATATTCTGCAAAGCTCTTCCCAATAATTGTAATCTATCATAAGAATTATTGTCGAAAAGTAAATTCGGAATTTCAGTATTTTCAACACCTAAATCAATGAATTCAGCAACAATTCTATGCGTAGTTCCTGTTGTTTTTGGAAATCTAAAACCTCCAGAATCTGTTAGAATTCCTGTGTAAAGACAAGTTGCAATAGTTTTATCAATAAGGTTTTTTTGATTCAAATAAACAATAAAATTATAAATCATTTCACAAGTCGAACCAAAAGAAGTATCAGAATAAGTGAACGTTGCATAAGAATCAGGTAATTGATGATGATCAATCATAATCATTGGAGCAGAAAGTTTACTTAAAACTTGTTCCATTTCGCCAGTTCTATGCAAAGCATTGAAATCTAAGGTGAAAATTAATTCCGCTTCGTTAAGAATTTGAGTACAATTAACTCTGTCATTTTCATAAATCAAAACCGTTTCTGAAGATGGTAGCCATGCTAGAAATTCAGGAAATTCATTGGGTGCAATTACTACTGGTTGATGGTTTAATTTTAATAGAAAATGATACAAACCAAGCGTCGAACCCATGGCATCACCATCGGGACTTCGATGTGGAATAATTGCAATTTTCTTTGGAGAAGCCAATAATTCTTGAATGGCTAAAATGTCTTTTTCGTTCATAGGTTGCGAAAATACTAAAAATTAACACAATCACTATATAGATTAACACAGAATTTAAAGTTTTATTTAGAAACAAAAAGTCCTAACCAAACCGCAAAAATCCCTAACAAAACACTCAAAGCAATATATCCAAAAGCTAACAAGGAATTATTGTTTTGAAACAAAGTATAATTTTCAAAACCAAAGGTAGAAAAAGTAGTGTAACCTCCGCAAAATCCAGTAATTAGAAACCACTTTAAATTGCTGGTTGCTAAATTGTTTTTTTCTAAAATTCCAATCAATAATCCAATTAAAAAACAACCTAAAACATTAGTAATAAATGTAGCCAAAGGAAAATTATTTGCCCAATATTTATTGACAAAAACAGCTGTTAAGTAACGTAAAACACTACCAATGGCACCACCAATTGCTATGTAAAGAATTGTTTTAAGCATTAAAATTGAAAATTATTAGAGCTTTGTATAAATACTTTCACAAATTCGTAAAATCCATATAACATATATCCTACCGAACAAATAAGTAGTATGATTTTCCATTTGTAGTTTCTAACGGATAAGGACAAGACAATAGGTATAAACATCCATATAAAATTACTGAACAGATTAAAATATTTATAAATCGGATTTTCATAAAACCTTTCTGATGAACCTACAATGAAGGTCCAAATAATTTTGCTTACAAAAAGCCAAAGTAAAAACGATATTAGAATAGTTGATGAGGTTTTGCTATCTTGTATAAATTCAGCAATATCAGAATTTACAGGTTTTTCTCCATATAAATTTTCTTCGTCTTCACTTTCTGTACAATATAATGCTATAATATAAAGTCCAACAAAAGGTATTAAAGCTAAAAATAAATAACTACCGCTTTTACCAACATCATGTAATCGTCTGACAGCAACTGCTAGGCCTGGTATAAAGCTAAAAAGCAAATAAAGAATATAAAAAGGACCAATTAAATGTCCATCAAAATTAATTTTAAAGGATAAATCAATACAAAAGAAAAATAAAGCAAACGTCAAGTTAAACAAACTGAACATCCAGTATTCTGTGCGACTTGCACGATCATCAAAGTTGGCATAATTTCTAATTGCGTGTAAATACCATTTCATAGTTTAGTTTTTATATTGTTTTCAAAAGTAATGAAAATTATTTACCAAATAAAAACTACTATTTTATCAAAACCACTTTTTATTTTCTGCTAAAAAATAGTACTTTTGCGCATGCAACACAACGTACTTATTTTAGATTTCGGCTCGCAATACACACAACTTATTGCTCGCCGCGTTCGCGAATTAAATATATTCTGCGAAATTTTTCCTTACAATCATTATCCAACTGATTTATCGTCTTACAAAGCGGTTATTCTTGGCGGAAGCCCTTACTCGGTGCGCTCAGAGGATGCTTTGCAAATCGATTTATCCGAAATTAGAGGTAAATTACCTTTGCTTGCCGTGTGTTATGGCGCGCAATATTTAGCTCATTTTTCAGGTGGAGAAGTAGCTGCTTCCAATATCAGAGAATACGGAAGAGCCAATTTATCTTACATTATGGAAGATGAAGTTTTCTTCGAAAATGTAAACCTCAATTCACAAGTTTGGATGAGCCACAGTGATACCATTAAACATTTACCAACCAATGGTGTAAAACTGGCTAGTACCAACGACGTAGAAAATGCGGCTTACAAAATTGAAGGCGAAACTACTTACGCAATTCAATTTCATCCTGAAGTATATCATTCAACTGATGGCAAACAAATGCTTGAGAATTTCTTGGTAAAAATTGCAGAAGTTCCTCAAAATTTTACTCCAAATGCTTTTGTTGACGATTGTGTTAAGGATTTACAAGAAAAAGTAGGAAATGACAAAGTAGTTTTAGGACTTTCAGGTGGTGTAGATTCAACAGTAGCAGCGGTTTTATTGAACAAAGCTATTGGTAAAAATCTATATTGTATTTTCGTTAATAATGGTTTATTACGTAAAAATGAATTCGAAAACGTTCTTCACCAATACAAAGATATGGGCTTAAATGTGAAAGGCGTTGATGCTTCGGCACGTTTTTTGGAGGCTTTGGCTGGAGTTGATGATCCAGAAACGAAACGTAAAATCATAGGAAATGCTTTTATAGAAGTTTTTGATGATGAAGCGCACAAAATAGAAGATGTAACTTGGTTGGCACAAGGAACGATTTATCCAGATGTTATCGAATCGGTTTCGGTAAAAGGTCCGAGTGCGACTATCAAATCGCATCACAATGTTGGAGGTTTGCCTGATTTTATGAAATTGAAAATTGTAGAACCACTTCGAATGTTATTTAAAGATGAAGTGAGAAGAGTAGGAGCAACTTTAGGAATCGATCCTGAATTATTAGGTAGACATCCTTTTCCTGGTCCGGGATTATCAATTAGAATATTAGGCGATATTACACCAGAAAAAGTGCGTATCTTGCAAGAAGTTGATGCAGTGTTTATTAACGGATTAAAAGAACACGGATTGTACGATAAAGTATGGCAAGCAGGAGCAATTTTGCTTCCAGTAAATAGTGTAGGAGTAATGGGCGATGAGCGTACTTACGAAAAAGTAGTAGCACTTCGAGCAGTAGAATCTACCGACGGAATGACAGCTGATTGGGTACATTTACCATATGAGTTTTTGATGAAAATCTCAAACGAAATTATCAATAAAGTGAAAGGTGTAAATAGAGTTGTATATGATATTAGCTCGAAACCACCAGCAACTATTGAATGGGAGTAAGAAAGTTGGCAGTCTCAGTTGGCAGTTTTCAGTCTGAATTTGAAATAAATAAAAAGATATGTTTAAAAAAGGTATTTACATTGTAGTATTGATGTTTGCGACTTCTGTTTTCGGACAGAATTATACTAAGCACAAAGTGGCTAAAGGAGAAACGATTACTCAAATTGCACAAAAGTACAAAGTGACACCTTACGATATCTATAAGTTAAATCCAGATTCGCAAAGCGGAATTCAACCAGATGCTATTTTACTTATTCCTAAAAGTATTGAAAAAGTAACTTCAAATGAAGTTCCATTTAAGGAAAAAACATACACAGTAAAAGCTAAAGAAACTCTTTATAGTATTGCAAAAGAGAATAATGTAGAAATTTCAGATTTAGAAGAAGCTAACCCATTTTTAAAAACGGACGGATTACAACCTGGACAAGTTTTGAAAATAATGAAGTATGAAGAGCCACCAAAAGTGCAAATGGCAACTAAGAATTTTTCTACTCATGAGGTAGTTGCAGGTGATACAAAATATAGTATTTCCAAAAAATACGGAATTTCAGTAGAAGAACTAGAAAAGCAAAATCCAGAAATAAAAGACAATCTTCCTATTGGTTTTAAATTGAAAATAAATAGTAGTGAGAAAGCTGTTGTTCCAACTGAAGTAGTAAAACCTAAAACAGTAGCTTATCAAGGAAATACTTTAGAATATACTGTAAAATCAGGTGAAACAATGTACAGTTTAACCAAACTTTTAGGTCAATCGGAAGCTTCATTAATTGGTTTAAATCCAAGTTTGAAAGAAGGTGTTAAAGAAGGAATGATTCTTAAAGTTCCAGCAACACTTTCATTTTCAAAAGAAACTAAAAACAGTTTGAAAGACTTGACAAAATCTGTTTCAAGCCAAAAAAGAAAAGAATTAGTCTTGTTTTTACCTTTCAATGCTTCTAAAATTCAAAACGATACAGTTACTTCAATTTCAGAACGATTGAAAAAAGATAAATTTCTAAACATGACTTTAGATTTTTATGCAGGAGCTTTAATGGCCATAGATTCTGCTAAAGTTCTCGGAATGAATTTGGATATTAAGATTTATGATTCTCAAGAAACCAAAAACTCAACAAGCGCTTTGTCGGTTATTTCTAATAATGATTTTTCATCAACAGATGCCGTTATTGGTCCGTTCTATCAAGTAAATGTTGAAAAAGTAGCTGATGCTCTAGAGAACAAAAACATTCCTGTAATTTCACCATTGTCAAGAGATGAAGGAAAATCATATAAGAATTTGTTTCAATCAATGCCTCATGCCGATGCTGTTAAAGGTGCAATGTTTAGTTACATGCAATCCAAAAACGGAAATATAATCGCAGTAATTGATCCTAAAAAAACTTCAATAAAAGAGTATTCAAGATTTTCAAAAGGATGTTAAAGTAGTTGGTCTTACTGACAAAGGTGGGTTTGTAGCCGATAGTATTAAAAAGCATTTTGTAAAAGACAGAATAAATTATGTTGTAATGGCTTCCGAAAAAACAGGTACTATTTTTACAACAACATCAGCAATGTCTAGTTCTATGAAAGACTATCGAGTACAATTGGTAATTTTAGAACCCAACGAAACTCTTGATTTTGAAGAAATAGCTTTGTCTCGATTGACAAAATTAAAAATGGCTTATCCGTCAGCAACAAAAGACAACGATTCTGATGAAGCACAAAAATTTGAAAGAGCTTTTAAAAAGAAAAATAAAATACTTCCAAATCAGTACGCTGTTCGTGGTTTCGATTTAACTTTTGATACAATGCTTCGATTAGCACAAGATAAACCTTTTGAAGAATCCATCAATGATGATGCAACGGAACAGGTGGAAAGTAAATTTGATTACGCCAAGAAAATTTCAGGCGGTTACACTAATAATGGTATTTATATTCTTTATTACGACGAAGATTTAACAATAAAACAAGCTCAGTAATGGCAACTTCCAAAGTAACTTATTTAGGAGATTTAAGAACTTCTTCTATTCATTTGCAATCAGGTTCTGAGATTATTTCAGATGCACCAATTGACAATAATGGAAAAGGAGAAGCATTTTCTCCAACAGACACTGTTGCCAATGGTTTAGCCAGTTGCATGTTCACCGTTATGGGAATAAAAGCACGCGATTTGGAAGTCGATTTTTCAAATTCAACAGCGGAAGTAACCAAAATCATGGGAACCGAACCAAGAAGAATCACCGAAATTCACGTTACTTTCAATATGAATGTTATTGCCGACGATAAAACAAAAACCATACTTGAAAGAACAGCAATGACTTGCCCAGTTTTTTATAGTTTGCATCCAGATATTAAAAAGGAAATTATTTTTAATTGGAAGTGATATTAGAATAGAGAAAATAGAACATAGAATATAGATGTTCTAAAAAGTCTATATTCTATTATCTTTAATCTATTTTCTAAATAATATGGACGACCAACAAAAATCCTTAATCAAATTAGCTCACACCAAAATGCCTTTCGGTAAATACGAAGGCAAATACCTTATTGACTTACCGGAGTATTATTTAGTTTGGATTCACAACAATCGTCTTCCTAATGGACAGCTTGGCGAACAACTCAAACTCGTTTATGAACTCAAATTAAACGGTTTAGAAGAGTTAATTCGAAATATTAAAAAACAATATCCGAAGACAGATCGTTAGATTTTTTGATTACTAGATTTATGGATTTTTTTCTAACAATCCAATAATCTAAAAGTCTAATAATCCATTTTAAATTCTTATTTTTGCATCGTTTTTTACAACAACACAACTACAACATACAATAAAATGAATCAAACGAAATACATTTTTGTTACTGGCGGTGTGACTTCTTCCTTGGGTAAAGGAATTATCGCAGCATCTTTGGCAAAATTATTACAAGCACGAGGTTACCGAACTACTATTCAAAAATTTGACCCTTATCTAAATGTCGATCCAGGAACTATGAATCCTTATGAGCATGGCGAATGTTATGTTACTGATGATGGTGCAGAAACAGATTTAGATTTAGGTCACTACGAAAGATTTTTAAACGTTCCAACATCACAGGCAAACAATGTAACTACAGGAAGAGTCTATCTTTCTGTTATTGAAAAAGAACGTCGTGGTGAGTTTTTAGGAAAAACAGTTCAAGTTGTTCCTCACATCACCAATGAGATTAAAGAACGCATGCAATTGTTAGGTAATTCAGGTGATTTTGATATTGTAATAACTGAAATAGGTGGAACAGTTGGTGATATTGAATCATTACCATATATTGAATCGGTTCGTCAATTGGTATGGGAATTAGGTGAAAGTAACGGAATTGTAATTCATTTAACGCTAGTACCATATTTGGCAGCAGCAGGTGAATTGAAGACCAAACCAACACAGCACTCAGTAAAAACATTGATGGAAAGCGGTATCAAAGCCGATATTTTAGTTTGTAGAACCGAACACGAATTGTCTGATGAAATTCGTCAAAAACTAGCATTGTTTTGCAATGTAAAACGCGAAGCGGTTATTCAATCAATTGACGCTTCAACAATTTATGAAGTGCCTTTGTTGATGCTTGAAGAAGGTTTGGATGTTGTAGCTCTAAAAAAATTAGATTTACCTCAAAAAAATACTCCAGATTTAGAAAACTGGAACACCTTTTTACACCGATTAAAAAACCCAAAACATACAATTAATGTTGGTTTGATTGGAAAATATGTAGAATTGCAAGATTCATACAAATCAATTTTAGAAGCATTTATTCACGCTGGAGCTTCTAATGAAACTAAAGTAAATATCATTAGCATACATTCAGAATACATTGATAAAGAGAATATTGCTGAAAAACTAAAAGGAATCGACGGAATTCTAGTGGCTCCAGGTTTTGGTGAAAGAGGAATCGAAGGTAAAATTGAAGCTGTTCGTTACGCACGAGAAAATAATTTACCATTTTTCGGAATCTGTCTTGGAATGCAAATGGCTGTTATCGAATATTCTAGAACTATTTTAGGATTAGCCGATGCCAATTCAACAGAAATGAATCCAAACACAACCAATCCAGTTATTGATTTGATGGAAGAACAAAAAACCATCACAGATAAAGGAGGAACAATGCGTTTAGGTTCATGGAAATGCGATTTGAAAGAAGGAACTTTGGCACATCAAATTTATGGTAAAACGCAAATTTCAGAACGTCATCGTCACCGATATGAATACAATAATAAGTATGCTGCCGAACTAGAAAATGCAGGTTTAATAAGCTCCGGAATCAATCCAGACACAGGTTTGGTTGAAATTGTAGAGATTAAAAATCATCCGTTTTTTATCGGTGTGCAATACCATCCAGAGTATAAAAGTACTGTTGCCAATCCACAGCCAATTTTTGTTAGCTTTGTGGCCGCAATGGTAAAGAATAAAAAATAATTTTCAGAATAATTTGAAAATTGGAAACAAAACAGTCAAAAAAGCGACTGATGTATAAATTATAAAGAGTAATGGAAGAAAAGAAGTTTGACAAAAATTCGATTATTGGTTTCGCCTTAATCTTCGGGATTATAATGTGGATGATGTACAATGGTCAAAAGACTGCACAAGAAGAACAAGCCCAAAAAATCAAGCAAGAAAAAATTGATAAAGCCAAAAAAGCTAAGGAAGTTGCAACAAAACAAGTTTTGCAAACCGCTGTAGATACTACAGTAAGTGATACTGTAAAACTTCAAAAACTTAGTGGAGCTTTAGGAAGTTTTGCTTATTCAGCAACATTGCCATCAGCTAAAGAAAATTTCACGACAATTGAAAACGAATTGGTAACTTTAAAAATTGCTAATAAAGGTGGATATATCGCTGAAGCAGTTTTAAAAAACTACAAGAAATTCGAAAAGAATTCAGGACAATTAGTTGAATTAATCAAAAATAATAACGCTAATTTAAATCTTGAACTTCAAACCAAAGACAATAGAGTTCTAAATACTAAAGATTTATTTTTTGAACCAACTTTGACTAAAAACGGAAACGACCAAATTCTTTCCATGAAGTTAAAATCGGGCGCAAATGAGTTTTTAGAATACAAATATGTGTTGAAAGCTAACGATTATATGTTAGATTTTGATGTACGTTCTCAAGGATTAAGTAAAGTTTTAAATACTTCAAAAGCTGCTGATTTGCAATGGGATTTAAAAACGTATCGCAACGAGAAAAGTGTAACCTACGAAAACCGTTATGCAGAAATCTATTTTGAAAACGACGGAAAAGTAGATTACGCAGGTTTAGGAAAACAAGAAGATGAAACTTTAGAAAAAGCAACATTTGTAGCTTACAAGCAACATTTTTTTAGTTCTATTTTACTATCTCAAGCACCAATTGCTAATGTAAAAGTTAGTTCTACAGATTTAGTTAACGATGCTAAAATTGATACTGTTTTTACAAAACAATTTAAAACTACTTTACCATTGGCATTCAAAAATGGTGAGCTAGATTATAAAATGAATTGGTATTATGGTCCAACGGATTATAAGTTGTTGAATAAATATGATAAAAATATTGAAGACATTGTTCCACTTGGTTGGGGAATTTTTGGTTGGATAAACAAACTAATTTTCATTCCTCTTTTCGGATTCTTGAGTTCGTTCATGGGATTAGGAATTGCCATTATTGTATTTACAATCATTATCAAGATTGCAATGTCGCCAATTACTTTCAAGTCGTTTTTGTCACAAGCTAAGATGAAAGTATTGCGTCCTGAAATTACAGAACTTAACGAGAAATTCGGAAAAGATCCTATGAAGAAACAACAAGAAACAATGAAATTATACAACAAAGCCGGAGTAAATCCAATGGCAGGTTGTATTCCAGCATTAATTCAGTTGCCATTTATGTATGCTTCATTCCAGTTTTTCCCATCAGCAATTGAATTAAGACAAAAAGGGTTCTTGTGGGCAGAAGATTTATCATCATTTGACCAAATTTTCAAATTGCCATTCAACATTCCTTTGTATGGAGATCACGTGAGTTTGTTTCCAATTTTGGCTGCAATTGCTATTTTCTTCTATATGAAAATGACTTCAGGAGATCAAGCCATGGCACAACCGCAACAAGAAGGTATGCCAGATATGGGTAAAATCATGAAAGTGATGATTTATCTTTCACCAATTATGATGTTGATTTTCTTCAATACTTACGGTTCAGGATTGAGTTTGTATAACTTCATTTCTAACTTAATCACTATTGGAATTATGTTAGTTATCAAGAAATACTTTATTGATAGCGATAAAATTCATGCTAAAATTCAAGAGAACAAAACTAAGCCAAAAACAGAAAGTAAGTTCCAAAAGAAGATGAGAGAAATGATGGAACAAGCCGAAGAACAAAAGAAATTGAATAAGAAATAAAAGTAATTTATAAAGCAAATAAAGCCGTTTCAATTGAAACGGCTTTATTGTTTTTAGTATGTAAAATTATTAAGGTACACTATTTGGTAAAAGTACTTTGTTTACCGCATGAATAACACCATTTGCACATTGTACATCAGTTAAAACAATATTCGTTTGTCTATTTTGCTCATCTGTAATAACTGTTCCTGATATTGTGAATGTTCCTGATTCAAAAGTAGTTATCGGTGTTGTAGGAATTGCATTTGATAAAACATTTGCACCTGCAACTACATGATATGTTAAAACAGCTGTTTTTTTAGTACTACTTAAACCTCCATACAAAGTTGTTGTAGCAGTATCAAAAGCGCTATTTAAAGGGGCAAATACAGTAAATGGTGAACTAGCTGTTCCACTTAAAGTTGTGATTAGATTTTGGTCAGTTAATAATTGTGCAAGAGTACTAAAATTTGAATTAGCTGTTGCATGAGTCACAATAGTTGGTAACGTAATTACAGCATTTACTTTGTGAATAACACCATTTGTAGCAATAATATCAAATGTTGAACCAGCGGTTGTTGTGATTACTGATGACATGCCATTCAATATCACACCCGATGTAGTATTAACATACATACTTAAAGTGTTTGTTGTTGATGCAGTACCTTTTGCTAAAGTTTTGATGTAAGAATTATTGGTTAAACCAGTTGATTGAACCGAACCACTTACAACGTGATTTAATAAAATTTCTCTTAGTGCAGGAATGTCAGCAGTTGGTAAATTATCAATTACTGATGCAGTATACCCAGCATTAATGAAGGCTTGATCGGTTGGGGCAAAAACGGTGAATGGTCCAGCACCTTGTAAAGTTGTAGCTAAATCAGCTTTTTTAAGTGCTTTTACTAATAATGTTAAGTCATTTGCTTTTGAAGCAATACCTGTAATTGTATTGTCAACTGTTGGCTGTGGATTGTCATCATCACTACAAGAAGTTAATAATAATCCTAAAAAGGCAAAGATTGCGATTAATTTGGTTTTGTTTGTTTTCATAATAATTTTTTGTTTAAAGTTATTTTGTTTAGCTAAATAACAAAATGATTAAACAAAAAAAATAAAATTTTTAATAGGTTTAACTTTTTTGTTGAACCCTTAAAATCAATTACTTGTGTTTTTAATTAGTAAATACATGATTTGTTTGTTTATGTTAATTACTTAAAAATTAAACAAAACATATAATTACATAAATTTATTTATAGTATTTTTCTTATACAAATTTTATTACAACAAAAAAAAAAGCTGCCAAATAATTTGACAGCTTTAGAATATAGTTAATTACTGTTACAAAGTTGGACGTAATGCTTGACTTAATACATGTATTACTCCATTAGTACATTGAATATCAGTTATGATAATGCTACAATTTCTGTTGTTAGCATCTTTTAATTTTGGACCAGTACTTAACAAAACTTTTACTGATTGTGGTGTTTCTAATGTAGATAGAATTTGTCCCTCAGATAAATCTGATGCTAAATAATTACCACTTACAACATGATAATTTAAAACTTTAGTTAGTTGTGCTGAAGTTAATGCAGCAACACCACCAGGTAATTCATTATTTAAAGCAGTCAATGCTGTATTGTATGGCGCAAATAAAGTAAATGATCCAGAACCAGATAATGTAGTAATATAATCTGGCTGTCCAGTTGTAGTAAGTAAACTAGATAATGAGTTAAAATTTGGATTTGCATTAACATGTGTTACTATTGTTGGTAATCCAATTACAGCATCAACGACATGAACAATTCCATTACTTACATTGTTATTTGCAGCAGTAACTTCAGAAGTACCATTTAAAACTACACCATTAGTTTTATTTATAAATAAACTTAAGTTGTTGTCAGATACATTTCCTACGGCTAGTGTTTTTAAATAACCAATGTATGGTAAATCATTTGCAGTTTTCACTTGAGTCACAACGTGATTTAAAAGAATTTCTCTTAAAGTTGGTGTTGGTACTACATTAATACTTGAAAACCCATTTTCTAATAAAAAAGCATCAAAAGCTTCATTGGTCGGAGCAAAAAGTGTATATTTTGTATCGCCATTAAGAGTTGAAAGTAAATTTGTTCTTTCTAATGCAACTCCTAGAGTTGATAAGTTAGGTTGTGATTGTACAAAACCTGATATACTTGATTTCTTAGCATTAATGTCATCTTCTTGACTGCAGCTAACAAAAAAAGTTGAAATGGTTATAAAGAGTACAATTAAAATTGAACTTTTTAGGATAGGTAGTTGTTTCATAATTTTATTTAATATTGTTTTTCTTATTGACTAATAATCAACAACAAAAGTATACAAATATTTTAATTTACAAATAAATTTTTTGCACTCCGTTTTTTTGGAATTACATTTGCTATAATAATTCAATAATAATTTAGTTATATAGTCAATAAATAATAAAATATATGAAATACATAATGTTAGCTTTATTTTTTTCTGTTTCAATTTTTGCTCAGGATACCAATAAGTTAGACGAAAAAGGCAAAAAGCATGGACTATGGAAAGGTATTTATGAAGAATCTAAGCGTCCCAGATATGAAGGAACATTCAATCATGGAAAAGAAACAGGAATATTCAAGTTTTTTGATGATACTAAAGATGGAACCGTAATAGCTACAAGAGAGTTTAATACAAAAGACAATTCCTGTTATACAATTTTCTATAACCAAAAAGGAAATAAAGTCAGTGAAGGTAAAG
>Ga0209572_1001439_pt1 | contig 16437 bp, 17 predicted proteins | sample EBPBio232012_DNA_FD_185867 | JGI IMG/M metagenome (GOLD analysis project Ga0209572, IMG submission 185867) | Wastewater treatment Type I Accumulibacter community from EBPR Bioreactor in Madison, WI, USA - Reactor 1_1/23/2012_ DNA (SPAdes)... | ecosystem: Engineered > Bioreactor > EBPR >...
GCAGCCCGAAGCCCGAAGCCCGAAGCCCGAAGCCCGAAGCCCATGACCCTCCACCTTTCCGGATTCGCATTCGTCGTCAATGCCCCGCTGGCCAGCGGTATGCGCGGCGCGGGCGTGGGGCTGGACTGCACCCGCATCGCCGAGGCGATTGCCCCGGCCGTGGAGGGGCAGGCCGTCAACGAAAGCTGGGTGGTGATGGTGCCGCTGGGGCAGCGCAGCCTCCCTGCCGAAGTGCTCGACGCGGCCGAGGCTGCTCGCAACGCTCCCGTGCCGCTCTCGCTCTCGTGGGTGGATAGCGACGGTTGCCCGGACCTGTCGTTCGTCGGTGTGCGGAATACCGTGGAAGGGCTACGCGGCCTTGGGCTGGGCACGGACGCGCTCGTCGTCGTGCGGGTCGGGTAACGAGCACCAACCGCCCATCGCTATGTTCGCCCGCAAACGCTCGGCCTCGCCCGAAACGCCGCGCACGCTCGCACCGGGTACGGTCACGCGGCTCGTCGCGCAGCAGCACGACGCCGAGCGCGTGTCGGTGTACCTGGACGACGCCTTCGCCTTCGGCGTCCACCGCGACCTTGTACTCGAACACGGCCTTCGCAAAGGGTTGATGCTGGACGTGGCCGCGCAAGACGCGCTGGTGGCCGCCGACCGCCGCCTTCGTGCGCGCTCCACCGCCCTCGGCTTTCTTGCGCACCGCGCCCGCACGCGCCGCGAAGTGGCCGACCGCCTCCGCCGCGACGACCATCCCGACGATGTCATCGACGAGGTGCTCGTTTGGCTGGACGAACGGTCGCTTTTGGACGACGCGGCCTACGCCAAGCAGTACGCCGAATCCCGCCAGCGCAGCCAAGGCTACGGCCCGGCGCGGGTGCGGCAGGAATTGGCGCGGCGCGGCGTCCCCAAAGCCGACGCCGAAGAGGCCGTCTCGGAGACGTTCGACCCCGACGACGTGGCGGCGATGGCCCGCGAACAAGCCGAAAAGCGCCTGCCGCAGGTGCTGCGCGAACCCGACCGGCAAAAGCGCCGTCGCAAACTGTTCGACTTTCTCGTCCGAAGAGGCTTTCCCTACGACGTGGCCGGCGAGACGACGGAGGCCGTACTTCGCGAGGCCGACGCGGCGGATTCGGAGGACTGATCGGGCGTCTCGGCGAGGTGCTTGCCGCAGAGGCGGCAGAAGCGGGCGTCGGCGTCGTGGCGGACGTCCGGGTGCTGCGGGCAGCGTAGGGCGGCGGCAGGGCGCGTTGCGTTGGCGATCTCCACCGTGACGATGCCCGTCGGGACGGCGATGATGCCGTAGCCGAGGATCATAATCACCGTGGCGAGCAGCTTGCCCATCGGCGTCGCGGGCGAGATGTCGCCGTAGCCGACCGTCGTGAGCGTCACGACGGCCCAGTAGATGCTCATCGGGATGCTCGTGAAGCCGTTCTGCCCGCCCTCGACGAGGTACATCAGCGAGCCGAGGATGGTGACGAGCGTGAGCACGGTGAAGACAAACACCGCGATTTTGCGGCGGCTGGCCGCGAGCGCCGCCGTGAGCGTGCTGGCTTCGTCGAGGTAGCGGACGAGTTTGAGCACGCGGAAGATGCGCAGAATCCGCAGCAGCCGAATGACCAGCAGAAACTGCGCTCCCGGCACCAGCAAGCTCAGGTAGAACGGCAGCACCGCCAGCAGGTCCACCACGCCGAAGAAGCTTCGGGCGTAGCGCATCGGGTGCGCCACGATTGCCAGCCGAAGCAGGTACTCGGCGGTGAACAGCAGCGTTAATCCCCACTCGATTCGTCTCAGCAACACGCCGTGCTCGGCCCGGAACGACGACACCGATTCGAGCATCACCACGACGACGCTCAGCAGAATGACCGCGATCAGGGCCAGATCAAACCGTTTGCCGGCGGGCGTGTCGGCCAAAAACACCACCCGGTAGGCGCGGGTGCGCCACGACGGTGGCCCGTCGGGCGGGGGCGGGTCGCTCAGCAGCGGCGCGTGGGGGCGTTCAGGATCCATCGCGGGCGGCCAAAAGAGCCAGCGCGGCCACGGCCAGCGCGTGCGTGAACGCGCCCTCGCGCACCAGACGCGGCACGTCGGCCCACGGCACGAGCGCCACCTCAATGTCCTCCGTGTCGTCGAGCGCGAGCGTGTCGGAGATGCGCCGGACGCCCCGCACCAGCACCGTGTGCGTTTGGTTGGAGAGGATGGCCGGGTTGGAATCGACCGCGCCGATCACCTCGGGCGCATCGCCGTCGCCGTAGCCGGTTTCTTCGCGCAGCTCGCGGAGGGCGGCTTCCAGCGGATCTTCGCCCGCATCCATCACCCCACCGGGGATTTCGAGCGTCACCCGACCCACGCCGTGCCGGAACTGCCGCACGCACACCAGTTCGTCGGCGTCGGTGAAGGCCAGCACGTTCACCCAGTCGTTCGTCTCCAAGACGTAGAAGTCGTGCGCGTCGCCGGTGTGCGGTGCTTCGACCCGCCGCTCGACGAGGCGAAAGACAGGCGCGGCGACGAGGTCGCGCTGGCCGAGCGTTTTCCACGGACGGGGCATGCGGCGTTGGGGGATGGATGCAGGTTGGGGGTGCGCTCGTCAGCCTTCCTCCGTTTCCCACTCCAGCGCCTCGGTGTCGAGCAGGGCGGCGAGGAGGTCGGGGAAGTCCACGGCATCGAGGTGTGGAAGCAGGTCGTGCGCGTCGAAACGCTCGCGGTCGGCCAGCAGAGGCGCGGCGAAGGCGAGGTCGGGTTCGAGCCGGAAGGCGAGGCCGTGGGCAAACAGCGTGGCGTCGCCGTTGGGATGGCGCAGGTAGGCGAAGCGCGTGCCGGGCACATGGCGCAAGGCAAGGCCGGCGCGCACAAAGTCGGCCACGGCCTGCGCGCCGGGGTGACCGTCGCCGTCGAAGTCCATCTCCTCGTTCATCTCCTCCTCGAAAGCCGCGAGGCCGGGGTCGAGCACGTCAGGCTCCTCGGCGAGTGCGCCATCGCCCGAGGCGGCATCGGCCACGTCGAGCGCGTCGGGGTCGAAGAAATCGTCGTCGAACCCCTCGTCGAGGGGCATCGCCTCGCGGCGCGGTTCGGTCAGGTGGCGGCCCAGCCAGTTGGCAAACCCCTCCGGATGGTCCACGAGATCCAGCAGCAGCCGCCGGGCGCGTTCCACCGCTTCCGGAGCCAGTTCGCCGGGGCGGTCGGTGGGCGTAAGGTCGGGATCTTCGTAGAAGCGGCTTTCCGGAAGGTCGAGCAGCACCTCTTCGAGCCACCCGCCGACGAGATCGGCCGCCGACGGGGCGCGAAAACCGAGCGAGATGGTGATGCACTCGCCGAGGGCCACGCCTTCGTGCGCGATGCGCGGCGGCAGGTAGAGCGCGTCGCCGGGGTTGAGCACATACTCGTGCGTCCAGTCGAACCGCTCCAGCACGGCCACATCGAGGCCGTCTTGCACCGCATCGTCGTCCACCGGCGCATGGCCGATGCGCCAGCGGCGTTGCCCGTGGCCCTGCACGAGGAAGACGTCGTAGTGGTCGATGTGCGCGCCCACGCCCGCACCGTCGGGGGCGAGGCTCACCATCACATCGTCGAAGCGCCAGCGCGGCAGAAACGCCAGCGGATCGAGCAACGCTTTCGCTTCCGGCACCACCGTCTCGATGGCCTGCACGAGAATCGCCCACTTGCCGCGCAGCGTGCGCACGTCGCGGGGCGAGAGCGGGCCGTGGCGCAGCTCCCACGGGTATTCGCCGCCGTCTTGAAGGATCAGGCGGGAGACGAGGTCGTCGCGCTGGGCCAGACGTTTCACATCGTCGGGCGAGACGACGGAAGCCGCCTCCGGGAACGCGCCGCGCACGAGCAGCGGCTTTTTCTGCCAGTATTCGGTCAGAAAGCGGCGCGGCGAGAGGCCGCCCAGAGCCGCAAGGGGCGCGTCGAAGTCCATGGCGTTCGGGGAGAAGATGCGCTGCTCTACGACCGACACGCGGCGGCGGTTCGGCCCGTCACCCCCGGAACGCGCTCCCGACAAACGGCTGGGCTTGGTACGTCTCGGACTGGCCGCGCGGAATCGTCAGCGGCGTCCAGCCCGGCCCGGCGTGATGCTTGGCGAGGAGTACGATCTGCCCGACGTGCGACGACACATGCGCGAGCGAGCGCAGCAGCGCGTCGAATACGGTGTGCGGCTGCTGCCGGATGGTGACGGTGCGCGACAGGTCGGCGTCGGTGAGCGCGTCGAGCGTCGTCAAGAGCGCCGTCCAGCCCTGTTGCCACGCGGCGCGGGCGTCGTTGGGCATCACCGGCTCGAACTCGCGGTCGCGGTGCCGATCCGGCTTCTCGCCGTCGGTCGTCAGGAAATCGGTGAAGCGGCTCGTCAGGTTGCCGCCGACGTGGCGAACGATCACGGCCAACGTGTTCTCGCCTTCGGCAGACGTCTCGCCGGGAAGCGCCCGGTTCCACGCATCGTCGTCAACCTGAGCGAGCGCGGCTTCGGCAAGGGCACGGTAGGCGGAAAAGCGAGCGCGCAGAGGAGGCAAAAAGAGGTCAGCCATCGGCGTCAAACTTGGTGGGGGCGCAGACGAGTTCGCCGAGCATCGGGAGGGCCTGCGCCTCGGTGAGATCGCCTCCGTTGATTCCGTCGCCCAACACAGAGTTCCAGCCGCCGCGCCCCATCCGTAGGGCGACTTTGGTCGCTCCGTTCGTGCCGTAACCAACCGGCGAACGGGGCGTTGGGAGACGAAACCCCATGCCTCCCATGCCAACTCCTCCGCCTCCGGGTGCCTTTTGGGACGAGCGCTACCGAACCGATGCCTACATCTACGGCGAGCAGTCCACGCCCTATCTCGCCGCCCAACGCGAGCGCTTGCGACCGGGGACGACGGCGCTCGTGCCTGGCGACGGCGAAGGCCGCGACGGGGTCTGGCTGGCCGAGCAAGGCCTTGACGTGACGACCGTCGACGTCTCCGCCGAGGGCGTCCGCAAGGCGCTGGAGCTTGCCCAACGGCGCGGCGTGACGCTTGCGGCGGTGCAGGCCGACCTGACGACGTGGGATTGGCCGGTGGCGGCGTTCGACCTCGTCGCGTCGATTTACCTCCACCTGCCGCCCGCGGCGCGCGCCGCCGTGCACCGCCGGATGGCCGAGGCGCTGCGCCCTGGCGGTCTGCTGGTGATCGAGGCGTTTCGGCCCGAACAGGTGCGGTTCCGCGAGGCGTACGGCTCGGTAGGCGGGCCGCAGGCGGTGGAGATGACGATGACCGAGGCGATGCTGCGGGAGGATTTCGCCGATCTGGACGTTGTGGAACTGGCGTCCGAGGAAACCGACCACGGCAACGACGGCGCGCACCGAGGCCGCGCAGCGGTCGTGCGTGGCGTCTTTCGGAGGCCGGCGTAACCTCTGGACGAATGAGCCGTTTACGACCTTCAACCTTTTGTCCTCCGCCCCCTCGATGCGTCTCACCGATTACGAACGCGCTGCCCTCCGCGACCTCGACCGCTGGCAAGCCGGCGACCCTTCCCCGCTCATGCAGGTCATCGGGCTGGCGATGAAGCCGGTGGACTGGGCGGTGGACAAGGTCGTGCCCCACAGCGTGATGGAGCAGGCCTCCGACGCCATCGAGAAGTTCCTCGACGTGCTCGCCGAAGGCTCGCAGTGGACGTTCCAGACCGAAACGATCCTCCGCGACTTGCGCGGCAAGGGCGTGGAGGCCGAAACGATTGCCGATCTCCGCCACGCGCCGATGGACGTGCTCGACGCGTACGCCAAGAGCCTGTTCGCCGAGAACACGCTGCTTGCGGCGCTCGAAGGCGGCGGCACGGGCCTCGGCGGGGCGCTGCTGATGGTGGCCGACATTCCGCTGCTCTTCTCCATCAACCTGCGGCTCATCCAGCAGATTGGCGCGGTGTATGGGCTGCCCGTCACCGGCCCCGAGTTTCGCCCGCTCGTCATCGCCATCTACAACGTGGCGGCGTCGGGGTCGAAGGAGAGCAAGCTGGAGGCGATGCGCGAGATTTCGGTGGCGGCGGCGGCGTTCGCCCGCGACGTGCCCTACAAGGGCCGCGTCTCCGGCACGTTCCGCGACCAAAGCCGTCAGATGCCCCGCGAAATCGCCAAGGCGCTGCTCTCGCGCAAGGTGTTTCAGGCCGTGCCCATCTTCGGCGCGGCGGTGGGCGCGGGCGTCAACTACTGGTTCACGCAAGAGGTGGCCGAAACGGCCTTCCAACTCTTCCGCTCCCTCTTCTTGGAGGTCAAGGAGCGGGAGTGAGCGTTTCGTTCGCCTACCGCGTCGGTTTGGGCGGCGGGCGTTCGCCGCAGCGGCGGATGAGCACGCGCGGCGGGTCGGCGTAGGGCATCAGATCGAGCGCGGCGCGGGCCTGATCGACGGCGGCGGCGCAGTTGCGCTCGGCGCGGTAGCGCTCGGCAGCCTCCATCCGAAGCCGGTAGGTGCCGGGATCGATGAGCGCGGCCATCGCCACCGGCGCAGCGGCATCGGTGTTCTCTTGGATGCCCATCGCCACGACGTGCCCGAGGCTTTGGAGCACGAACACGCCACCCACCACGCCCACGAGCGCCCGGCGCAGCCTACGCCGCCTCGGCACCTCGTCGGAGGTGGGCAGTTGGGTGACGGGCGCGAGCGCGCCCAAGGCCAATCCGACGAAAAACGCCGGCGTGGGCAGCAGCAAGACGGCGTCGAAGGCACCGCAGACGACCGTGGCCGCGAGCACGCCCGTGCGGGCCAGCGCCGCCCCGGCGTCGGCGTCGGTGGAGGCCGTCCGGACACGCCGCAGGCTTCCGAGACCGACGAGCAGCGCGAAGGCGCCGAGGAGTCCGCCCACCAAAAAGCCGCGCTCGGCCACCGTCGCCACGAGATCCGACGACGGCCACGGGTTCATCGCCATCCCCGTTGCCTTGGACAGCGACGGGTCGCCGGGCGGAGCGTACGCGGGGTAGACCACCGGCCAGTTGCCCGGCCCAACCCCGACGAGCGGATGGTCGCGGGCGATGTCCGCCGTGTGCTGGTACTGGAGAACGCGTCCGCGCCCAGAGCCCTCGCTGGCGTTCACAAGGTCGCGAAGGGAATCGGCGTAGGGGTTTTCCGAATTCCAGCGCAGCGCGTTGGGCAGCGCCAGCGCGAGGCCGAGGCCAATCAGCGCCGCGCCGCCAAGCATCAAGAGCCGCGCCTTCGGCGCTTCCCACCGCCGCAGCCACGCGCCCACGGCAAAGACGACGAGCACCGCCACCGTGGCCACCCACGCCGCCCGGCTTCGGGTGATCACGATCACACCCACCAGCAGCATCAGCACCGGCAGCGCCGCCAGTGCCCACCGCGCTCGTCGCGCGCCAAACGCACCCGCCACCACGAGCGGCAGCGCCAGCGCCGCCACATGCGCCACGGCGTTGCGGTTGCCGAGCGTTCCTCCTGGCGAGCGCAGCACGCTGAACAGATCGGACGTCACGCCGAACGCTTGCAGCACCGCCGTGATGGCCACCGCCGCCGCACCGGCCACGACGATCCCGACGAGTTCACGCCGGAAGCCGTCGCGGGCGAGCACGCGGCCCACCACATAGAGCGCGGCGCTCGACGTGCTCACCGCCAGCGCCCGCAGCCCCAGCCACGGGTTCACCGCCGTCAGCACAGAGAGTGCGCTCAGCACCGTCAACGCCACGAGCACCCCGTCTTCCCATCGCTGCACCTGCCCTTGAGTGCGTTTGAGCACCGACCGAAGAGCCAACAGTGCTGTCAGGTGAAGGGCCAGTTCCTTGGGGGCGTAGAACCGGTCAAGATCGTAATCGAAAAACGGCAGCGCCACGAGCGCCACGCCCAACGCCCCGAGCGCCACCACGACCAACGCCCGTCGGCCGGTGCGCGAGGCCGAGGTGAGGGCGGGGACAGGTACCGGTGGGGCTTGATCTGCCACAGAAGGCAACTCCGAGGCAGGCGGACGGCGGCGGGGAAGAATACGACTCATAGCCGCCTGTGACGATCTGATGCGAGGCAGGTTGCAGTGTTGGCAGACCCTCTTCGGAGGAAGCACCCCAACAGAAGCACTCTCGGCGAACCTTCGGGGGCGATGCGCGTGCATTCGTCCTTCTTTCATAATCTCGATCCCCTGAACGTCACCCTCCAACGGCTTCGCGACCTCGCCACAACGCTGGCGCAGCGCTCCCGCGTGCCGTTCTCGAACCGCCCCGAGGGCGTCGTGCTGCTGCTCGACGACGGGCGTACCGTGCCGGGCGTTCGCCTCGACTCCACGGCGTTCCCGCTCACCATCCCTGCTGCCACTGCCGCGTGGTGCATCGCGCAGGTGGTCGCTCCCCAAGCCGCAATCGTGGCGGCCGCGAGCTCCTCTGAAATCTTGGCCGCCGACGGCGAGCCGCTGCATACGGATTTCGGCCTCGACCGGGTGGAGACTTTGCCGTGGGCGGCGGTGCGTCCCAATACCTCGCTTCCCCACCTAAGCGACTGGGCCACTCCGTTTCTTGTCGGAAGGGTCGAGACGCCGGGCGAAGGCGTGGCCATGGCCCGAACGGTGGCCGTCCGTGCCCGTGTGCCCGCGTCGGACTTTCCCGTCGGATGCGTTGGTCAACTGCCCGACGGGCGGCTCGTCGGCGGCGTAAACGTCGAGGTGGACGATTGGACGCGCAGCCTCTGCGCCGAGCGCACGCTCGTATCGCTCGTGGCTGCCTACGGCCTCGACACGCCTACCGACCTGTACCTGACCTGCCTCAAAGCCTCGTGCACGCCCTGCGGCGGGTGCCGTCAGGTGTTGATGGATCAGTTTCCGGCGGCGACGATCTGGATGGATCGGGGCGAGGCCGCGCCCGAGCGCACGTCGCCGCCCTCGCTGCTGCCGGGGGCGTTCGTGGGTGAAGGGCTATAGATGGGGTGTAGGGTGTCTCGTGTACGATGGAATCTACAGAGGTCTTTTTGTTGCATCATAAACAACACACGAACCCTTCTTGGTCGATGATCCGTCTGCTTGCCGTTGTGCTTACCCTGACAGGGTGGTTGCTCCCTACCGCCGCTGCTGCCCAAACCGCCGCTTCGCACGCCGACGCCCACCGGGCATGGGTGTTCTTCCGCGACCGCGCCGGGGCCGAGCGGGTGCCTGCAACGCCCGAAGCCGAGGCCCGGCGGGCGCGGCGAGCGACTTCGGGCGACAGCCTCGACTACGGCGTGTCGATGCGCTATGTTCAGGCGCTCGAACAGCGCGGATTCGCCGTTGAGACGACGAGCCGGTTCCTAAACGCCGCCGTCGTGACCGTCACCGACGACGAGGCGCGGGGCCTGCAAACGCTGCCGTTCGTGCGGGGACTGCGTCCCGTGGCGTCGGGGCGGACGGCGCGGCTGACGCACACGTTTGAAGCGCCCGAGGCCGCCGGGCCGCTGGCAACGTTCGTCGATCCCGCCCCCGAGGCCGCGTCGCTGTTGGCCGACTGCGGCACGTCGTGCACGCAGCTCACCACCGTCAACGCCGTGGCCGCGCTCGACCGGGGCTACAACGGCACGGGCGTCACGCTCGGCATCATCGACACCGAGTTCGGCAGCTTCGCCCACACCGCCTTCGCCGACCTCGTGGCTTCTGGGCGGCTCAAAGGCTACCAGAACTACACCATCGGCAGCCAAACGGATCGCCACGGGCAGGCGTGCGCCTCGCAGATGATCGGCTACGCGGCAGGCAACCTGATTGGCCCCGGCTACGGCGCGAGCCTCTACGCGGCCACCACGGAGTACGCACCCACGGAAACGAACAAAGAGGAAACCGATTTTGTGACGGCGCTCGAATGGATGGAGGCGCAAGGCGTGGACGCCGTGAGCGTCTCGCTCGGCTACACCACGTTTGACACCGGGCAGCGCTCCTACACCTACGCCAACCTGAACGGCGACACCGGCGTGACCACCCGCGCCGCCGACGCCGCCGCCGAGCGCGGGATGCTCGTCGTGGCCGCCGCCGGCAACGAAGGCTGCTCGTCGCCCACCGGCTGCTGGTACTACATCGGCACGCCCGCCGACGGCGACTCGGTGCTGGCGGTCGGCGCGGTGAGTTCGTCCAAGGTCAAGGCTTCGTTCTCCTCGTTCGGCCCCACCGCCGACGGACGCACCAAGCCCGACGTGGCCGCGCAGGGCGTTTCCAACCGCTACGCCTCGGGCGCGACCGGCTACAGCAGCGGCAGCGGCACGTCGTATGCCACGCCCATCGTTTCCGGCGTGGTGGCGATGCTCCTCCAAGCCAACCCCAACCTCCGCCCGATGGACGTGCGCCAAATCCTGCGCGAAACGGCCAGCCAAGCCACCGCGCCCGACAACAGCCTCGGTTGGGGGGTGATCGACGCCGATGCCGCCGTGACCCGCGCGCTGACGTTCGTCGCCAACGACCCCGACGTCCGACCCGCCGACGGCCCGGCGGTGCGCGTCGCCCGCAGCACCTTCACCGGCGAGATGCTGCTGTTCGTGCGCGGCACGGGCGCGGCGCGGGCGGTCGTGTACGACGTGCTGGGCCGTCCGGTCGCGGATTTGTTCGACGGCACGCTCGGTGCGGCAGAAGAGCGCCTCGCCCTGCCTCGCCTTGCGCCCGGCGTGTACGTCTACCGCGTCACCGCCGACGGCGGCGCAGCCTCCGGCACGGTCGTGGTGCGGTAGCGTTTGGGGACCCTGTCAGGGTATTCATAGACACCCTGACAGGGTGAAGCCAGCTTACCGCAGCACGTCTTCGAGGCTCACGGCGGCGGCGGTGCGGGCGTCGCGGTACTTGACGATCATGGGCGCGTAGAGTGCGAGGCCGTGCTGCTGTCCAAACTCCGACTGCACGGCGCGGCTGCCGGGTACGACCACGGCACCGGGCGGCACGACGAGCGGCTGGCCGTTCTCGGCGCGGTGCATCGTGCCGTTTACCAAATCAAACAGCGGCGTGGCAGCGGTGAGTTGCACGCCGGGGGCGAGTACCGCGCCCGCGCCTACCCGCGTGCCCTCGTACACGCCGCAGCCGCCGCCGATCATCGCGTCGTCTTCGATCACCACCGGCATCGCGCCCACGGGTTCGAGCACGCCGCCGATCTGCGCGGCGGCGCTCAGGTGCACGCGCTTGCCGATCTGCGCGCACGAGCCGACGAGCGCGTGGCTGTCCACCATCGTCCCTTCGTCCACGTACGCGCCGACGTTGATGTAGGCGGGCGGCATCACCACGACGCCCGGGGCCACGAACGCGCCGTCGCGAATGGACGTGCCGCCGGGAACGATGCGCACCTTGTCTTCGAGCGCCAAGGTCTTGAGCGGGTACGTGTCCTTGTCGAAGAACGGAAACGGCCCGGCGTGCAGGTCTTTCATCTGCCCCATCCGGAAGCCAATCAAGATGCCCTCTTTCACCCACGTGTTTACCCGCCAGCTGCCCTGCCCGTCGGGTTCGGCGGCGCGAACCTGCCCGTGGCCGAGGAGCACCTTGAAGTGCTGGAAGACCGAGCGGTCGTCGTAGGAGAAGCCATCGCTTTTGCCTTTGATCGCGTCAAGGGCAGAGCGGACGTCGGCGGGGGTGCGCATGGGAGCGAGAGGTCAAGATGACGCAAGATAACGGCATTCTACGACCCCGGATCGTCATTTCTTGAACGTAAGCACCGTGCCCGCTTTGAACTTGGGGTACTTGGAGTTGACGGTGATGATGCCCTCGGGCACACGCACGGTGCTGAGGCGCAGCGTCATCGTAGAGCCGGAGATTTCGGGCTGGGCGTAGACGTCGGCGCGCCACAAGGCGCCGGTGGACGGGTTGGTGATGTTGAGGGTGATGTGGTACTTGTCGGCCACTTCGTCGTCGTCCGTGTACGTCCCGGTGAACGGCCCGGCGATGCGCTCGGTGTCGGAGAGCGGCAACCGGGCGTAGCCGCCCCGGTCGAACTGGCCGTCGTTGATCTGGAGCGATCCGGTGTCGGGCGTGCCGTTGACGGCCACGAGCGTCCACGAGCCGGGCAGCGCACAGCCGATCGGCCCGTCGAGGCACTTGGCCCCGAGGAGGTCGCAGCCCGCCATCGGAAGGAGCGCGGCGACAAGCGCAAGGCGCAGGGCAGCGGTCATTTCGTCAAGGTGAAACGGTGGTGCGTGGTATAGGCGGCTCCGGCGGCGATGGTGTAGGCGCTCCACACCTGCTTCGAACTGCTCGCCTCGTCGATGGTGTAGGGGATGTCGGTGGGATTCCCCTCGCCCACGAACACCAAGCGCTTGCGCTCGTGGTCGGTGGTGATCACGTAGCAGCGGTTGCCCACACCCGTCATCTTCAAGACCCGGTCGTTTTCGCCAGCCGACTCTAAGGTGAGGGTCGGGGAGCACACGACGACCTTGGCGATCTCGGCGGTGCCTGTGCTGGTCTGTGCCGGTTGCGGCACGACCGTCCCGTCGGGATAAATCACGTCCAGCGTGGAGGTGATCGTCCACGTGCCGTCGAGCTGGCGCATCAGGTCGTCGCGCTTGTCGAGGTAGCTCTCGCGAACCATGTCGCAGCCCGCAAGCGGTAGAAGCAGAAGAAGCGGAAGAAGGCGCATGTTGAAGAGCGAATGGTCGAGGTCCGAAGCAGGGGGCGTCACGACGCGGAGCACGCGGGCGTGAAGTCGCTTGCCTTCTTGGACGAGCGGATGAAGGTGTTGGGTGAACCGGACGGGAACGTAATGGTCAGGTTGTCGCCGGACGCGCTGAGCGTCCACGTTGCTGTGGTGCCGCCTTGGCTGACGGTGAAGCGGTCGCCATCGATCTTGGTTACGACGAACGTGAGTGAGGTATAGCAGTCCGGGCCCCTGTCCACCGTATCGTTCTGGTAGTCGTAGGTGACGATGGCGGACTTGGAAATGTTGAAGTAGAAGATGTCGGAGCCGCCATACGCCCAGACGCCGTAGGGGCCGTCCTCGTCGTTGGGGGAATCGCACCCAGCGACAAACGGCGCGGCGGCGACAAGGGCGAGAAGCAGGAAACGACGCATAGCGGGCGGGGAAAAGGCCAATCGTCAAAGGTCAAGGGACGGGATCGAGGTCTGAGGGTTGCGCCAGCAGCCGACTAAAACAGCCGCACGTCGACGCCGACGGTCAGGCGCGGCCCAACGAAGTCGCGTCCGTGGATCGCCGCGCCGTCGTCGAGGCCGTTGGGGTCGTTCATGAAGCGGGCGTAGTCGGAGGGGAAGTAGTCGTTGAGCTGGAAGGTGTCGTAGTCGGTGAGCGGCAGCCGAATGTCGCCGCCGATCTCGATGGGCCAGAGCAGCCGCACCGTCGGCGTGATGCGCCCGAGCGTGATGCCGACGGTGCCACCCACGCCGAGGAAGGATTCGTCTTGGGTGTAGATGCCGTTGATCCGCTGTTCGCTGCCGAAGCTCTCGCTGCCGTCGGCGTAGACGGTTTTTGCGCGGACGGTGGCGCGGCGCACGATGGCATCGGTGGTGGCACCCACGAACAGCCGGTCGTTGAGCTGGTAGGTCAGCGACACGCCAAACATCTGGTCGTTCACGTCCATCTCCACGACGTGCTGGTAGTTGCCTGCCACCGTAGACTGCACGGTTTGCGGCGATTCAATCGCCCCGGCAAGGTACAGATCGAAGCCGAGACGGTCCACGCGGAGCTTGTAACCGAGGCCCACAACCGGGCGCACGCGGGTCGTTTCAAGCGCTCCCATGGGGTTGATCGCCGCCGCGCCCATTGTGGCGTTGTAGGTCTCGGAGAAGTCGGCGATGCGGCCCCTTGGGTCGATCTTGTGGGCCTCCATCCCCGCATAGAGGTAGAGGCCGGTGGTCTGGGCGACCGACGCGGGCGCGGCGAGGACGGCTGCGAGTGCAAGCGAGGCGAGGCGCATGGGCGACGTGGGGAAGCGCCCGTACGATAGGGTACCGCCGAGCACTGGTCCATCCACCGTTTGGGGGATTTTGCCGAGGCTCGAACGATGCCGGTAGAGGACGCTCTCGGTCGCACCGCCGCTCGTGGTCGAGCGGGGCACGCGCGGCGAAGCCGCGCCTCCGGTCTGGGCGCAGTTGTCGTAGTCGCCGTCGCTGTGGTTTACAAGCGGGCGCGGCGCAGGCTGAGGGCGTTGGCCGCCACGATCAGCGTGGACAGGCTCATAAACACCGCTCCGGCAGCGGGCGTGAGCGTGATGCCCCACGGCGCGGCCAGCCCAGCGGCGAGCGGGAGCGCCACGACGTTGTAGGACGTGGCCCAGAACAGGTTCTGCCGCATCTTCCGGTAGGTGAGGTCGGACAGGCGAAGCACCCGCACCACGTCCACCGGATCGTTTTCGACCAGCACGACGTCGGCGGACTCGATGGCGACGTTCGTGCCGGCCCCGATGGCGATGCCAAGGTCGGCTTCCAGCAGCGCGGGCGCGTCGTTGATGCCGTCCCCGACGAACGCGACCTTGCCGTAGGCCGTGCGCAGTTCGCGGACGCGGGCGGCTTTTTCGGCGGGCAGCACCCGCGCGATGGCCTTGGTGAGGCCCAGTTCCTGCGCCATCGTCTGGGCAACGGCGTCGGCATCGCCTGTGATCATCACCGTTTCGAGGCCCAGCGCCTTGAGCTGGGCGACGGCCTCGCGGGCGGACGGGCGCACTTGGTCGGCCAAGGATACGAGCGCAAGGGGGCGCTGCGCGTCGAAGAGGATCACGGCGCTTTCGCCTCGGGCTTCGGCGTGGTGCAGCGCCTCGCCGAGCGACGCATCGGCGGCGAGGCCAAACTCGGTTTCCCAGCCGGGTCGTCCCACCCACACGCGTTTTCCTTCGACCCGTCCGCTCACGCCCTTTCCTGCCGTCACGTCGAAGTCCTCGACCGGAGGAACGGCCAGTCCGTGCTGCCGGGCGGCGGCGAGGATGGCGGCGGCGAGCGGGTGTTCGCTGCGGGCTTCGAGGGCGGCGGTGAGGCGCAGCGCCGCGTCGGCGTCGATTCCTTCGGCGGGCACAACGGCCGTCACCCCGAAGCGGCCTTCGGTGAGCGTGCCGGTTTTGTCGAACCCGACCACCCGCACGTCGCGGGCGCGCTCGAACGCCTCGCGGTTGCGCAGCAGCAGGCCGTTTCGAGCGGCGAGGGCGGTGGCGTTTGCGATCACCAGCGGAATGGCGAGGCCGAGCGCGTGGGGGCAGGCCATCACGAGCACCGTGATGGTGCGCTCGACGGCGAGCGCGAGCGGAAGCCCCAGCAGCAGGTGGCCGACGAAGGTGGCCGCCCCGGCTCCGACGGCCACATAGAACAGCACCCCGGCGGCCCGGTCGGCAAGGCCCTCGTAGCGGCTGCGCGACGCCTGCGCGTCGGCAATGAGGCGCTGGATTTGCGACAGCGTGGTGGCCTCGCCCGTGCGAAGCACCTCCACGGTGAGCGCTCCCTCGCCGTTGATGGAGCCGGCCACGACCTCGTCGTCCACGGCTTTGGATACGGGCCGCGACTCGCCGGTGAGAAACGCCTCGTTCACGCTCGACGCGCCGTCTTGGACGCGTCCGTCGGCGGGCACCTGCTCGCCCGGTCGCACGAGCAGCCGGTCTCCCACGCCCACGTTGGCAAGGGGGACTTCTTCGGTGCTGCCGTCGGGTTGGAGGCGGTGGGCGGTGGCCGGGACGAGCGCGGCGAGGTTGTCGAGGGCGTGCGAGGCCCGTTGGACGCTTGCCATCTCTATCCAGTGGCCCAGCACCATCACCACCACGAGCGTGGCCAACTCCCACCACAGCGCCATCCCCGAGGCCCAGCCCAGCGCCACGGCGAGGCTGTAGACGTACGCCACGGTGATGCCAAGCGCCACGAGCGTCATCATGCCCGGACGCCGGATTCGAAGCTCGTCGACAGCGCCTTTGAGGAAGGGCGCGCCGCCGTACACATAGAGCGCGGTGCCGAGCAGCGGCGCGACCCACGGCGCGCCGTTTCCGAACGGTGCTTGCTTCCCGAACAAGCTCCAAAAGTGCGGGTCGAAGGCGAGCACGCCCACGCCGAGCGCGAGGCTGCCCCAGAACTTCCGGCGGAACATCTCCGGACTGTGCCCTGCGTGCTTGTCGTGTCCCGCGTGGGCGTCGTTCCCCGGCGAGGTGCCGTGTCCGGCGTGCTTGTCGTGCCTGGCGTGCTTGTCGTGCCCCGCGTGGGCGTCGTGTTCCGCGTGGGCGTCGTGCCCGGCGTGCGACGCGTGGGTGTCGTGCTCCGCGTGAGCGTCGTGTTCCGCATGGCCCGCCTGCGTTTCCGGTTCGCTGGGGTCGGCGTGCGACGCATGTCCGGCGTGGGGCGTTTGTTCGTCGCGTGGCGACGGGTCGGAGTGCGCGGCGTGCGGGTCCATACGGGTTGGGGATGGGGGAGATGATGCTGCCGTCTCTATATGCTATCGGGCTGGGGCGGCGGTGACCGGATTGGCCCTATCCCCGAGATCGAGGATAGGGCGTGGGGGCTGGCGGCAAGGGCGAGCGTTGCGCCCGCAATCTAACGGCTCTCGGGCGGGAGCGGTCAGTGGGCGTGCGTCGCGTGGCTGTCGAGGCCGACGGTGAACTGGGCGGTGCG
>Ga0209572_1001441_pt1 | contig 16413 bp, 7 predicted proteins | sample EBPBio232012_DNA_FD_185867 | JGI IMG/M metagenome (GOLD analysis project Ga0209572, IMG submission 185867) | Wastewater treatment Type I Accumulibacter community from EBPR Bioreactor in Madison, WI, USA - Reactor 1_1/23/2012_ DNA (SPAdes)... | ecosystem: Engineered > Bioreactor > EBPR >...
CACCATCAATCATCATACTGTTGACTTTATCCGCGCCTGTTCCACCAAGTGCTTTCACGTAGTCAAAATCACCGTCTGAATCATACTTGCAATAGAAGATATCTGTTGAACCAACACTTGGAACGGAATTGCCGTTTCCTGCAAAATCAACTGATCCACTATAATTACCTGCCACGTAAACCGCACCTTCCGAATCAACAAGGATATCAGAGCCTTCGTCCAAGCCAGCTCCACCAATTCTTTTGGCAAACAGATTAAAACCAAGAGCATTGTACTTGCCTACAAATACATCTTCTGAACCATTACTTTCTAATAGTATCTCACTAGCTAAAGGTGCAAAATCAGCTGTGCCTGAAAAATGACCTGTAACATAAGCGAAGTTGTTGGCATCGACAGCTATTGAAGTCGGTCTGTCATCACCAGGACCTTCGACAATATTGTGCGCGTATTCATAATTACCATATTCATCGTACTTGGCTAAAAAGACATCGGTACCTCCTGCACTGCTTACATTGTTATTCCACGCCTCATCCGGATTAAAATCTGCAGTTTCTGAGAAATAACCGGTGATGTAGATGTTGTTCGAATTGTCCACAGCTATAGAAACCCCGCTGTCCGGACCTGAACCACCCACGGCTTTGGCAAACGCATAATTTCCATTGGAGTTATACTTAGCAAAGAATACATCCGTGGAACCTTCCGATGTCAGATTAGCAACACCAGCGTTTGCAGGATTGAAATCAACGGTGCCCGAAAATCTTCCGGTGATGTAAATGCTTCCTTCATTGTCAACAGCAATATCGAATGCATAGTCACCGGAACTTCCACCTATGCTTTTGGCAAACAAGTAGTTTCCATCTGCATCATACTTAGCGAAGAAAATATCTGCCGTGCCCTCACTCTCTAACTCTGCAACAGCAACTGCCGGGTTAAAATCAACCGTTCCTACGAAATACCCAGCCATATAGATGTTACCATCCAAGTCGGTAGCTACAGAGTAGCTTGATTCACTTGAAGTTCCTCCAATACCAATAGCCCAGTCCAAGACTAACTGGCTATGGCTGAAAAATGAGAAGGCACAAAAGAGCACAACGAGTAATTGTTTTTTCATGAGAGTTTATTTTAATAGTTATTTTTATTATCGTTTAGAGTGATACGGGAGTTTGATGGAAGCAAATGTGATTAAAGGATAAAGGTTGAGCAATACGACAAAAGACGTAATTCAATATTTGTTGGAACATATAAAAATGGGGGAGACAACTAAACAACTAAAATGAAAATCCTCCGGACTATTCACGGTTCAGTTATTTTTTACTCTTATTTTCTTAGTTGTAATGATTTTTTGATCCTTGTCTTTGATCAAAACAAAATAAATTCCATTAGATAAATTCCTTAAATCGACTGTTCTAAGTGGTGAGCTAAAAGATGTGTCAGTCATAAGAACCTTTCCTGAAATGTCAGTTATAACTATCATATTGCAACTTGCACCGTCAAAATAGGTGGTGCCGTTTGTCGGGTTCGGAAAAATGTTTATGTTGTTTGAATTATACTCTTCGATGGATGTGATAATAACGTTATAGCAATCGGACACAGAGCTACATTCGTCAATACTAACTTCCACTGAATAGTTGCCTGAATTCGTGGATGTAAATGACTGTGAAGTTGCGCCATTAATTTCAGAATTGTTGTTGTCGCAATCTAGCCATTGGTAAGTTGCACCCTGTTGCAATGCAGTCAGCGTATTACCGCTCAGCGAGACCTCAGTATTGATAATCTGAATGTTCAGATTCAGTGTGATGGTGCTGTCGCAGCCCGCTTTATTGGGGATAATTTGAGTAAAAGTTCCGGACTCACCGTACGATGTGCCGTTTAAGATATAGCTGGCATTACACGTGTTGATATTAAGATTGGCATGTGTGTTAAGGCAGATTTCAGACAGTCTGAATTGCGCTATAAACATATCCATTGCTCCCTGGCTCGTGAGTAATGTTTGTCCATTGTCAGGGTCAAAATCTACTGTCCAATAAAAATAGCCGGCTAGGATAATATCACCATCATTTGAAATAGACATGGTATTACCTCGGTCATGAGCTGGGCCACCAATACTCTTAGTGTATGACCAAAAGCCGGAGCTGTCGTATTTGCTGAGGAATATATCATAACTTCCGTTGCTTAAGTGGTTGTCCACTGAACCTGGAAAAGTTATTGGATTAAAATCTACAATTCCAGTGAATGTACCAAGTACATATATATTCTCATCGCTATCTATAGCAATCTTAAAACCAACCTCATAGCCGGTACCCCCGATTACATTAGCGAAAATTTTGACACCAGCCAAACTGAATTTAATTAGAAAGGCATCCCAAGTTCCTGCGCACTGAAGAGTGGTGTTGGAGGAACCGTCATTGATAACAGCCTCGTCACTAAAATGCCCGGTAACGTAAACTCCAGAAGAAGTCAATTGAATGTCTCGGCAGATATCAGAGAGACTACTTCCTATTTGTCTTGCGAATTGAAAACCAAAATAAATGAAACTTTCTCCTAAATCAGTGTATCTAGATAGAAAGGCATCTTCTTGGCCATTACTGGTGAGATTATTAGTGCCGATTCCAGGATTAAAGTCGGATGTTCCTAAAAAGTATCCCGTCACATATATATTACCGATATTATCTAAAGCAATAGCTTGAGCTGAAGCATTTCCGGGTCCTCTTGCAATATTTGCAGAAGCCAAGTAGTTTCCGTTTAAGTCATATTTTGCAAGAAACACATCTGCTTCACCCGCACTTGTGAGGTTAGCATCAATGCTAAAATTGGCCGTTCCATGAAAACTGCCGGCTATATAGATATCACCATCATTATCAACAGCAATAGCTAAATCGTAGGGAGTATCAGGACTATATGCGCGGCTAATACTTTTTGCGAATACAAAATCTCCATTGGTGCTGAATTTTGCAATGAATACATATCTCTCCCCAAAACACGTAATGTTATGAGTTCCACTTCCTGGATCAAAATCAACCGTCTCTTCGAAATTACCGACTATAACAGGGTTTTCAGTTTCATCAAGCGCAATAGCTATTCCTTCATCTTGGCCTGTTCCACCAATGCTCTTGGCATAGATATTATTACCATTCGGATCATATTTAGCTAAGAATATATCATTACCACCTGCACTTGTTAGGTTGTTCACATTACCACTAGGATTGAAGTCAACCGTACCCATAAAATAGCCCGTTACATAGATGTTTCCTTCGCTGTCGATAACTGATGAGGTAATATTATCGTATGAATTGTGCGCATCTAAGCCTGAATTCCCCATACCAATAGCCCAATCTAATGAAGGCTGACCATCTATATAAGCAACGAATAATATAAGTGTCAGATTAAGTATTGCTTTTATCATAATAAAAGCGAATTGAGTGATTTAAGTAATACGAAGCAATACGACAAAAGACGTAAAATCTGTTTACCGGAAGCAGTTGTATAAAATCGTATAATATATAAATGGCAAATTCATCCCTTGAAGTAGAGAGCACTTATCGGATTCATCGTTTTTTATTTTTCTACCAAACGTTTTACCTGGGCTTGTAGCAACTCAAGTTGTTTTTGTTGAGCAAGTATTTTAGCGGATTGTTGCTCAATCATTTCTTGCTGTTCTTGTACAGCCTTTACTAGTGGCACAACAAATTCTGCATATCTCAAAGCGTAGTAATCATGTTCGTTTTTCGGTGCGTCCACACCACTGAATTCGAAACCAATTGATTTTGCCGCTTGCTCAACTTCTTGCGCAATAAACCCTGTTTGAAGTACTCTGCTCTTTGAACCTTCGTCATCTCTTCTTCTCAGGCTATCAGGGGTATTCAGGTGATATGCCAAAGCGTCCATGTCCAAATAATACGTTACCGGATTAAGCGCTTTAATAAATGATAATCCCGGAACATTACTTTGAACATTTTGTTTGAAGCGACCATCACTCAAATTAGACCATCCGACATAGCCACCAATACTCGTGATAGGAGCATCTCCAATTCTAATTTGATTTGAAGCTGTAATCGCGCTGTTGAATCCAATGGCCGTACTGTATGAATATGCTGTGCCGGTATAATATGAAGAATATCCTAATGCAGTATTGTAGCTGCCGGTTGTATTTGCAAAAAGTGAGATGCCACCGAAGGCTGTGTTGTTGTTCCCTGTTGTGTTATTCCGCATTGAGCTAATGCCGGTTGCTGTATTGTAATTTCCACTAAGATTAAAAAGTAAAGAGTTAACGCCTATAGCGGTATTATCATAACCGATTGAGTTTGACGCTAAGGCAAAGTATCCAAGGGCTGTGTTTTCATCACCACTAGTATTGGACACTAATGAACGATTTCCGCATGCGGTATTAGAATTTCCTGAATAATTATTTCTCAAACTGTATTCACCGATGGCAGTATTCTGAAATCCGGCAAAATTTGAAAGTAGGGCTTTTCCTCCGATTCCAATATTACCACTCGTATGGTTATAGAATAGTGCAGAATCTCCGATTGCAATATTTGCGCTTCCCGTTGTATTATGATAAAGTGAATTTGGGCCATTCGCAATATTTCGATTTCCGGTTGTATTGTGATACAAGGCTTGCATTCCGGTTGCCGTATTGAATGAACCAGTTGAGTTGTAATACAATGCGCTGTAACCATTTGCTGAATTGAAAGAGCCGGTAGTGTTGTTATATAATACCTCCATACCGTTAGCGGTATTGTATTCTCCCGTGGTATTAAGACGAAGGGATTCCGCTCCATTTGCTGTATTGCCATCTCCAATGGTATTGCCAGCTAAGGCGTTCCAACCGCTTGCAGTATTATTGTTCCCGGTAATGTTTGAAAATAGCGCTTCGTTCCCACTCACTGTGTTATTCCTCCCCGTTGTATTAGAAGATCCGGCACTGTTGCCAATAAATACATTTTCATTATCGCTTAAGTCATCGTTGGCCCCGGCACCTTGTCCGATAAAAATTGAGCGACCCGTATTCAGCAATTCTACTTGTCCATGGGTTGTGATGCGCATTTTTTCTTCATTATTGGTTCGAATCATCATTGGCTGATTGTCCTGAGTGCCGATGAAGTTTATGGCAGAATCCGTGTTTGTATTTCCAACAAGGTTCCAGCCACTCATATTTCCTGCACTCAAAGCATATGGAACACTCATTAACTGAGAAGTGCCCATTTCCTGATATGCACTTCCTCCTTGCGGATCCAGTTCAACCATTAGAAAATGAAGTGAGTTGCTCCATAAAATCATTGAAAACTCTCCGGTGACAGGTGTTCCTTGGCCAAGAATCAAATTGACAAGACCCAAAGAATTGGTGTTGGTGTTGTGAACTTCACGATAGACAATTGTTCCGGAAGCACTGCCGCTAATAATGGAAAAACGAAAAGTTACATTTTGGTTGGTAATCAAATTATTGTTGTTATCGCGTACAACAGTTTGATAATTTATACCCTGAGGAACTTGTGCATCCAAACGGAATGAACAAAATACTAATGATAGAAGAATAAAAACTTGCTTGCTCATTTTTGATAGATTAAATAATTTTCTGAACGACATGTATACCCAATAATCCAGAAGTTTCAGATGAAATAATGAATAGATATTGCCCGCTGGAAAAAGGAGTAAAGTCAATTGAATTGATAGTATCAGATCTAAGATTTTCAAGCAGCACCATCTTTCCTGTCAGATCGAAAACTTTTAGCGTGTAATTGTTCACAGGAGAATTTTGAAAATCGACAGAAATACTGTTAGCAAAAGGATTCGGATAAATTTTGATATTGAACTGCACGTATAAACTTTCGTCAGTATAATTAGTAACCTGATATTCCGGTTGCTGGAACCCCTGAGTAATTATGAGATTATCAGTAGTGCTTGCGATAATTACCGCCTCACCCAAAGTAAATGATAGCGATACATCTTCATTTGCAAAATAATTACCTGATGTGGCAACAACATGTTGTAATGTCTGCTGGGAATAACCAAAGATTGAGACTGAGACAAGACATGAAATAAATAGTATTTCTTTCATTTTAAAATTATTTCAATTACTTGATGGTGTTGAAGACCATCATGATTCAAAAATCCATGAATAGAAAGAAATCCGCAATACGAGAAATGACGTAAACAGGAATTACAAACTAATGACGGACTAATTTGATATCATTCACCCGAATGAAATGCATCATACAAATATTTCATTCACCAAGAGGTCAAGCTTTATTGGACACTAATTTTCGTTGTTTGAATTGTTTGATTGTTGCTGTTCTTTATTAAAAGAAAGTATAATCCCTTGGGAAAACCACTTAAGTCCACTGTGTAAGGAAAGATGCCTATAGGCCTTTCATTAACTACCGATTTTCCATTGACGTCCAGTATGCTGAACGAAACACAGCCCGAAGCTCTTGAAAATTGGACAATTCCATTAGTAGGATTCGGATACACATTGACAAATAGTTCTGAGTTTTCTTCTACAGAAATTATTGTTGTATAAAGGCAATCGGAGGTTGTAGAGCACTCGCCAAGTGATAATTCCACTGCATAATTTCCTGATTCAACTGGTGAGAAGGATTGAGAAGTTGCAAAGTCTATTGGAGTATCATTATTGTCACAATCTATCCATTGATATTCGACATTCGGCATTTGAGCCATAAGGGTATTTCCGTTTAAAGTAATAGAATTATTGAAGCTAACTATGTTAAGATTTAGAGTGACAACACTGTCACATCCAAGATAATTTTCTATGGTTTGTTGATATACTCCTGATTCTTCATAGACAATTCCGTTATAAGTGAAGTTTTCTCCACATGATTCGTATGTCAATGAACCATATGTTGTTACACACTCGTTTTGAAGGAAATTGTACACAACTATGCTTGTGTTATAGTAAGGGTTGTTAGCCTGAAGTATAACTTGAGAATTGGAAGGATCAACATCTATCACTCCCTGAGCATTGCCTCCTAAGATGATTTTTTGATCATTATAGGTAGCCAGCATTGGATAAAGATGCCCCGAGTCACCGTGACTAAAAGCATCCACCAACTGCGCATTTGAACCATACAATCCCACGTAGCAGCTGTTGTTTATTCCAGAAAGATTATGTATGTCATTACCCAAGTCAAAATCAAAGGTTCCCGAAAAGTTTCCGGTTATGGTAAACATTGCAGAGCCAAAATTCTCAACTTCAGTTATTGCCACGGGCATGGATTTCAAGAATTGCAATTGTCCTACATTGTCGAATTTTGCAATAAAATGAACGAGTCCACCCGGGGCAATATCTATTGTATTTATCCCATCGAATTGTTCCGTATTATATAGTTGACCGACAATAATTACTTCGTCATCTGAATTGACACATATATCGCGTACTGTTTCGGTTGATGAAATTTGCTCGGACGAACCGAAGTCTTTAAGGTAGATAAGGTTGCCATCAGAGGAGTACTTTACTAAATATGCTTGAAATGAATCATTGTCAGATTGGCTCAGAAGAACTTCGCCCATTGATGGGTCAAAATCAATTTGACCATCTCCTCTTATGTAACCTGTGATGTAAATATTATTCGATGAATCCAGTTCAATATTATTTGGGTAATTAAATGTCTCAGAATAAATTTCCTTACCGAAAATGAAGTTTCCTTGTGCATCATATTTAGAAAAAAATACGCTCTGTAATCCTAAATCATAATTTACGGGAGTATCATAGAGGCTGGATAAAGTCATAATGTTTTCTCCTGGGTCAATATCAATATGACCATTAAATTTAGCAAGGATATAAATATTAGATGATTCGTCAAATGCCAAATCTATAGGCTCGTCTAAAACACCGGGACCAGGAAGTGTTTTCCCAAATATGAAATCACCACTTTCGTTGTATTTCGCAAAGAAAATATCAAAAGAAGCGAGATTGGTATATGGATTAGTAGTACTGGTGAAGTTGGCATTTGAAGCACTGAAATCTAAATCTACACCATATACGAATGATGCTGCCAATACAATGTTGTTTTCGGAATCCACATCTAAGCATATTTTGGGTGTCATGGCCGCGTTGGAATGCGCTACGAGGCCATTGGCGCTTTGAACTAAGTGTGCAAAGATGAGATTTCCTTGTCCATCATATTTCGCCAGATATATAGATGGTGTACCGAGGATTGTATTCCCACCTGTTAGACCAAACACGGCTGCTGTTGGATCAAAGTCCATATACCCAAGTAAATATCCGGCAACATAGATGTTACCATTGATATCTGTTATTGTTGTTGTCGGAAGGCTGGTAGCATTGCTAATTGGATAAATGGTTATAGCTGATTCAAACTGGAGTTGAGTGAACCCGTTAATGGTAAAACAAAACGAGAACAATAGGGATATGTAAAGTTTCATAACGAAATGCGAGTGTAATAATGTCATACCTCAAAAGAAATGAAAGTGCTATGATCTTGCAATACGACAAAACACGTAATTTACAGAAGGCTAAATATGTGCTTTGGTAAAAAATAGTTGGCATTTGGTTTTATTTGTCAATCAAATTATTCTTCATCGCAAATGCCACCAGCGCAGCTGTATTCGGAAGTTTCAATTTAGTGAGCATATTGTTGCGATGTGTATCTACTGTCCTTACTGCAATGGATAGTATCTGAGAAATTTGTTCATTGGTATGCCCTTCGGTAATGAGTTTAAGTACTTCTTTTTCTCTTTGAGAAATTAAGTTTTCTGTGAATAATACTTGTCGTCCTAATGGACGATGATTGTGGTTGACATCGATTGAAAAAAAATGGCGAAGTGATTCCGTTATGAAGATGTTGTTGTTCCCAGCTTGTTTAATGGCCTGTAACACTTCGTCTGAGCTATTGCCTTTAAAAACAAAGCCATCCGCACCGGCATGAAGAGCGGCCGAAGCATTCGCGTAGTTGCAAAGCATTGTTACAAAGATGATTTTGGTGTTAGCGCTATGTCTTTTTATTTCTTTACAGGCATAGACACCATCTAATGTTGGCATGTTGATATCCATTAACACAAAATCGAATTTCTCTTTGTGTGAAATTTCGATGGCATCTTTACCATTCATTACAAATTGAATGGATTCGATTTTTAGTTCTTTTTCTAGTATATGTTGAATACCTTCGATGAACATCTTATGGTCATCCGCTATCAGAATCTTCATTTTTTTGGGGGTGTTAATTGTTCAAGTGGTTTATTTCAATGATGGTTCTGCAGCCCTTTCCTTCATGTGTGTCGAATAGCACGCTTCCATTTAATGTGGCCATCCTGCTAGTAATATTATTGAGGCCGTTTCCGAAAGGTATTTTTTCACTATTAAATCCTTTACCATCATCTTCAAAGAGAAAAACCAGTCGCTTATCATTATTCACCAAATCAATCGATATAGAATGAGCATCGGCATGTTTCAGCGTATTGTTGATGAGTTCTTGTGTCGCTCTGAATAATTGATGTTCTATTTTTTTGTCAAGCCGGATTTCCATACCGGTGTGTGAAAGATTGAACTTCATTTTGCGCATAGATGATAATTTGTTAATCAGTTCTTCTGTTGCCACTATATATCCCTTTTCTTCCAAAGTAGTATTTTGTAACTCGTTCATGATGTTTCTCAAATGGGTAATTGAGCTTTCCACCATACCCAACGAGTTTTCTATCAATTGTGCATCTTGATCCTTGTTTGAATTGTTTTTTAAATTGTGTAAAAAGATCTTTGCAACTGAAAGCTGAGCGCCTAAATCATCATGAAGTTCCGTGCTAATCCGTTTTCTTTCATACAGCAAGGCCTGCTGTTGCTCTAACTTCTTTCTAAGCTTGAAACTCCGAAAGGCAAAGTAAGCGCCACTTGCTAAGAACATAAACAATATCAAAGAATATGCTATCAAAAGGGTTCGGTTCCTTAGCTTACTTTCGGAAACAATGAGTTCATTGTTTTTTGTCACTAGTTGATTTTCTTTCTTTTCGGTTTCAAATACAATAGCATTCTCCTGAACAATTCTTTCTTTGTCAATTGTAAACAAACTATCGGAATACTTCTTGAATAAAACCAAATATGAAAATGCATTTTGGAAGTCTCTTTCTTTCTCAGCTATGGTGGTTAACATTTCATAACTGGTCTTGATAGACTCTAACATGTTATGCTCCTTTCCCAGCTCAATACATTTGTTTAGGTAGTCTTTAGCCAAAATATAATTGTGTTCGTCAACCGCCTGCATAGCATTTAGCTGGTACGCTTCAGATTTTTTGGTAGCGTGAATTAAACCCGAGCTGAAATATTCTTCTATAAGTGATGTGCCTTGTTTAAGTTCATCAATCGCAAATTCACGATTTTCCTTTTGAAATATTCTATAGTTGTTTAAGTGGATATCGGCCAGTGGTAAAGTATCGTTCGTTTCTAACGCAATCTTGAATGATTTCTTATTGTAAAACTTCGCGCTATCTAATTCATTTAACATAATGAAAACAAGACTTAGATCTACATAAGTTCTAGCAAGATTGGCTTCCTTGAGAATTGCCGAATTGCTGCTTTCTTCAATTGCCATGCGCTGGTATTTCAATGAATTTTCGTACTGCCCCATGGAAAAGTACAATGAGGCAACGTTACTTATATAGATATTACTTCGCCTGCTGTCTGCCGTTTTTTTTCCTATTTCATAAGCCTTCAGATAATATTCAATAGCAAGATTTTGTAGCCCCAGATACTGATAAGATAAGCCTATATAATTTGAGGCCGTTCCCATACCGATGCTGTCTCGACTTTTAACGGCATATGTATATGAGGAGTCAAAGAGGGCGATTCCATTTTTTAGATCACCTTGATTTGATCGGATAAGCCCTAGCTCTTCGTAGGCCATACCAACGAAGTACGGATATTGCTTTACATTGTTTGGGTTTTTTACGAAATTCTCGAAGAAGGTATTTGACGCATCCGTATTGTTGGAAGGACTGCGATAAAGCTTAAATTCATTAAGAATAGAAAGACTATCTTTTAGCTGAGCAGTAACAGTATGACTAATTATTATTAGTTGAAAAAGCAGGAGGAAGGCGGGTAGTTTCACAGTTAATCTCATTAAACATGTCAAACATACTTAAAAAGAAAGCTGTCCCGTCCAATTCAGATAGTCTTGACGATTGATTGAGGTGTAAACAAATAGTTTGATTTACCCATCCATTCCTTCACTGTTCTGGTTGGTGTTTTTGCGTTTAAACAAGGATTGATCAATTTTACCAAACTTCCAGTTCAACTGAAAGCGCACCAATTGCCAATCTCTTCTTCTAAAAGTATCTTGAACAAAGAAGTCAGTTGAACTGTGCGTGTAGTTAACGCGCGTCTTTAGCACGTCTTGGACATTCACGGAAAAGGAAAGGCCTTTTGGTTTAGAAAACTCCTTTCTTAAAGCAAGGTCCAAACCATAAGTTGGATTTACATATCCTTGTACGGTGTTTTCGGTTCCACCGAAACCACCACCGCCAAATCCTCCCATTCCGCCACCTCCACGGCCTCCGCTTCCGCCTGCACTTAGTGCCTTACGTCCACTGTAATCGAACATAGCTTGGAAAGTAAATGACTTTGGAAGTTTGAACATGGCATTTGTTTTTACCCACCAGCTGTTTTGACTGTTGGTCAAGTTGGCACTGATATTACTACCGTCTATTTCCGAGTGATATAGATTCAGGTTTGTAGTAAGCTCAAACCACTTGGTGAATTTGTTACGAGATACCAATTCAATTCCTATGGCAGAACTGCTTCCGGCATTATCATAAGTATTAATAATGATGTTTTCATCCAGCACTGGACTGTATTGTGTTATCTGATTACGAACAGTAAGATCTGTCATATATCGACCAAATAATGAAGCCATGAAAGTGTTTTCCTTATTAAGGTTATACTGATAGGATAATTCTGCTAGGTTGGTGAACTCAGGTCTTAATTCTGGATTTCCGCTAGTGATATTTAAAGAGTCGCTATAGTCCAAGAACGGGATAAGTTGCATGAATGATGGACGATTTATTTTTCTTGAGACAGAAAGTTGTATGTCTTGCTTCTCATTTAATTTTTTTGTTAGAAATAAAGAAGGAAATAAACTTAAGGGGTATTTGATATTAAAAGTTAGAGTGGTGTCAGCAATCTTACCTCTGTAATCACTGCTCTCAGCGCGTAGTCCAAGCTGGTAGCTCCAATCTCCCAGATTTCGAGAGTACGTGCCATAAGCGGCATAAACCTGATCGACATAGCTATAATTTACCATTAGACTAGTAATTTCATTGTAGGTATTTTCTAACGGGTCGTATTGGTAATTATGAAATCCGGATTCATAGGTGCGCATGGAGCCACGAACACCAAGTTCAATTTTCGACTTGTTGTTAAGTACACTTGAGAAGTCAGTTTGTGCTGTATAAACTTGTTGTGATGAAGAGCCTTCCTGACGTTGTGTACTTTCAATTGCATCGGAATAGGTATTGGTGTAATTACCAACATAAGCGCCTGATACAGTATTGTAGTTCAGATCAGCTGTAAGTTCGGTGCCTTCTTTTGGAAAAAGATGTTTGTATAAAAGACTGGTGCCTGAATTGCGGAATGTTCTATCCGTATTACTGTTTCTATTATACTCAGAAAATCCAGCTAGGCCCGCACTCTCATTAAGTGTGTCCGTGTGTGAGTATATTTTATCTACGGGATTGAATTGGCCGGATGTTAAGGACTGCGAGACAGTAAACGTATTTCTATTGTCCATGAAGTAGTCAATTCCGGTTCGTCCATTTAAAAAGTATCCATAATTAGTTGATTCTTGATTTTGAAAAAGATAGGTATTAGGATTGTTCAAATAACTAGTTCGTTCAGTTGTTCCGACACTTAGAGATTTACGTTGGTTATAATTACCATTAAGGAAGAAATTGAATTTGCCTTCTCTAGCACTGATATCTCCTCCAAAATTGTAACGCGGACGAGTATCAACTCCTGCGCGGATACTTCCATTGTAACCAATAGTGCGATTTTTTTTCATTACAATGTTTATAATACCTCCACCTCCACCACTAGCATCATATTTAGCAGATGGATTGGTGATTACTTCTACCTTTTGAATCGCGTCTGCCGGAATTTGGTCAATGGTTAAAGTGGTGGGCCTTCCATCTATAAAAATCTGAGGAGAAGAATTGCGCATTGAAACGTTTCCATCCATATCAACTTGTAGCGCAGGAATGTTTCTCAACACATCTTCTCCGGTTCCTCCGGCATTGATAGGATTTTTCTCAACATCGTAAACTCGCTTGTCAAATTCAATTCGATAATCCGGGTCCGTGCCATCTACAACTACTTCTGAAAGCGTTGTATTAGGTTTAAGTCGGATGTTGCCTAAATCCTTTTCATTGGTTGTGAGCTGAAAATTTACTTTGTATCTATTGTATCCAACATAAGATATAATGAGATTCAAAGATTGCCCAAGTGGAACTCCGTAAATTCTGAAATCACCATTTGCTTCACTTATCCCACCGGTAACAAGATTGCCGTCTGTCGTGTCTGATGGATTGCTAGAAGGTTGAAAAATTTGGATTACGGCAAATTCCAGCGCTGTTTTTTTCTCTGATTCCTGCACTTTGCCATATATGCTGCCGGTTGCATTTGTTCCATTCGGGCGTCCTGGTATCGTACGATTTTCACGCATTCCATCACCGGCTGGTGGTTGACCGAGTGAAGTCTTTGAAATAATAAGTGCCAATGTCAAAATCAGAAAAGTCCAAATCCTCATATAATTTTAGCAATAGAAGGCGCAAAGGTGCGCATTCGGTATGCGCCTTTGAGATAATATTTTGTCTTTGGTTTAATCATATTACATTTTTTGGCAAAAAGAAAGGGTGGTCAATTTGACCACCCTTCTTTTTGAAATTTATTGAGGATTACTTACCAATGATAAGTTTACCAATTTCAGTTGAGTTACCATTTTGTAAACGGTAGAGGTAAATACCTGTAGAGAGGGTATTTACATTGTAGTTCACTTTGTATTCGACACCTGCTTCCACTTGACCCATGAAGACATCTGCTACTTTCTTACCAACGGCATCAAATACCTCAAGAGTGGTTTGAGCGTTTTCTTTGGTTTTGAATGTGAACAGAGCATTGCTGTTGGCAGGATTCGGAGAAACCGAAACAATCAGGTCACCATCAACTACTTCTTCAGACGGAATTGTTACAAGGTCAACATCATTGTTTTCATTATCACCAAATGTGATAGTTTGAGAACATGTAGATGTATTTCCGGAACAATCAGTAGCAGTCCATTGACGAATGATATAGTAGTCTGGGCAACATTCCATTTCGAACGCAAAGTCACCAGCACCAGAAATGTTACCATTGCTACCATATGGTGTGCCATTTACCACAAAGAGTCCGGCATAACTGAACCAACCACCGAAAGCATTTTCAGCAGCATTGTAGTTGTTAGCACCATCACCCAATTGGAATTGGAAGTATTTATTGGCTGGTGCATGTACCAGATTCAAAGTTGAACCGGTATATCCACCAAATCCTACAAGTTCAGCACCAGCGCCTGCCTGCAAAACAAAGTACAACCAATCTTCATGATTAGCAGCAACGCCACCACAATCAGCTTTGAAGTTAGTAGGGAAAGCTTGGCTGCTGAATGCCGCCCAATCTTTCTCGTTTGCAAACCAGACATCCACATTCCAACCATTAGCATTGTTGTAGGCATTGTGCATTTCCGCAGTGATATGGATAGTTCCGTCAGGGAAACGAACCAAATTACCATCTTCTACATGATAGTAACGGTGGTTATTTGGAAGACCAAACAGTGCCATAGCCCAGTCCACAGGATATCCGCATGGATTATTTGCTGGACGAGCCGGAGTAATCAGACGGCAATCTGCAATAGAACCTTCTGTAGGCTCATCACCAAAGTAGTATTCTTCGAAATCAACATCGATTTCACCTTGGCAATTGTCAAATGCAGTTACATCTGCAGGAACTGGAACCTCATCATAGCATCCCAATGATAGATTTTCTGGGCAACCGTACAATACTGGATCTGTTGTATCCTGAACAGTAATGAAGTATTCAAGAATAGCTTCGTTACCACAAGCATCCACAGCTATATAGTACACGCGGATGTATGCATTGCCACAGTCATCGCTCTCAAGAGTTTCTACATAAGGAGTAACTGTAGGCACACTGCAGTTATCGGTAGCTGAAACGATCAGTGGTGCTGGAACATCCTCTGCACACTCAACGGTAATATCTGCTACTGCGGTTGTAAATACTGGATCAACGGTGTCTTGAACGTGGATAACCTGCGTGTGAACGACATCATTTCCACAGTCATCTACAGCGGTCCAAGTACGAGTGATTGTGTAATCACAAGTGCCTGAAATTATCTCGTTGAAATCAACATCAACATCAGTGTCACAAGCATCAGTTGCAGTTACAACAGGTGCTGCAGGAATTGCATCACATTCAACAGTTACATCTTGAGGCATAGATGAAAGCACTGGCGCAGTTTCGTCAACAATATAATAGGTTACGCTAACCGAAGCATCATTACCACACTCATCGTAAGCCGTCCAAGTATAAACAATTGAATAAGAATTTGGACATGCACCTGGTACAAGTACTTCTGACGGTTCGATGGTTACATCAGAACAATTGTCAGAAGCTGTAGGAGCCACTGGAGCTACAAAATCTTGTTCGCATGAATAAGTTTGACTTGAAGGCACATTGTGGAATGTTGGATCTTCAGTATCTACAACAGTTATTGTGGTAGTAGCTTCAGATACGTTTCCGCAATAATCTTCTGCTGTCCAATGCCATACGATTTGGTAAGTGCAATCATCTATAATGATTGTTTCTTCCCAAGAATCAGAGTCAACAACATCTGTGCAAAGGTCATAAATGTTTACTTCAGGCATTGAAGTCGGAGCCTCATCACACTGAACAGTATCATCCGCGGGGTTTTCAATAACTGGGCCGTGAGTATCTACTACTGCTACAATTTGTTGAGCTGTCGCTTTATTTCCGCATTCATCTGTTGCGGTGTACGTGCGAATCAAATTACCCAAACATTGGCCTGATACCGTATCATCTTCAAAGGTGATTTCAACTTCACCACAATTGTCATGAGCTGTTACACCTAAGAAGTCTTCAACTTCATTGCATTCGACCTCTTGGTGCACGATGTACGGATCGAATACAGGAGGTGTGCTGTCCGTAACATCTATGTACTGACTCACAGAAACGGAGTTGTCACAATTGTCTGTTGCTGTCCAAGTACGTACTATTCTGTAACCACAATTCAAATCAACATTGTGAGTGTTGTATTCAATACTCAATTCTGTATCACAGTTATCATCAAATTGAGCATCAACAACCGCTGGGATTGGATCAGA
>Ga0209572_1001442_pt1 | contig 16402 bp, 17 predicted proteins | sample EBPBio232012_DNA_FD_185867 | JGI IMG/M metagenome (GOLD analysis project Ga0209572, IMG submission 185867) | Wastewater treatment Type I Accumulibacter community from EBPR Bioreactor in Madison, WI, USA - Reactor 1_1/23/2012_ DNA (SPAdes)... | ecosystem: Engineered > Bioreactor > EBPR >...
TCCGGCCATTGGCTGCCGGCCGCAGCCCGACGATCGCCTGGATCAGCTCCGCCTGCCCATTGCCGCTGACACCGGCAATGCCGACAATTTCGCCTTGCCTGACATCGAAACTGACCGGGCCGACCTGCGTCGCTGCACCGGCAACCTGAAGACCTTGAACACCCAGCACGACCGGACCCGGTTCGCGCGCCACCGGACGGATTGGAGGCGGCAGTTCACCGCCAACGATTTCGCGCGCCATCCGGTCCTTGGACGTCTCGGCCAGCGGCAGGGACGAGATCAGCTGGCCACCGCGCATGACCGTGACATGATCGGCGATCTCCATCACTTCATCGAGTTTGTGCGTGATGATGACGATCGATTTTCCGGCAGCGGCAAAGCTGCGCAGGATTTCAAACAGCCGGTCTTTTTCCGGCGGCGTAAGCACTGCCGTCGGTTCATCCAGTATCAGCACGGAAGCGTCGCGGTAGAGCATTTTCAGGATCTCGACCACCTGCTTCTGGCCGACCGCAAGCGAGCCGACACGCGCGTCAAGGTCGATCGCAATGCCATGCTGCTCGAAGCCATCGGCAAGCTTGCGCCGCGCTGCGTCGAAATCGACAAACCCGAACAGTTTAACCGGCTCGCCGCACAGGACGATGTTTTCGAGCACCGTCATGTCTTCCTGCAGCATGAAATGCTGATGCACCATGCCAAGGCCCGCGCGGATCGCATCCTGCGGTGAAGACCATCGTCGGGTCGAGCCATCGACCTCGATCGTGCCGGCCTCGGGTTTGACCAGGCCAAACAGCACATTCATCAATGTCGACTTGCCGGCACCGTTTTCGCCGACAACGGCCAGAATATTGCCCGCCTTGACATCGACTGACACGTCATCGACCGCGACAAGCGAGCCGAAGCTTACCCGGATGCCGTGCAGTGCCGCATGCATGGCGTTCAATTGCTCCTAAGTGAAAAAGCCGGAAGGCAACTATGCGTTTCTGGGATTACGAAACGAGGCATGACATTTGTTAACTCCACCTGACAATCTCCAATTCTGTCTTGCCTGCCTGTGACATTCCCCGAAACCTGAAAGAAAAAGGGCCGCCGGTGCATGGCGCCGACGGCCCTGTTTCAGTTCGTGATGACTATTTCGCCATCATCGGATCTTCGAGCTTCAGAGAGCCGTCGGCGATGGAGGCCGCGACTTCGCGCATCTTGGCGGCGACTTCCGGGCTGTCGGCGATCAGGCACTTGCTGTCTGCCATCGTTGCCTCGTCGAGACCGATAGCCGAAACGCCGCCCTCCTTGATGCCAAGCGCCATGAAGATTTTCTTGTCGCCGGCAAGAATTGCGTCAACCGCCGTACCCAGCGCCACGTCGACACGCTTCAGGCTCTGGTCGACGATCAGGCCAGGCTGGTCGGGGCAGTGATTGACGTCGACGGAGAACGCCTTGAAGCCCTTTTCCTTTGCCGCTTCAAACACGCCGAAATCGCCACCGGACGTGGCCGTGTAGATGTAGTCAGCGCCAGCCGCGTTCAGCGCAACCGCCTGTTCCTTGGCACGAACCGGATCTGCGAACGGATTCTCACCACCGACCCAGCGGGTTTCCACCTTGGCGTCCGGCTTGACCGCCTTCACGCCCTGCGCATAACCGTCAGTGTAGCGGTGCAGGAAGGGGATATCGAGCGCACCAACAACACCGACCGTGTTGCTCTTGGTCAGCATGCCGGCGGCAACGCCCATCAGATAGCTCGCCTCATATTCACGGAATACAGCGCAGTGAACATTGTCGGGCTGGTTCTCGATGCACTGATCGACGATCAGGAACTGCGTATCGGGCGCTTCGACTGCCGCTTCCTTGATGATGTCGGCAAATTCGAAGCCGAGAACGACAACGATCTTCGCGCCCTCATCGATGGCCGCATTGACGTTTTCGATCCGCTCGGCAGCGGTCTTGCTCTCATAGGTCTTGACGTCCATGCCGTGCTTCTTGCCGGCAGCCTCGATGCCCGTCTTGCCCATCTGCAGGAAAGCGTTGACGCCAAGCGGATCCGGCGAGACGTAGACGAGCAGATCATTCGCCGCAGCAGGCATCACGCCAGCCGTGCCCGCAAGCAAAAGGCCAGCGGCGAAATTTCTAAGTTTGCGCATATGTTTCTCCATATTGCCTTCGCGCGACAGCGCGCCCTTACCCCAACGAGAGACCACTTCGCGTGCGCTGAAAAGGCACAAGAGAGACGCTCACCCGCAACACTAGAGCAATTCCTGCGAACATTGAACGCTATGTTTGCCCGATGGCGAGGAGACCCACGAGGAATGCGGTGCGGGTCGATGTGGTTCATCAACCAAGTCCGCCTGATGACGTGGACATCCGCCAGCGGCAAACCCCTCGACCCTGGATCAAATGACCTCCGGCAGAGTGATCCAACGTTTGCAGGAATGCTCTTGCCCCTGCATCGTCTTTGACAAGACGCGACATGTCCAGTAGCAATTGTCAAAATAGCTGACAAAATTCATTGCGATGGCAAATTGAGGCTACGACACGATGACGGCAAGCTTTTTTGTCCCTGCATCGGGCAGCGGCGAATTCTGGACCGAAGAGCGCTGTCACATCACCGAACTACACAATAGCGACGCCTCACCCGAAACCTCGCTCGCAATTGCCCGCGTGGAGCCGTCCGTCACCACCCAGCTGCACCGGCTGGATGGTATCTGCGAACGCTATATCGTGCGCAAGGGCGAGGGCATCGTCGAGATTGACGGCGTCCGGCAAATTCTGCGCGTGGGTGACCAGGCCGTCATTCCAGCAGGTGCAGCCCAGCGGATCGAAAATACCGGCGAAAGCGACCTTGAATTCTACTGCCTGTGCACGCCGCGCTTTGTCCCATCGAGCTATGTCGACCTCGAAAGCGCGCCCGTCACCTGACCGCCGTCACAAGCCCGGCGCGATCAGCTCTTCCGGTCAGCGACAAAGCTGGCCGCTTCGCGCAGCGTTCCGGCAGCATCGCCAAACGGCTCCAGCAATTCATGCGCCTGCGCGACGAGCCCCTTGAGTTGTCGCCGCGTCCAGTCAGCCCCATGCAGAGACGGCAGCGTCGCCTTTCCGGCGGCCGCATCCTTTCCGGTCGCCTTGCCAAGCTGGGCGCTGTCGGCGGTCAGATCAAGCAGATCATCTGCCAGCTGGAACGCCAGTCCGACCGCCGAGCCAAATTCGGCCATGCGTTCGCGGTCTGATGGTGCAGCCTCGCCCAATATCGCACCTGCCTCGCAGGCAAATCGGATCAGCGCACCGGTTTTCATCGCCTGCAAAGTAATGACACCCGACTCGTCAGGCTTGATGCGCTCGGCCTGCAAGTCCAGCGCCTGCCCGCCAACCATGCCGCCAATACCGGCCGCGCGCGCCAAAGCCCGCACCAGTTCGACTGCTGCCCTTGGCTCAATCTCTGCCGTAGGAGAGGTGATGATGTCGAAAGCAAGCGTCAGCAGCGCGTCACCTGCCAGAATGGCCGTCGCCTCGTCATAGGCCTTGTGCACGGTTGGCTGGCCCCGGCGCAGATCGTCATCGTCCATAGCCGGCAAATCATCGTGCACAAGCGAGTAACAATGGACCGCTTCCAGAGCTGCCGCCACATGGGTCGCCTGCGGGGCAGCTGCACCAAACAGGGCCGCGCTTTCCAGCACCAGAAACGGCCGCAGCCGCTTGCCGCCGTTCAGCACGCCATGACGCATTGCTGCCAGAAGGCGCTCGGGCCGCACGATCTCCCCCTGCTCGGGCCGCGCGTCGAGCAATCGTCTGAGCAAGGCTTCGACCTCTGCCGCACGCAGCGCAAGCAGATGTTCAAATGGCTGTTCATCAACTCCTGTCATGGCGGCGAGCGATGCCCGCAATCGTGGCCCGGGTCAAGCTCGGTCGCCAGACGTGGTTGCCACGGGCGAGCCGCGCCGATATGCCGGACACATGGCTCGCAAAACTGCCAAGACAAGCGCGCCCACCGTCGATCCGGAGCCCGATATGGCCGCAGGACGATCCCGGCGACTTCTCAATCGGCGCAGCTGGCTGCGCCGGCTGTTCAATGTTGCGCTGGGCCTGGCCGTCACGCCGCTCATCCTGACCCTTCTCTATCTCGCCCCCTTCGTGCATCCGGTTTCGACCTTGATGATCAAGGATGCCGTCACCCTGCAAGGCTTTGACCGGCAGTGGGTCGACATCGAGGATGTGGCCCCGGTACTGCTTCATTCGATCGTCATGTCGGAAGATGGTCAGTTCTGCTCCCACAAGGGCATCGACTGGCGCGAATTGAGCGGCGTTGTCAGCGATGCCATGGATGGCGAGGCGAGCCGCGGTGCGTCGACCATCACCATGCAGACCGTCAAGAACCTGTTTTTGTGGCACCGTCCGCTCGGCGCGCTGCGCAAGCTGATCGAACTGCCCTATGCGGTTTATGTCGATCTTGTCATGCCGAAATGGCGCATCATGGAAATCTACATCAATATCGCCGAGCTTGGCCCCAACATCTATGGTGTCGAGGCCGCCTCGCGCCACCATTTCGGAAAGTCAGCGAAAAACCTGTCGCGCCGCGAAGCGGCTCTCCTCACCGCCACGCTGCCAAACCCGATCCTGCGCAATCCGGGCAAGCCATCCGGCGGTTTGCGCCGTATCGCGTCGCGCATCGAGCGTCGCGCTTCACAGGCAGGCGCTTACGTCACCTGCCTCAAGTGAAGTAACAAAATACACTGACCCCGCTGGTCAAGCGGCACTTTCCCGTGTATAGCACCGCCCGATTTCCCGAATTTCGGCCTCGTCCTGGCCCTTCCAAGAGGGCTGGCGGGGTATTCGAGCACCGACTGGAGTAAGATCATGGCAGTTCCTAAACGAAAGACGTCGCCTTCCAAGCGCGGCATGCGCCGTTCGGCAGACGCACTGAAGGCCCCGACCTATGTCGAGGACAAGAATTCGGGCGAAATGCGCCGTCCGCACCACATCGACCTGAAGACCGGCATGTATCGTGGCCGTCAGGTTCTGGAGCAGAAGGAAGGCTGATCGCCTTTTTTCGCGAAGTTTTCGAAAGGCCGGCCTCGCGTCGGCCTTTTGCTTTTGAGAAAGCGCGTTCTGGAACTGAGGGATTCCATCGCTGACCAAAATTCTCTAGAAGATGCCGACATCAACGCGCCCCGGAGGCCGCTTATGCTCGGCAGCATCCCGCTTCTCATCATCCCCTTCATCCTGTTCAACCTCGGCCTTGCCGGTGTGTTTGGCGGAACGGGTGCCGACCCATGGGGCCAAGTGCTGTTCTCGCTCACGATGATGTCGGGCGGCGTCTGGTCGATGACGCTGGGCGTATTGATGATCCTGATCGGCCTGCTGTTTCTCTTCGTCGAGATCATGAAATCGACACGCACATCGAATGCGTCCGTGGTCGACCATCTTCTGTCGACCTTCGTCTTTGCAGCTTTTCTGGTCGAGTTCCTGCTTGTCGCAGGCGCCGCGAACTCGATCTTCTTCGTGCTGATGATGATTTCTCTGGTCGACGTTCTGGCCGGCTTTTCGGTGTCGATCCGCGCCGCCGGCCGCGACGTCAATTTCAGGTAGGGATCAGCTGACCCCGATCAGCTCATCGAATCCAGTTTGCGCTGCATTGCAGCGATCTGCTCCTTGAGATCGTTCAGATCGTCGCCCTTGGTCGGCTTCTCCGCCTTTTCAGGCTTTGCCTCTGGCGTGGCGGCAGCAGGCTTCGGCGGCACCGCGCCGGGAAACGGCGTGAACATGCGCATTGCGTTCTGGAACAGCTCGACATTGCGTTTGGTCTGCTCTTCAAGACCCTTCAGCGACGCCGGCATGTTCATGACATCGATCGGCGCCTGGCCAAGCGTGTTCTTCAGCTGCTCGCGAAAGCGCTCCTGCTCCTTGGCAAATGCGCTCATCGACTGCTCGAGGAAGCCCGGCACCACCATCTGCATCTGGTCGCCATAGAATGCGATCAACTGACGCAGGAAGGGGATCGGCAGCATGTTCTGCCCGTCCTTGTTTTCCAGCTCGAAGATGATCTGCGTCAGCACCGGATGGGTGATGTCTTCACCAGTCTTCGCGTCCTGAACCGTGAACTCTTCGTCCTGACGAACCATTTCAGCCAGATCTTCCAGCGTCACATAGGTCGAGGTGCCAGTATTGTAGAGACGCCGGTTGGCGTATTTCTTGATGACGACCGGATCGCCTTTTGCAGCCATTTAGGCGCTCTCCCAAAGGCCGCTGGCTTAGTAAAGCGGCGGGTTGAAATATGTTTCCTGGCGCAGGATATGCGCAAAACCCCGTCAAATGAAAGCAGTTTGTGCAGTGCATGGTTCCATTGGGCGCTGCAAAATATTTTTGCGCCGTTCGGCCGGAAATGCCTGAGATTGGCGCACAAACCACTCTTTTAGCCCTTTTTCCGATTTGACTCGCCTCGGTGGAAGCGCAAGAAACGGACAACTCGCCTATTTTGGCCTGACACTCTCGGGAGACCCCTCATGTCCGCTGAACCGTCCATCGTCATCGCGTCTGCTGCCCGCACGCCGGTCGGCTCCTTCAACGGTTCATTTGCCGCGCTGCCAGCGCATGAACTTGGCGCAATCGTCATCAAGGAAGTTCTGTCGCGTGCAGGTGTCGACGCCGCCGACGTCGATGAGGTCATTCTTGGCCAGGTGCTGACCGCCGGTCAGGGCCAGAACCCGGCCCGTCAGGCAGCCGTTGCAGCTGGCGTTCCCGTCGAGGCCTCTGCCTGGGGGCTCAACCAGGTTTGCGGCTCTGGCCTGCGCACCATCGCCATCGGCCTGCAGCAGATCGCCAATGGCGACGCCCGCATCATCGTCGCCGGCGGCCAGGAATCGATGTCGCTGTCGGCACATGCCCAGCACCTGCGCGCCGGCGCCAAGATGGGCGACGTGAAGCTGGTCGACACGATGATCAAGGACGGCCTTTGGGACGCTTTCAACGGCTACCACATGGGCAACACCGCCGAGAACGTCGCCCGCCAGTTCCAGATCACCCGTGAGGCGCAGGACGAATTTGCGGTCGCCTCGCAGAACAAGGCCGAAGCCGCCCAGAAGGCCGGCAAATTCAAGGACGAGATCGTCGCCGTCACCATCAAGGGCAAGAAGGGCGACACGGTCGTCGACGCCGACGAATATATCCGCCATGGCGCAAATATCGAGGCGATGCAGAAGTTGAAGCCGGCTTTCGACAAGGAAGGCACGGTCACCGCCGCCAACGCATCGGGCATCAATGACGGCGCAGCCGCCGTTCTGCTGATGACCGAGGAAGAAGCCAACAAGCGTGGCATCAAGCCGCTGGCGCGCATCGTGTCCTGGGCAACCGCCGGCGTTGATCCGTCCGTCATGGGCACCGGCCCGATCCCGGCCTCCAAGAAGGCGCTGGAAAAGGCCGGATGGACCGTGAAGGACCTCGATCTGGTCGAAGCCAACGAGGCCTTCGCCGCGCAGGCGCTCGCCGTCAACAAGGGCATGGGCTGGGATCCGTCGATCGTCAACGTCAACGGCGGCGCGATCGCCATCGGCCATCCGATCGGCGCGTCCGGCGCCCGCATCTTCAACACGCTGGTGCACGAAATGCGCCGCCGCGGCGCCAAGAAGGGCCTGGCCACTCTGTGCATCGGCGGCGGCATGGGCGTCGCCATGTGCGTCGAAGCAATGAACTAGGGCCGTAAGGCAGTAGGGGAGTAAGGCAGTAGGGATCAGGTGGAATGCTCCGCCAATTCAATTCCCTACTGCCCTATTGCCTTACTGCCCTACTCCCTCAAATCTTCTAGTACCCAGGGAGGACTACATAAATGGCACGTACTGCACTCGTCACCGGCGGCTCGCGCGGCATCGGCGCGGCGATCTCGATTGCACTGAAAAACGCCGGCTATCAGGTTGCCGCCAACTATGCCGGCAATGACGAGGCCGCCGCAAAGTTCACCAAGGAAACCGGCATCAAGACCTACAAATGGTCGGTTGCCGACTATGACGGGTGTGCCGCCGGCATCAAGCAGGTGGAAGCCGATCTTGGCCCGGTCGACGTGCTTGTCAACAATGCCGGCATCACCCGCGACGCCATGTTCCACAAGATGACGCCGCAGCTCTGGAAAGAAGTGATCGACACCAATTTGACCGGCGTCTTCAATATGACGCATCCGGTCTGGGGCGGCATGCGCGACCGCAAGTTCGGCCGCATCATCACCATTTCCTCGATCAACGGCCAGAAGGGTCAGGCGGGCCAGGCGAACTATTCCGCCGCCAAGGCCGGCGATATCGGCTTCTCCAAGGCGCTGGCTCAGGAGGGTGCCCGCGCGGGCATCACCGTCAATGTCATCGCACCGGGCTATATCGGCACCGAAATGGTGATGGCGATCGACGAAAAGGTGCTGAACGAACGCATCATCCCGCAGATCCCGGTCGGCCGCCTCGGCACGCCGGAAGAGATCGGCCGCTGCGTTGTGTTCCTGGCTTCAGATGAAGCCGGCTTCATCACCGGCTCAACCATCTCGGCCAATGGCGGTCAGTATTTCAGCTGATCGGCCCCCAAACCGTCAGGCATTATCAAGACAGTGCAGGCCGGGCATCGAAAGATCGCCCGGCCTGCTTGCTTTTGGAGGTCGAAAGAGCAATTCCGGCGCGCTTCATCCGAATGAATGACGAGGCATCCGCAAATCCAGCCTAGCCTTCCTCCTCGATCTGGAGGCAGGCTTCCATGAAGACGGCATCGATCATTCTTGCGGCGCTGGCAGCAATTGCGAATTCCGATCCGGCCACAGCGGGCGACAAGATCCAGCACCACGGCTTTGCAAGCGGCGCAGATCCGCTAGACGAGATTTCTACTGCCATGCCAGAACTCGGCTCCCCCGATGCCGGCTGCACGTTCTTCAGCGAGCCACCATGGGAGCGTGTGACATATGGTGATTCCTGGCATGTGAAGGTCCAGCCAACGGCTTCCTATGCGATATATCCCGTGACATTTTCGCGGCGCCTACCAAAGCTGGGTGATGCCTGGAATGACAGCATCGTCGCCGTCCGATGCGATGGCGACGACAACGTCATCTGCACAGCCGAGCTCTATGAAGACGAGCAATTCAAAGGCTTGCACTATTCCATCGACGTACAACGGCAATATGTGCGCCTCGACCAGCCGGCTGCCGACGCGAAATCGTCGGATCGTACATTCGAAAAGACGGCATCATCACTCATCGTCGAATGTGTGGTCTCTGACAGCTAGAGCAATTCTCTCTCTTGCGGCGCTGACGCTCCTCAATCCCTCATTTGAATGCATGATGTGACTGACGAAATGAATGGCTAACTTTGTTCTCTCGAAACAGAGGAAAAATGCCGTGAAACACTTCGCTCCCATTGCCGCGGCGGTAGCGGCATTCGCTGCCCTCGGACTTCAACCCGCATTGGCGCAGAACAACAATTCGGGCGAGCTGAAGCGCAAGATACCCGGGGACATCATTATCAATAAGCCATATAGCGCTAAGGATGCGGTCCCCAATATGGGCTGCACCTTCTACGAACACATCAATGGCAGAGGTCAGGCCTGGCATGTGAAGGTCGGATGGAAATTGAGGGAAACCGCAGATCTGGTCATGTTTCGCGAACAGCTGAACACGTTCGGCGACTATTGGAATGACCGCGTTTCATCGGTCAAATGCGACCGGGCAGGAAAGGTAATTTGCTCGGCCTTTCTCTACGACAACGCGAATCTGTCTGGTTCTGGCGGCAAGCCTGCAATCATCCATGCCGACCAACTCGTGAATCTCAACGTTAACGAACTCAACTACTACCGCACTGATGGGTTTGACGACAAAGCATCATCGGCCATTATCAGCTGCACGCGGCGTCTGAAATAGGGGCTGCTCGCGCTTCCGGGTCGGAGAGCGTTCGGCCCGCCGCACCCTACTTCTCGTCCAGCGAATGCCGCATGATCAGCGGCATTTGCAGCATTGTGAAGGCGATCGTGATCGGCATGATGCCCCACACCTTGAACGCAACCCAAGTGTCTTCCGAAAAATTGCGCCAAACCACCTCGTTCACGACCGCCAGGAACAGGAAGAACACGCCCCAGCGAAACGTCAGCTTGCGCCAGCCCTCGGCGTCGAGCCTGAATGCGCTATCAAACACATAGCCCAGCAGCGATTTGCCGAAGACCAGACCGCCCAGCAGCACCGCGCCAAACAGCGTGTTGACGATGGTCGGTTTCATCTTGATGAAGGTCGCGTCCTGCAGCCAGAGCGTCAGCCCGCCGAACACAAACACCACGACACCCGACACCAGCGGCATGATCGGCAGCGTGCGTGTCAGCACCCAGGATACTGCGAGCGAAATGGCAGTTGCCGCCATGAACAGGCCGGTCGCGATAAACAGCGGCCCGCCCAGATCGGCCAGTGCCGGAAAATGCCCAGCCAGCCATTCGCCGCGCGCATTGGCAAAGAAGAAGACCAGCAGCGGGCCCAGCTCCAGCACGAATTTCAGCAGCGGGTTGATCTCCGCCTTTTTCGAGCTGTTCGGATCGCCTTCGAGGATTGGAGCGTTCATGAAAAGTGTCCTTACGCCACACCCGCAATTGCACGCGCAAAATCATTGGCTGCAAACGGCTCCAGATCATCGACCTGTTCGCCCACGCCAATGAAGTAGACCGGCAATTTATGCTTGGCGGCAATCGCCACCAGAATGCCGCCGCGCGCCGTGCCATCGAGCTTGGTCATCACCAGCCCGTTGACGCCCGCCACATTGCGGAAAATCTCGACCTGATTGAGCGCGTTCTGGCCGGTCGTTGCGTCAACGGTCTGCAACACGGTATGGGGAGCTTCGGGGTCGAGCTTGCCAAGCACGCGCACGATCTTTTCCAGTTCGGCCATCAGTTCGGCCTTGTTCTGCAACCGGCCTGCGGTGTCGATGATCAGCACGTCAGAACCAGCTTCCTTCGCCTGCTCGAACGCGTCATAGGCAAGCCCCGCAGCATCTGCGCCAAGCTTGGTCGCGATCACCGGCGAACCGGTGCGTTCGCCCCAGATTTTCAGCTGTTCGATTGCGGCTGCGCGGAACGTGTCGCCAGCTGCCAGCATCACTTTCAGCCCGCCCTGATGCAGTTTTGACGCCAGTTTGCCGATCGTCGTCGTCTTGCCGGTGCCGTTGACGCCGACGACCAGTATGACATGCGGCTTGTGCGACAGGTCAAGCTCAAGCGGCAGCGCGACAGGTCCGAGCACCTTCTCTATTTCAGACGCCATCACCGTGCGCACCTCAGCGTCGCTGACATCGCGGCCCATGCGAGTCGAGGCCAGCGTGTCGGTGATGCGCAGCGCCGTCTCGACGCCAAGATCGGCGCGGATCAGTACATCTTCCAGATCCTGCAACGTATCTTCATCGAGCTTTCGCTTGGTGAAGATGCCGGTGATGTTGGCCGACAGTTCCTTGGACGACCGCGACAGACCAGCACGCATACGCTGGAACCACGACGCCTTCGGCGCCGGTGCAGGTGCGACGGGCTCGGCCTTCTGCTCGACGGTTTTCGAGACCGTCACCTTGCCGGCTGGCGAGGCAGGAACCAGCGGGGTTGGCTCCTGCGCAGCAATTTCGGGAGCGGGTATCTCCGAAGCGGCTTTAAGTTCAGCAGCGACCCGTTCTTCTTCCGCAATGCGCTCCGCTTCGACACGTGCCTGCGCGGCAATGCGTTCAGCTTCGCGCTCGGCCTCCGCGCGCTGGCGGGTTTCCGCCTTGGCGGCAGCTTTGGCCTTGGCGGCTTCGAAATCAGCGGCCTCCTTGGCAAGGCGCTCCGCTTCCTCGGCTGCTAGCCGTTCTACCTCGCGCTTGGCGGCAGCTTCGCGCTCGGCCGCAGCGCGCGCTTCAGCCTCAGCCTTGTTTGCAGCCTCGCGGGCTGCCTTCTCTTTCTCCAGTCGGGAAGCCTCAGCGGCCGCAGCTTTGGCGGCTTCCAGATCTGCGGCTTGCTTTGCCAGACGCGCGGCCTCGCGTTCAGCCTCTTCGGCTGCAAGGCGCTCCGCCTCCTGCGCCGCCAGACGGGCTGCTTCGCGCTCGGCCTCTTCTGCGGCAACGCGCCGTTCCTCAAGCCATTCGGCCTCGATCCGCGCCGCCTCGGCCTCAAGCTCGGCGTCGCGCTGCGCCTTCTCGGCGGCCTCGCGTTCGGCAGCTTCCCTCTCGGTCGCTTCTTTCCGGGCCGTTTCAATCGCCAGCCGCTCGGCCGCTTCGCGTTCGGCCAGTACAGCGGCTTCCGCCTCTGGCGTCGCTACAACCGCCCCGCCATCTTCAACCGGAGTTTCCTCGACCTGTTTCGAGCCGAAGGAAAACACCTTCTTGATGAAATTGAACGCCATCAGGCAGCCTGCTTCAAAGTTTCGGCGAGAAGTGTCTTGCCGTCATTTCCGGTCACGGTCGCGGTGAGAATCTCACCCGGCTGGCCGGCATCGATCTTCGCCAGCGTAAATCCTTCAGTGCGGCCCAGCCCGTTGCGCTCGACCAGAATTTGCTGTGTGGTCCCGGCCAGGCCAGCGAGATGGTGGTGGTAAGCGGCCTCGCCCACCGCCCGCAGCCGCGCCGCGCGCTCCTTGCCGATCTCGCGCTTCACCTGCGGCATGCGCGCCGCAGGCGTGCCCTCGCGTGGCGAATAGGGAAACACATGCAGATGCGTCAGCCCGCATTCCTCGACGATCTTCAGCGAATTCTCGAACATCTCCTCGGTCTCGGTCGGGAAACCGGCAATGATGTCGGCGCCGAACACGATATCGGGGCGCAGCCTGCGCACGTCCTCGCAGAACCGGATTGAATCGTCGCGCAGATGCCGCCGTTTCATGCGCTTCAGCACCATGTCGTCGCCAGATTGCAGCGACAGGTGCAGATGCGGCATCAGCCGCTTCTCCGTTGCAATCGCTTCCATCAGTTCAGGATCAGCCTCGATCGAATCGATCGACGACAGCCTAAGCCGCTTCATATCAGGCACCATGCGCAGCAGCGTGCGCACCAGTCTGCCCAGACGCGGCGCGCCGGGCAGGTCCGGCCCATAGCTCGTCAAGTCCACGCCCGACAGCACGATCTCGCCATAGCCGTTTCCCGCCAGCCGCTTCACCTGCTCCACCACTTCGCCCATCGGCACAGAACGCGAATTGCCGCGGCCATAAGGGATGATGCAGAAGGTGCAGCGATGGTCGCAGCCATTTTGCACCTGCACGAAGGCGCGCGCCCGGCCCTCGATGGCGTCGACCATATGCGACGCCGTCTCGGTCACGCTCATAATGTCGTTGACGCGCACTTTTTCGAACAGGTTGACGCCGAAATCCGGCAGCGCGCGATAGGAGGACGCTTTCAGCTTTTCCTCATTGCCCAGCACGAGATCGACCTCGTCCATCTCCTCGAATGTGCCGGGTTCAGTCTGCGCCGCGCAGCCGGTGACGATGATGCGCGCGGCCGGGTTTTCGCGCCGCGCCTTGCGGATCGCCTGCCGCGCCTGCCGCACGGCCTCGGCCGTCACCGCGCAGGTGTTGAACACCACTGCGCCGCCGTCCAGCTCGCCAAGCCCGGCCTCGTTTGCCTCGCGGCGCATGACCTCGGACTCATAGGTGTTCAGCCGGCAGCCGAATGTCACGATGTCGACTGCCATCAGGCAACGCTTTCCGCGTCGCGCGACCAGTCGCCCGTCGCCGGGTCAAGCATGCCGGAAAATTCCCATTCCGCCGGCCCGGTCAGGATCACGCGGTCATCGCCGCGCCATTCGACGCGAAGCTTTCCGCCCGGCTGCTGGATGTTGACGCTGCGCTTCGTGCGCCCCGTCCGCGACGCCGAAACAGCAGTGGCACACGCAGCGGAGCCGCAGGCAAGCGTCAACCCGGCACCACGCTCCCAGGTGCGCATGATGATCTCCTCGTCGGAAATCACCTGTGCGATCGAGATGTTGGCGCGTTCGGGAAAGATCGGATGGTTTTCCAGAAGCGGGCCGAACCGGTCGAGATCGTAACTCCACACGTCCTGATCGACCCAGAAGATCGCGTGCGGATTGCCCATTGAGGCAGCCGAAGGCGAATGCAGCACCGGCGCGTCGATCGGCCCGATCTGCAATTCGATCGCGCGCGTGTCGCCAAACTCTTCCGCCAGCGGAATCTCGTCCCAGCCGAAACGCGGCTTGCCCATATCGACCGAGATAAGCCCGTCGCCAAGCTCCTCGGCGTTCAGAATGCCGGCCACCGTCTCGAAGGTGAACGTCCGCTTGCCGGTTTCAGACGCCAGCGCCTGCACCACGCAGCGTGTGCCATTGCCGCAGGCCTGCGCCCGCGAACCGTCGGAATTCAGGATTTCGAGGTAATAGTCGGTTCCCGGCGTGCGCGGATCGTGGATCGCCATGATCTGGTCGAACTTCGTCGCCGGGTCGGCATTGAGCGCGACCGCAGCATCATACGAAACACGCGCGGAAGTGCCACGCATGTCGGCGACGATGATCTCGTTGCCGGCTCCGTTCATCTTAGCAAATTGCGCCGATTGCGCCATGTTTCGGGTCTTCTGTCTGCCCAGTCTTCTGCCTGATCGTCGCGCTTATATGGCAATTTCCCGCCGATTACCAAGCGGTGTCAGGCAATTGTCTCAGCCCGGTTCCATCTCAAGAAAGAAGAATGCGGCAAAGGAAAGCGCGAGAATTGCGAATATCACCGCTGCGACCAGCAGCATCGCCTTTGCAACGCTGCGTTTGCCGAGCAGGAAGGCGATCGCCCCAACCACCAGAAAGAGGACCAGCACCAGCCAGATCGTCATTGCGCTTTGCTCCAGAAACCAGGTGAATCACGTCACCTGCGGCGCAACCTAGCCAGCGCCTTCCAGCCGGTCCACCTCCCACATCTCTCCCGGCTGCATGGCGCGAAACCGTTCGCGTGCAATGCCTTCGCGGTCGAGCGCAGCGTGCAGAAGATCGCGCGGCTCCTCGATCGGCTCATTGGTCAGCTGAAACGTGCCCCAATGCATGCCGGCGGCGTTCTGCGCACCAAGCAACTTGAACGCCTCAACCGCCTCGTCGGGGTTCTGGTGCTGCGCCTCCATGAACCAGCGCGGCTCGTATGCCCCGATCGGGATCATTGCGAAGCGGAAACGTCCGTGTTTCTCGCGCGCCGCGCGGAAATTGCGCCCGCCGTGAAATCCCGTGTCGCCAGCGAAATACACCTTGTCTGGTCCGGCCTCGATCACGAACGCACTCCACAGTGCCATCCGACGGTCTCCGGTGCCTCGGGCTGACCAATGATGAGCCGGCTCAATATGGATCGACACCGAGCCAATCTGGACCGATTCGCCCCAATCCCGCGCCTCGATGCGCATGTTTGGCGCAGATTTGCGGACAATGACATCATTGCCGAGTGGCGTAATCAGCAGCGGATCGTGTTTTTCCGTTAGCCGACGAATCGTGCCGCCATCCATATGGTCGTAGTGATTGTGGCTGAGCACAACGACATCGATCTTCGGCAAATCCTCAAACGCGATCCCCGGTGCATTCACCCGTTTCGGTCCCACAAAGCTGAATGGCGAAGCGCGCTCCGCCCAAAGCGGATCAGTCAAGATATTCAGCCCGGCCATCTGAATCAGTAGCGACGCATGGCCAACCATGGTCACAGCCAGCCGCCCACCGTCGATCGCAGCTTCGGGTTTCACCTGCGGAAACGGGCTTGGCCATGAACCGGGCCATTTTGCCCGCCCACCGCCAAACTGCCAGCGCATCAGGTCGGCAAATCCGCGCGGTTCCACACCATCGGGATTGAAGAACTCACGGCCGTTGAAATGGTCCGAAACCGGGCCGCTGTAGTAGGGATTTGCACGGTTTGCCATGTAGCCTCCTGTCAGAAGGCCCGCAGCCCCAAGTCCGCCAAGTGTTAGAAGAGTACGCCGCTTCATCATGTCTGCGACACTATCTAGACACTTGGCCTATTGCCGCAAGTCGCAAGCCATGAACTATCTGGCGCACCAAGGAGAAATCGAATGACCAAGAAGCGCGTTGGCGACCCATGGATGCCCGCACCCGCATTTTCCCGCACGCTGCCGCGCGGCATCGGCCTCAACTTGCTGGTCCGCGAAATCGAACCGGCTCGGGCTTTCTGCGCCGATGTTCTTGGCGGCAAGATTGTCTATGCGGACCCGGATTTCGCCGTTGTCGAACTTGCCGGCTCCGTGCTCATGCTGCACGCTGACCATACCTACGACCGGCACGAGATGGCCGGCGTCATCGAAGGCGCGGAAATGCGGGGCCTGGGCGCAGAATTCCGCATCTATGGCGTAGACCCCGACATCATCGAGGAGCGCGCCCGGCACGCGGGTTTCATCATCCTTTCCGGCTCGATCGACAAGCCGCATGGCATGCGGGAATGCTACATTGTCGGACCCGACGGCTACGTCTTTGTGCCTTCCCG
>Ga0209572_1001443_pt1 | contig 16379 bp, 17 predicted proteins | sample EBPBio232012_DNA_FD_185867 | JGI IMG/M metagenome (GOLD analysis project Ga0209572, IMG submission 185867) | Wastewater treatment Type I Accumulibacter community from EBPR Bioreactor in Madison, WI, USA - Reactor 1_1/23/2012_ DNA (SPAdes)... | ecosystem: Engineered > Bioreactor > EBPR >...
GAAGAAGCCAGGGATCCATCCGCACTTCAGATCCGACGCATCATCCGCGAACTCAATCAGGACGAGGCAGCAGAGCTCGTCGCCCTCATGTGGATCGGCCGCGGTGACTTCGGCGCCGATGAATTTCCCGCAGCCGTCGCCGAAGCCCGCAGCCGCACCGACATCAAACCTGTCCGCTATCTGCTCGACCGCCCGATGCTGGGCGAATGGCTGGAAGATGGACTTGAGGCGATCGGGGCCTGATTGGATTGTCGCTTTTTTCACAGGCCTTGCCGGTTGGCGTGATGACGCCGCCGACATGGTCGCGCTAGCCTGCCATGAACACAGGCAGCGCGGCATCGATGCAGCAATTTGACTTCGTGATTGTCGGCTCCGGTTCCGCTGGCTCGGTCGTTGCAGAGCGGCTGTCGGCGAGTGGCCGGCATTCGGTGCTGGTGCTCGAAGCTGGCGGCAGCGACCAGCGGTTTTACGTCCAGATGCCGCTCGGCTATGGCAAAACCTTCTTCGACCCCGCCGTAAACTGGAATTTCAGGGCAGAGCCCGACCCGGGGCTGACAGGCAATGCCGATCACTGGCCGCGCGGAAAAATCCTTGGCGGCTCCAGCTCGATCAACGCCATGGTCTGGGTGCGCGGCGCGCGGCAGGACTTTGACGATTGGCGCGATGCGGGCAATCCGGGTTGGGGTTATGACGATGTGCTGCCGGTCTTCCGCGCCATCGAGCACAATCAGGCAGGCGTTGACCAATGGCGTGGCGGAGGCGGGCCAATCAATGTCAGCGACATGCGCGCTCATGTGCATCCGCTGACAGGGCGCTACCTTCAAGCCGCACAACAGGCTGGATTGCCACTCAACCAGGATTTCAACGGTGCCACTCAGGAAGGCGTCGGTGTCTACCAGATCACGACCCGCAACGGTCGACGCATGTCGGCAGCACGCGCTTTCCTGCGTCCCGCCATGAAGCGCGCGAATGTGCGTGTTGAAACCAACGCGTTCGTCACCCGCATCCTGTTTGACGGCACCCGCGCCACCGGTGTCGAATACATACAGAACAGCAAGACGCTTCACGCTCGCGCGGCACGCGAAGTCATCCTCTCAGGCGGCTCGGTCAACACGCCGCAACTGCTTGAACTGTCCGGCATCGGCGACCCGATAATCCTCAAGACCGCCGGCATTGAAGTGCGCCTCGCCCAGTCCAATGTCGGCGAGCACCTGCAGGACCATGTCGGCATCAACTACACCTGGAAATCCACCGAACCAACGCTGAACCAGACCCTGCGCCCGTGGTGGGGCAAGGCGCTGGTCGGCGCGCAATATCTGCTGACACGATCCGGCCCGCTGTCGATGAGCATGAACCAAGGCGGCGGTTTTTTCCGCACCGACCCATCGCGCGCGCGGCCCAACATGCAGCTCTATTTTCAGGTCTTTTCGACAACAATTCCAAAAGCGGGCGAACGCCCCATCCTGTCTCCAGACCCATGGCCGGGCTTTTCAATCGGCCTGTCAAATTGCCGCCCGACCAGCCGCGGCTCGATCCATATCGCGTCACCCGATCCAGCCCGCCAGCCGGTCATCAGCGCCAACGCCTATTCGACTGACGCTGATGTGGCGGAAATGCTCGATGCGGTCAAATTCCTGCGCACGATTGCCGCCCAGCCCGCAATCGTTGAAATCATCGCCGAGGAAGTGCTACCCGGTCCTTCTGTCCAGTCCGACGATGATCTGATCCTCGACTTCCGCAAGCGATCGGGAACCGTCTATCATCCGGTCTCGACTTGCAGAATGGGGCCGGACCCTGCCTCGTCTGTCGTCGATGCGCGGCTGCGCGTGCATGGGCTGACTGGTCTGCGCATCATCGACGCGTCGGTGTTTCCCGGCAATGTGTCGGGCAACACCAATGCGGCGGCCATCATGACAGGCTGGAAGGGCGCTGAACTGGTGCTGGAGGATCAGGCATGAAAATCACCGATGTCCGCACCTTTGTCGTCGGCAATCCGCCGCCGGGCATCGGCGGCAAATATTTCCTCTTCGTGCGCCTCACCACCGATGGTGGCGTAGTCGGCTATGGGGAAGCGTATGCAGCCAATTTTTCCGCTCACCTGACTGCGCGCATGATCGAGGATCTCGCCGAACGCTATTTGATCGGCCACGACCCGCACGACATCGAACTGTTTTTCCGCCGGGTCTACTCGTCGGGCTTTTCGCAACGGCCCGATATTTCGGTCATGGGCCCGTTTTCGGCGCTCGAGATGGCTTGCTGGGACATTATCGGCAAAGAAGCCGGGCAGCCGGTCTACAAGCTGCTGGGCGGTCAGGTCCACGAGACTTTGCGCACCTACACCTATCTCTACCCGCACACGGGCAGCGTGCATTCAGAAGACGCGCCTGCGGGCCGCAACGTCTACAACGACCCGGACATGGCCGCCGCCTGCGCTGCCGAATATGTCGCGCAAGGCTTCAACGCCGTAAAATTCGACCCAGCAGGCCCATACACAGTCTTCGACGGCCACCAGCCGCGCCTGATCGACATCGAAATCTCCGCCCGAATGGTCCAGGCAGTGCGCAAGGCGGTGGGCACCCGCGCCGACATCCTGTTCGGAACCCATGGTCAGTTCACGGCATCGGGCGCATTGCGCATGGCCCGGGCAATCGAACCCTATGACCCGCTCTGGTTCGAAGAACCGGTTCCCCCAGACATGCCGGAAGTGATGGCCGATGTCGCACGCGCGACCTCGATCCCCATCGCAACGGGCGAACGGCTCACGACACGGTTCGAATTTGCCCGGATCATCGCACTGAAAGCGGCATCGATCCTGCAACCCAATACCGGCCGTTCGGGGGGCATTCTGGAAACCAAGAAGATCACCGCGATGGCCGAAGCCCATCACATCCAGGTCGCGCCGCATTGCTATTGCGGGCCGATCGTGGGCGCCGCCAACATTCAGGTGGCAGCCACCCTGCCCAACTTTCTCATTCTGGAATCACTGAAGCAGTGGGACGGCTTCCACGCCACGCTGCTGAAAAAGAAGATCGAATGGCAGGACGGCCACGTCATCCCGTCGCGCGACCCGGGTCTCGGCGTAGAACTGGACGAAGCGGTTTGCGAGGCCCATCCCTATGACGGGCAAGACCTGCACCTTCAAATGATGCAGACGCCGCTCATGCCGGAACCCGGCAGAGCCTGAACCCGCTACCGCGCCCCTATTTGCTGGCAGTCTCGGCCTGTCTTGGCGCAGCTGCAGCAGGCTTTTCAAACACTGTGCGAGCGTCCGACGCGGCAGGCTCACGGGCAGAGAATGACTTCGATTCGGCATAGGCGTCACGGGCGGCCGGGAATAGCCCATCGGCTTCCGCGCCTTCCGGCTGGTCAAGCTTACCAAACAGGGCGTCGACATAGCCTGCTGGCAGGCCACCGCCCTTGCCAAGCCGGTCGAGAATTTCGTGATAACCGACTCCAGCGTCTTCGGTTTTCTCCAGACCAACCAATGTGCGATCGGTCTCGACCTGGCGCTCGACTGTCCCGACGCGCACCTGCTCGGTGCTTGCAATGACGTCGCGCTCGCCGACCTTCTCGCGATTGTAGCCGACAACCACCGATTCCTGGCCGGACACATAGTCTTCGGAGCCGACAACCACCTGCTCAGTGCCGACATGCACTTCCTCGGTGCCGACCTGGAATTGCTGGTAGCCAAGCGACTGCGCTTCCTTTGTGCCGGCTGTCAGGCCAAGTGCCGCCAGAGGACTGCTGCTCCAGTCGAACAGGCCGTTCGCCACGTCTCTGATCGCAATCGACTCGCTGTCGCCGGATTTCAGCTGCAGCTTGCCATCGGCGGAAAAGCTCGCCGACAAACCATCCACCTTGTTCAACGCGCTCATAAGCGAGTTGCGCCACGAACCGTTGCTCGTTGTGTGGTCATAGTTTGTCGTCTGACCACCTATCGTGACTGAAATCCGCGACGAACTGTTGAACTTGATGATCGCCTCCCGGCCATCGCCAACCTTCACCGCAAAGTCCGCGCCGGAATCAATGCCAGCATTTGAAGAGCTTGCATAAGGGCGCAGGTCGCGCGTACCGTTCACTGTCACTTCGCTCTCGAAAACCTCACGTTCTTCATAGACGGCGCGGGTCTCGTAAACATCGCGTGTCTCATAGACGTCGCGCGTCGAATACACGTCGCGCGTCTCAGTAATGGCCCGGTCCTCGAACACGTCTTCCTTGCGCATCGTGGTGCGCGTCTCGAAAACATCTTCCTTCACGGTCGTCATGCCGCCCGCATAAATCGCGCGATATCCGCCTGGCGTGTTCGCGCCGAATACACCCGACTTACCTGCCGTCTGTGAATTCGCCAGCCGGCCAATATCGGCCACCACCGGCTTGTTTCGGCCTGCGGCACCCGACCCGATCAGCTGAAGCGCGGAATTTTCGATACGCATACTTACTACTCTCAATGGACACAATGACGGCGACCGATCACCCCCTTTTACCGAAAACCTGTTGAGCCCAATTGAATACCTGCGGTTGCATTTCCCGCCATGTGTTAGAGCTTCGCTAACCAAACAGAACCCAAGCAGCCGGATGTTCAGAACGACGGAATCGGCTAACATCTGCACACATCAAGCAGGGGAACGCCGATGACGCTGATCCAGAAACTGGGCTTTGCCTATGCAGCGATGTTCTTTGCGATTGTCGGGCTGAACTATCTGCCCTTCGTGCATGATGCCAATGGCATGATGTTCGGCTTGTTCTCGCTTCAATGGTACGACGATCTGCTGCACGGCTTCTCTGGCTTGTGGGTGCTGATCGCGGCCCTCGTGTCGCACCGCGCAACAGTGCTGTTCTTCAAGATTTTCGGCTCGATCTACCTGTTCGACGGCGTGCTAGGTCTGGTCACAGGATCGGGCTGCCTCGATGGCGGCATCTTCATCGACGGCTTCCGCTCGTTCAACGATGTCGAACTGCCGGTGCGGTTCTTTGCCAACCTGCCGCATCTGCTGATTGGCGGCATCGCGGTCTATATCGGTTTCGTGTTGTCAAAGCGGGTCGCCGCCGGCCTCGCCAGCGCCTGATCCCGCCATGCTGCGATTTCTCAAGGGCGTCGTCCGCGCAGTTCTTATTGTTATTGCGCTGGTTGTGGCGATCCCGGTTCTCGGCCTCGCCTATGGCTACCTGACAACCGAAGCACCCCAACGCCTCCAGATCGTGGCGGCAACGCCCGAACAGCAGGCAATATCGGAAAAACTCGCTGCCGAAATCCCAGGCTACAAGCGAACCGAAGAATCGACTTTCCTCACCTATCCCGAATGGGCGATCGTATACGCGGCGCGCGAATATGCCGGCTTCACGGCCGACAACAGCCCCAGCGGCTTCCCGTATTTTGCCTATGTTGGCCGGTTCTGGCAGGACTATGCCGCGATGATCCGTGCGAGTTCCGCCTATCCGTTCAATTTCAGCAATCATCTGATGTTGATGGTCATCGGCATCAGCCACACGGTCGAACATGTCATCCAGTCGCTCTACGAAAACACGATCGGTCGCCTGACCGGCCTGTTCGGTTTCCCGACTGCGCAGGATCGCGATCTGGCGCGCACAGCCGCCGACTACGCGGCATTTCTTGACCAGACGCCCTGGTATCAGTTCGACTATGGGCAAAGCCGCAGCGCACTGTGGGCCTTGCCTACAGATGGCGGCGTGGCCGCTATCCGCTCATGGGAGCGTGACGCCGGTTTTGGCTTGTCATTCTCGATCAAGCAGGCCTATGCGAACATCATCAAATCCGGCCTGTCGGCAACGTCAGACCCTGCCATGCTCGACATTCACGTCTGGGCGCAGGGTCCGGTCGCGACCGCAATTGCAGGCGAGGCCGATACGAAAATCGAGCGCGATCTTGGCGCGGATGGCGCGGTGTTCGTCACGCCACGTTATCAGGTCTTCACCGACATGATCCCTCGCCTCATCGAGCGCGGCATTACATTCCGCGAAATCGGTGGCAATGACGAGATCATGATCACGGTCCTGTCCAATGAGGACATAGCGCTGCCCGATGGATCAGTCAGGCTGTTCAGCTATCCGCTCCCGATCGATAGAAGCACCATTCGCACCGGGCTGGTCGCGGCGGTCACGCAGTTGCACGAAATCCTGCCCGATCTCATGAACACCGGAGCCAGGCTCGAACACGTCTACGATTATTGAGCGGCGCCTGCTTTCAGCTGGCGCTTTGGACCGGCTGCGCGACGGTTATTTTGCGCAGCATCGCTTCGGCACGGGCCTCACGCTCCGAACGGGCGATGAAACCGCCGCCAAAGATGCGCGCGCCGTCGCCTTCGCCATCATAAAGCACGCAGGCCTGCCCGGGCGCGACGCCCTGCTCGCCCATGGACAGCTCAACCTCGGCCTTGCCAGAAACGCGCCGCAACACGGCTGGAACCGGCCGCCGCGTTGAACGCACACGTGCAAACAGCTCAATTCCCTCATCGGGTAGTTCGTCAAACGTCGAATCGCCAAGCCAGTTCAGATCACGCAGCACCACCTTGCGGGTCTCCAGCGCCTCGCGCGGCCCGACAATCACCCGCGCCGAAGCCGGATCAAGGTGTACGACATAGAGCGGGTCGGCCGCCGCTACACCGATGCCGCGCCGCTGCCCGATCGTGTAGTTGAGCACACCTTCATGCCGACCAAGCACACGCCCGTCGATATGCACGATATCGCCGGGTGTTATCGCATCGGGCCGCAGCTTGGCGATGATATCGGTGTAGCGGCCCTGAGGCACAAAACAGATATCCTGGCTGTCCTGCTTGTCGGCGACCGACAGGCCCATGCGGGCCGCGAGCGCCCTCACCTCCGGCTTCGATAGTTCGCCGAGCGGAAAGCGCAGATAGTCCACCTGCTCCTGCGTCGTCGCAAACAGGAAATAGCTCTGGTCGCGGTCGGCATCGACGGGGCGATGCAGCGAACGGTGCAAGCCATTCGCGCGGCTGCGAATGTAGTGACCGGTCGCCAGCGCATCGGCACCCAGATCACGCGCAGTGGCCAGCAGATCGGCAAACTTGACAGTCTGGTTGCACGAAATGCACGGCACTGGCGTTTCGCCGGCTGCATAGCTTGCCGCAAACGGGTCGATCACCGCTTCGCGAAAACGCTGTTCGTAGTTCAGCACGTAATGCGGCACGCCAATCGTCTCTGCCACGCGGCGCGCATCATCAATGTCGCGGCCAGCACAGCACGAACCTGCCCGCTGCACCGCAGCGCCATGATCGTAGAGCTGCAGCGTGATGCCGACGACGTCATAACCCTGTTCTTTCAGGAGCCCGGCAACGACTGACGAATCGACGCCGCCCGACATGGCAACGACCACGCGGGTATCAGAAGGACGGTTTGGAAGATCGAGACTGTTCATCATGGGCCGGGTTTGCGTTGGCTTCCTGCCAATCCGCACAATGTAGGTCAAGGCCGGCTCAAGCGCCATTCTTTGCCACAGCCACCCCGAAATCCGGCCGGAATGCTGGAATTCCAACAATCCGAAGCTTAGGCAATTTTTAAACCTGTGGCGCTAATGTGACGGGGATTGAGTGTCGTGTGTTGCGTAGAGAGTAGTATGACTGAATTGGTCAGACCGCGCGTCAAATATGTGATCGGCCCCGACGGGAGCCCGCTCACCATCGCGGATTTGCCGCCAACCAATACCCGCCGCTGGGTCATTCGCCGCAAGGCGGAGGTCGTTGCGGCAGTGCGTGGTGGCCTTCTAAGCCTCGAGGAAGCGTGCCAGCGCTACAAGCTGACCACCGAAGAATTCCTCTCCTGGCAGGCATCAATTGACGAATATGGCCTAGCTGGACTGCGCACGACCCGGATCCAGCAATACCGCCATTGATCCCGGCAGGGAGGCTCCCTCGCCTCCTGTCCTTCAATATTCAAATCTGATTTCAGCTTCGCCCGTCCGCTCGGTGCACGCATTGCGTCTTATGCCGCATAGGCTCCAGATGACTGCTGGCAGACGATTGCTGCACGCCGCAGCCCGACCGTCGGGCCAGCAAGCATGCGCCTGGCTGGCAGTTCGCTCGTGGCCGTCAGCCACGTCAACAATGCTCGCCATGCACAAAAAAAGAGCGGCCAGATGCCGCTCGTTTTTCGCTATTCGGGAAAGACGATGTCCGGTCCCGCTAGAGACCGGCTGCCGTACGTCCTTCTGAACCTGCATCGCGATTGCGCGGATCCCGGTTTTCCAGCGCCTCGGCCCGGGCCAACTCGGCCTCAGCTTCCGCCAGCGCTGATTCTGCGCCGGCGAGCTGCGAAAGCAGCCCCGATTGCGATGTTTTCAGATTATCGCGCCGCTGGCGCGCTGCCTTGGCGAAAGTTGGATAGGCAAAATGGGTGATATCCGTGATGCCAGACTTGCGCTCTTCTGAAACGATCTGCGCTTCAAGTTCGCCCGCCATACGCTCGAAATCGGCCACCATAAGCTCGATCTGCTGGAGCTGACGGCGCTTCTCGTTCACCTGAAAACGCTTCAGACGGACGAGGTTCTCCCGTGATTTCATGACTCGATACTCCGGTACTCAAACTCGAATGACACCAGCCCCGCACAAGGAACCGGGCACAAAACTAGGGAAACCGCCCAAACGCAGACAAAATCCTAATTTGGGTTAACGCTGGTAACCTTTCGTTTACGCGCATTGTTAATCATACGGGTCAGGGCTTAAGGCCCGGTAAAAAAATGAGACGACAAACGGCGAAACGGACCGCAACGAGTCTCCTGAATCACTTAGATGAGTTTCCTCATCTAATGCATCAGGAATGATGACGGTTGTTTTGCCAAAAGATTCAGGTTTGTGGACCGAAAAGTTAAAAATCTACCGTGGCTTGCCAAGCGGAATCAGATTTTGTTAACCATTCGGTGGCAGCCTTCGGTTCAGGCAATCTGTGTCCTGGGATTCGGCCAGCGAGCGGTCCCGGCGACGGAGAAGGGGAATTAGATGCGCGTCCTGCTGATTGAAGATGACAGTGCAACGGCTCAATCAATTGAGTTGATGCTGAAGTCCGAGAGTTTCAACGTCTACACCACCGATCTAGGTGAAGAAGGCGTCGATCTTGGCAAACTCTATGACTACGACATTATCCTTCTGGACCTGAATTTGCCCGACATGTCGGGTTATGAGGTTCTGCGGACACTGCGGCTTTCCAAGGTTAAGACGCCGATCCTGATTCTCTCGGGCATGGCCGGCATTGAAGACAAGGTGCGCGGTCTGGGCTTCGGCGCAGACGACTACATGACCAAGCCGTTCCACAAGGATGAGCTGGTTGCCCGCATCCATGCAATCGTGCGCCGCTCCAAGGGTCACGCCCAGTCGGTCATCGCCACTGGCGATCTGATTGTGAACCTGGACGCCAAGACGGTCGAAGTCGGCGGACAGCGGGTGCATCTGACCGGCAAGGAATACCAGATGCTGGAGCTGCTCTCCCTGCGCAAGGGCACGACGCTCACCAAGGAAATGTTCCTGAACCACCTGTATGGCGGTATGGACGAGCCGGAATTGAAGATCATCGACGTCTTCATCTGCAAGCTGCGCAAGAAGCTTGATGCAGCATCCGGCGGCCAGAACTTCATTGAAACGGTCTGGGGCCGCGGCTATGTGCTGCGCGAGCCGGAAGACATGCGCGCAAGCGCCTGATTTTCACTTCATTTGATTGAAAACCCGCCCTTGCCGGCGGGTTTTTTCATGCCGCAACCGCGACCGTCTTGAAGCGGTCAAGCAATTGCACGCGGCTGAACGGCTTGAGCACATAGCCCGCCGCTCCCGCACGCTTGGCGCGCATGATGAAACCAATATCGAAATATGTGACGCAAACGATGATGCTTGGCCGCACCGGCGAGGGGATCGACATGACATGGCGAATGAATTCGATAGCCGGAATGTCCTTCAATCCGCCCTCGACAATGATGACGTCAGGCATCTGCACCGTGCACATCTCGATCGCCTGAGTGCCGTTGGCTGCCTCCGCGACCGCCATTGTCGGGCCGGCAAGGATGCGCTTGGCCACTTTCCGGATCACACTTGAATCGTCCACGATCATGCAGCGTTGCATTCTGCAAATCCTCAGATCTGAATGACCGGCCACCATGCACCGATCAAAATCATGCCCTGACACTAACGCGCGGACGTAAAGGCAGATCAAAAACGACTGCTAAAATTTGATGGATCGGGCCAATTTCGCTCCAAACCCAAACAAAAAGGCCGCGCTCAGCAGGCGCGGCCATGTGTTCCCATTCAGATCGTCAATCGCGAATTCCGGCTACTTCGCCGTGAATACGACGTCCTCTGCCCCTGCCCTGATTGAGATCTCCATGCCGGCTTCGCGCGCCAGCAACATCGTATAGTAGGGCTGCACTGAATGCGCATCGATCGGGTCGGCCGGCTTTTGGCCAGAGTGAAGCTCGAGGAATTTCGGCGGCACGCGCACCATCGGTCCAGTCGCGGTGATTGAGAAATTCGGCGCAGTTTCCAGATCGTCCAGCTTCACCAGTATCTTGCCGCCACGCGGCACCGCGCCAATCGCGACAAGGATCAGGTTCAGCAGCAGCTTCACCTTGTTTTTTGGCAGCAACGCACGGCGGCCGACCCATTCCAGATCAGGCTTTTCATTGCGCAGATAGGCGGTCGCAACCGCCTCAGCATCGCCGGTGTCGATCTGCATTCCAGCCGAGCCAGCAGCTCCAAAGGCAATGCGCGCAAACTGCAGCCGCGCCGAAGCATTGCGTGCACTGGTGCGGATCAGATTCATCGCATCTTCGTCGGCCCCGCCCTCGTCGAGAAGTTCAAGACCGTTGTTGATTGCACCGACAGGCGAGATAATGTCGTGGCACACTCTGCTGCAAAGCAGCGCCGCCAGATCAGTAGCTGTGAGCGTGAAAAGATCAGCCATAGCCGGTCAAACTCCCTCGGAATGGGGCCGCTGGTCGCGACATCAATTTTTCGAATCAAAAACCTGTGCGTACACACGGGATACACATGCGCTTGGCCATGAGCAACAAACCAACAGCCCGTCGAAAATCGGCCAGAAACCTTCTGTTAATGGTTGAAAAAGGATTAGCATGTAATCTCGCATTTGCGGGATCGTGGCCGCAGAGCCGCAACCGACAGGCGTTATTCAGGAGAGCTCCCAAAAGGGAGATCAAGCCCATGAAAAACTTCATCAGCCGCTTCGCGCGAAATCTGGCTCAGATCGCCGTCATCCTCACGGCGATCGTGGCGGCAACAGGTGCCGCCCGGGCCAATGAGGCCTATACGGCTCAGGAAATCATCGATTCCGGCCATCGCTTCTTCGGCAATACGTCGGGTGGCCTTGCAACGGTGGTCGAAAAAATCTTCTCGTCCTACGGCCTGCCAAATGGCTACGTGCTTGGCGAGGAAGGCTCCGGTGCCCTCATTGGCGGCCTCACCTATGGCGAGGGCTCGCTCTACACCAAGAATGCCGGCGACCATAAGGTGTTCTGGCAGGGCCCGTCGATCGGCTGGGACTATGGTGGGCAAGGGTCGCGCACCATGATCCTGGTCTACAATCTCGATTCGATTGACGCGCTCTACAAGCGCTTTGGCGGCGTGTCCGGTTCAGCCTATGTCATCGCCGGACTTGGCTTCAACGTGCTGAAGAATGGCCGTGTTCTGCTGGTGCCGGTTCGCACCGGCGTCGGCGCTCGCCTCGGCGTCAATGTCGGCTATCTGAAACTGACACAGCGTCCTACCTGGAACCCCTTCTGATCGCTGCGGAACCGACCGCGATCCGTTAGGCATATTGCGAACTGTTGCACGCCGGGGCTGGATTTATCCTGTCCCGGCGTGGCACATTCCGGCTCTGGGACTTTGCCTCATGGGGGCGTGAGGCACGCACGGACAGCCCGGGGGACGACAAGTTGATTCAATCTATCCTGTTCTTTTCGCTCGGGTTTTTGACGGCCGGGTTTCTTGCGCTGATGGTTGCCCCAGCAATCTGGCGGCGTGCAGTCGCGCTGACTCGCAAGCGCATCGAAGCCTCAGTCCCCCTGACGATGAATGAAATACAGGCCGACAAGGACCGGATGCGGGCCGAATTTGCCATGTCCACGCGACGGCTTGAGATGAGCATCAAGTCGTTCCGCGAAAAGGCGGCCTCACAAATCATCGAGATCAACCGCAATCGCGACGAATTGCGCCGTCTGGCCGATGAGCGGGCCGAAAAGGATCAGGCTCTGTCTGCGCTGGAGGCAAGATCTGCCGAATTGCGTTCCGAACTGGCGCGCCGGGAAGACGAGGTCCAGCGCATGGCCGGCCGCATCGCCGATTCCGAACAGGTGCTCGAGCAGAAAGCGCTTGAGATCGACAAACTTGGCCGCATGTACGACGAAGCGGCCATGACATCGAGCGCCCGCCAGATTGAACTGGTCGCCCGTGAAAGCGATTTCGAAAAACTGTCTGGCGACATTTCCAGCATGCGACTGGAGCGCAAGGACACCGAGAAGCGCATGCGCGACGCTGCAGCCGAGGCCAAGACTGCGCAGGCCGCGCTCAAGACCGAACGCCGCCGCAGCGCTGACCTCGACAGGAAGGTCGAGCGCCTGCTCGCAACCGTCGCTGATCGCGACCACAGGCTGGAGCGTCAGGATGCTGATCTGTCCCGCATGCGCGAAGGTGCGCGCTCCAAATCGAGCCAGTCGTCAGACCTCGATGCCAAATTGACGGAATCGGCGGCCGAGCGCGTCAGGCTGGAGGCTGAACTGGCCGACATGCACCTGCAGATGTCGACGCTGCTCACCAACGCCACTCGCGGCGACATCGAAAAGGCCGTGACCAAACTCGATGCCGAAAAGAAGAAGATCGACCGCAAGATGGCTGACCTGCAGCGCGAGAATGCGCAATTGAAGGATCAGGCCAGCGAATTTCAGCGCATGAAAACCGAAGACTGGGACGACGAGCGCCGGGGTAGCGCCCTGCTGCGCGAACAGATCAACGATCTGGCAGCCGAAGTCGTCAACCTGACGGCCATGCTCGACGGCCCCGATTCCCCGATCCGCAAGGCGCTCGACGCCGACACACAGGCGCCTAACAATGGCGACCGGGTGATCAGCCTTGCCGATCGGGTTCGCGCGCTGCAAAAGGCCGCCGCCGCGAAATAGTCATCCTCGCCACAGCCGATGCAGCGCGACCGCAGAGGTCGCCGCCACATTGAGGCTGTCGAAATCCGACGCAATCGCAATGCGCACCGTGCGCAGCCGCGCCATAATCTCGGGCGGCAGGCCATCGCCCTCACTGCCGAGCAGCAGCGCCGTTCGGTCACCGCGCACCACATCGGCAATATCCGTCCTGCCCGATGGCGACAGCGCCACAATGTCGAAGTCGGCATCCCCAAGCGCCGCGACCATATCGTCAATGCTCTCAGCCACTGCGAAGGGCACCTTCAGCGCCGCGCCAACCGAAACACGGATCGCTTTGCGATAAAGCGGGTCGCAGCACGTCGCATCCAGCACGACAGCGTCTGCCCCAAACGCCGCAGCATTGCGAAAGATCGCGCCCATATTGTCATGGTTGGAAATGCCTGCGACAGCCACCACGAGCGCCCTTGCCGGCAGCGATCCGAGCAATTCCTGAGGTGATTGCACTTCGCCGCGCAAACCAATCGCCAGAATTCCACGATGCATCGCAAACCCGGCAACCTTGTCGAGTACGGCTGCGCTCGCGACATAGACCGGCATGTCTGGAGGAACGAGATCGATCAGTTCTGTCGAACCGTCCACGCGGTTTTCCAGCAACAGCATCGATTCAGCCACGAACCGCCGCGCCGAGAGCAGTACCCGCAGCACCACCCTGCCCTCGGCGACGAATTTCCCCTGCCGGCCCACGAGGTCACGCTCGCGAATGTCGCGATAGGCGGCAATGCGCGGATCGTCCGGATCAGTGATGTGGATCAGTTCGGCCAAGGTCTGGTTTCACCCGGCCTTTGAGGCCAGCCCTGCCCGCGCCTCGCGCGCCATCGCGACCAGACGTTTATGCGCCTCGTCGGGCTCCGGCAACGGTTCGGGGAAGAATATCCGCAACACCCTGTCCCCGTCAGCGAGATCAATGCCATCGGCGTCGATGCCAGTCATCACCCATCTCCCCGCCTCGGCCTTCTCATAGAACGCCGCATAATTGGAGACGGCGTCGGCATGGTCGGCATTCATGTGGTCGAGCGCCGATTGCTCGCTCGCCGCAAAGGCGGCCACCTCTCCGCCCGACAACAATTCCCCGGCAGACAGTCGATAGGCTTTGCCAAACCCGCCATTCAGGCTGGCTGCCTCGATCTCAAGCCGGAAGAAGGCAAAATCGCCAAGCCCGACATAGAGTTTGGCCTTCGGATTGTGGTTCAGATAGCGCCGCTCGGCACGCTGCCAGTCATCGCTGCCGCGTTCCAGCCGCCTTGCCCGGCAACTGAGCGAAATACGCGCGTGGGCAAGCGGATCGCCCTTCCCCACCTCACCCAGCAGCAGCGAACAGCGAGGGTCAGCCATCAGCGCCGGCGTATGCGCCGACAGGCCCGAGATCAGGATCAGCGGCGTGCCATCCGTGTCGCTGGCCACACCAACGCGTGATGCAAGCGGCGCCCCCGTTTCAGCCTCAAGCACCGCAATTGCGCCATAGCGCGAAGCCCGCAGCAGCGTTTTGGCGCTGCGGATCGCCTCCGCATCGGTGGTGCGGATGACGTCCTTTTTCGGTTCGGTCATCCGCCTCCCCTGCCGCTCTTACCGCGGTGCCATGCGGATCGCGCCGTCAAGGCGGATCGTCTCGCCGTTCAGCATCGGGTTCTCGACGATGTGCAGGGCAAGCATTCCATATTCGGAAGGGTCGCCCAGACGCGGCGGGAACGGCACCTGCGCACCGAGCGAATCCTGCGCTTCCTGCGGCAGACCGGCCATCATCGGCGTCTTGAACAAGCCCGGCGCAATCGTGCAGACGCGGATGCCGGCGCGCGCAAGATCGCGCGCTACGGGCAGCGTCAGGCCCACAACGCCACCCTTGGACGACGAATAGGCCACCTGGCCGATCTGGCCATCATAAGCGGCTACAGAAGCCGTGTTGATGATCACTCCGCGTTCGCCACCGGCCAGCGGCTCCAGCTTCTCGGCGCGCACCGCCATCAGGCGGATCATGTTGAACGTGCCAATGAGGTTCACCTCGATCACCTTGCGATAAAGATCGAGCGGATGTGCGCCATCCTTGGACGTGGTCTTCATGGCAATGCCGATGCCTGCGCAATTGACCAGAATGCGCGCCGGGCCAAGCTTTGCTTCGACATCGGCAAATGCCGCCTCACCGGCTTCAGCGCTCGACACATCGACCTTCACCGCGATGCCACCAATTTCCTTGGCGACCTTCTCGGCCTTTTCAATGCCAACATCGAACACTGCAACTTTTGCGCCCTTGGCGGCCAGCGCCCGCGCCGTTGCTTCGCCGAGCCCCGATCCGCCGCCGGTGACGATGGCTACCTGTCCAGATGGGTTCATGTCTAATCCTCCAAAATTTGTTCAAGCATTAACGAGTGGCCCGCCGAATGGTCAAATGGCTTTTCACGACGACGCGATCAGACAGTGAAAAACTCCCTCGAAAACTCACGCATAACCTAAGGGAACGTGTTTGGACCGTGTTCGCCTACGCTCCTATCGATATCTGGCCGGGGAACGGAGACAGTCGTCGCCTCCCGGCAAGAGTCTAGGAGAGACCCGATGAAAACCCTGATGTTGGCCGCCGCTGCAGTGGCCGCAATGAGCTTTGCCGCGCTTGCTGGCGAAATGGAAGGCACGGTCAAGGAGGTCAACAAGGACACCAAGACCATCACCTTCGAAGACGGGATGTCGGCGATGGCGTCGGACGCCATGAAACTTGACGGCATCATGGCCGGCGACAAGGTCAAGGTCATGACTGACGACGCCAAGATGATCACCGACATCAAGAAGATGTAGCAGCCCGCACAGGGCATCCGCCGGCGCGCCAGGCAGGCGCGTCGGCCCTATTTTTCCGTAGCCTTTCGCGCTTACATCGACGCAACAAAGCAATTGCGATTCGACGAGGTTGTGATGGCAGAGCACAAGAAGCGGTTCCGTCTGTCGCGGCGCACGCTGATTGGCGGCGCGGCTGTCATCGGTATCCTTGGTTGGACCGGCTCAACGGTTGCCCGTCTGTCGCGTGCACCGTCGGGCGCGAAGGACGCCGGGCGTATCGCAGATTTCGATAGCATGCAGCTCGGCAGGCCCGCCAATGCCGCGACAATTCCTTACGACCCTTCCCTGCCCTGGATCTCAAAGGCCGGCGACATCAATGATGTCAGCGCCCTGTCGCGCACGCCGGTCTTTGGCATCGTTGCGGTCACAGAGGAAA
>Ga0209572_1001444_pt1 | contig 16337 bp, 9 predicted proteins | sample EBPBio232012_DNA_FD_185867 | JGI IMG/M metagenome (GOLD analysis project Ga0209572, IMG submission 185867) | Wastewater treatment Type I Accumulibacter community from EBPR Bioreactor in Madison, WI, USA - Reactor 1_1/23/2012_ DNA (SPAdes)... | ecosystem: Engineered > Bioreactor > EBPR >...
TTGCCATTCCGACAATGGTTAAAAATAAAGAGTATTCCTTTTTATTATTAGGGAAGATGTTGTCAAATTCCATCTTCATTGCACTAACTTCTTCTAATTCTTTATCGGATAAAATTTGACCACTATTATCAATCAAAAAGGAAAATAAACATTGCAAGACAGTCATTGGTTGAAAATAAATTCCCGCACTCACTGCCTTTAACCAAGTGGCTTCTATTTCCATTCCTGAACAAATGATGTCTGCCGGAGCTAGGCTCTTGGTAAAAAATGTAACCACTGCTGGGGCATTGACAAATGATTTCTTCGAAAGCTTCTCCAATCCACGCCCCAGTTTCCATTCATCCAATAAGTTTCTGCTGTTGGGATCAGCCATTAGTCTTAAACCAGCTTTATCACTTTCTGAAAATGGAAACAGTGTTACATCTAAGCCCGTCTTGTGCTTTTTTGCTTCCTCCCTGCTTAATCGAACTTCTTTATCAAAGAATTCCTGATGACCAAATTTGTTCAGCAGCCTTATACGGTCGCCCATCGATATCAACTCTCCTATTTTGAGAATAGCAGCTCTGTCAGTTATGACTACTGAGGATGTGTGCTCTTGATTAGTCGTCAGCAATTGAATTTCCGGCTCATTGAGTGACTCGATATTAGGCTGTCGTCTCAATGTTTGACGCGTAAATATTTCATTGGCATAATTCAACTTCTCATTGGGAACTCCAGATTGCCCTGCACTAACTACTGCCTTAACATGTGGCGCTGATTTAGAGTCAATGATAACGACTTCTGGTGCAGTGCTAAGAGAGTGCATTAACTGGAGAATATTTTCTAAAGCAGTGCCAAATGCTATGTTCGAGTTGATATGTAGGTTGTCCCCAAAGGAATATTCCAACTTTTCCCTTGGATCACATATTGCTATATAACCGTTATACTCTACAAAGCGCCAAGTCTGATTATTCCCTGGGGATGGTGCGAGGATGGCAGCTTGTATGATTCTATCTAAATGAGCCTTTTCAAACTTTGGCTTCATATCTAATTGAAGACTGTCCAACTCCTTTTTGAGCGTAAAATCATCAATGGACCCATACTTAACCGCAACTGTTGAATCAAAGGTAGCCTGACTAAAACCTAGATTTTTCTCTATATCCAGCCATTGCCTTTTGCTTTCAATTTTATCTCCAAGCAATATTTTCCTGGCAACAATAGCAGAGATGGCTCCACCCAGTGAAACATCCGAGGCTAGTTGAGGCCAAGTGGTCAAGGTACTGGTAAGCTCCAAAATGGACGCCTTCATTTTTGGTGATAGGGTATCACTTCCTGAAATGGGCATCATGTAAGGCATCTTCTCATCTGTTGTTTTCAACGAACTGAGAAATGCAAAGTCAATGTCTTTACCTATCAAGCCGTGGAGGATAGGATAATCCGGGTGCAAATCGTAGCGCTCTATATCAAGCATACAACGATCGCTCATTTCCATGATTACTGGCACTTGTCGTTTCCGCGCTTCTTCTCTTGCAAAAATTTTGATATCAAGGCCGTCACATTCCTCTACAAGAAGATCAAGTTTTCCTCCTCCTTCAAAAAACTGATGCGCGTTTTCTTGTGTGACACCTTCGTCAAAACAAACCACCTTTATGAATGGATCAATCTCAGCAATTTCACGAGCAACCATAGTGGTTTTCATTAGCCCAAGATTTTGAACTCCCGTCCTAATACGGTTCATATTGCTAAGCTCCAAAGTGTCGAAATCGGCAATGCGTATCTGTCCCGCAATCCTTTCCATAGCAATGGCAACGGAAACCGATTGACCAACACTCAAACCAATGACGCCAACCTTCTTGTTGCGCAAAACGGCCTGTTCTTCAAAAGTGATTTTGTAAGCGTTGCGAATGGTTCTTACGCGAATGAATTCTTCTTCATCCAATAAATGAACCATGGTGTTCTTCCATGGGTAATACACCCAAACGCCATACTCTTGTGGTGTGCGACCGCCTAGTCTCGCCCTTATTTTTTGATTATACTCTTCATCCGAGAGGGGCCTCTCAGGATTTTCAAGCTTAATGAGGTCACGAAGCTGACTCTCTATAATATCCGACAGAACACAATCTTGATGCGACTCAAGAAATGATACAAACTCCTCCTTACCTTCTACTGAATCCGTCCGAAAAAATAGTGGGGATCTATTTTCGCTACCCTCCGCTTTCAATCGGTCTTTGACAACGTCCGAAAAACTTTCCATTAAAATTGAGGTTAGGGTACAAAGATGCTCCTCATGGTTAACAAATGATAATACCTAAATCAGAATATTATAAACAAAGTGACTTATAGCTATATACTTTCTAATCAACAAAAAAAATCGGTTTAATAGTTTGACTATTGGAAAAATTACTTCTAAACGCATTTACCACTATCGCTTGTCTTCATTCTTTTAGATGCGGCCTCGTTTATTTTTTACATAAATCAACTTACAAAATTCATTTTCTAAAAACCAAATTCGTCCAAACGAATTGCGTCATGATATAGATAGTCGCGTAGGGTTAATGCAAAATTCTTTCTTGCGACATCTGATGTCGGGCTTTTATTTGCAAGCGGCTATTGAGGCCGCACCATAGAAAATGTCTAAAGTCCTCATAATTGATGATGAGCCTGCCATTCGCAGGGCGCTTAAAGAAATTCTGGAATATGAATCATTTGAAACGGCAGAGGCTGAAGACGGTGCCACAGCGCTAAAACTGGTGGATAAGGAGAGCTTCGACCTCATTTTTTGTGACATCAAAATGCCGCGCATGGATGGTATAGAGGTGCTTACCAAGATGAAAGAAAAGGGCGTGGAAACCCCAATAGTGATAATGACCGGACACGGTACGGTGGAAACCGCGGTGGAAGCCCTAAAAAAAGGGGCTTATGATTTTATTCAAAAACCGCTGGACCTCAACCGCATACTGGTAACACTGCGCAACGGCACCAACCAAGGGGCACTAGAAAAAGAAACCAAAACGCTTCGCAAAAAGGTCAACAAGGTGCTGGGCTCCAACATTGTGGGCGAAAGTGCTGCCATTTCGGATATAAAAAAGATGATAGACACCGTGGCTCCCACCGAAGCGCGCGTGCTTATCACAGGTGGTAATGGCTCCGGAAAAGAACTAGTGGCAAGACAACTGCACGAAAAAAGTGAGCGCGCTGCGGCTCCATTTATCGAGGTTAACTGTGCGGCTATTCCATCGGAGCTTATAGAAAGTGAACTTTTTGGTCATGAAAAAGGTGCGTTCACCTCTGCCATCAAAACACGCCAAGGCAAATTTGAACTGGCCGACAATGGCACTTTGTTCTTGGATGAAATAGGAGATATGGCCTTGAGCGCTCAGGCAAAAGTTTTAAGAGCACTGCAAGAAAGTAAGATTACCCGTGTGGGTGGCGATAAGGATTTCAAGGTGAACGTGCGCGTGTTTGCTGCTACCAACAAAGATCTGCGCAAGGAGATTGCAGCCGGCAATTTCCGTGAAGACTTGTACCATCGCTTATCGGTAATCGTCATCCGCGTTCCATCGCTCAATGAGCGTAAAGATGATATTCCACTCTTAGCCGATTATTTCCTAGAAATGATTGCCTCCGATTACGGTCAACCCAAAAAAGAAATCACTGCTGCCGCCATTAAGGCATTGCAAGCGCTAGACTGGTCAGGCAATATCCGTGAGTTTCGCAACGTAATGGAAAGGCTCGTCATTCTTTCGCCCAAAGCTATTGATGACAAAATGGTAAAAGCCTTTGCCGTTCCAAACTTCAGTTAGCGTATTAAAAAAGAACCATCCTGAAACGGTTAATTGTTAACCTATTTCAGGATGGTCCAACAGAGGTCTTAAGCTTATTTTATGATACGAATAACTTGCTGCTCTGATCCGGCAGTGACTTTAACAAAATATACTCCGCTGGAGAGTTGTGCCGTATTCCAGCTTTCTCGTTGAGACCCTTGACCACGTATTCCTTTCATTGGTGTATCCACCATTTTTCCTAACACATCCAAAACATCAATCCGAATTTCTGATGCTTTTTCCAACGAGAATAATAACTGCGTGTTTTCAGCAACCGGATTAGGTACAATAGACAGTTGCGAAAGAAGCAAAGTGCTTTCTGAGATACCCACCGTAATCTCAACATCCTCACAGTCAAACACAGTGCAGTTGGCTACGTTCAATATATCGGTATAATAACCGCAGACTTCATATTCACCCGGCTCGGTATAGGTGTGGTTTCCGCTGTTGCTGATAGTTGGTGTAGAACCATCGCCCCAGTTAATGGCATATTGTGGACTATCCGCCCCTGTGCCAACTACTGTCGCTGTATAGGTATCTCCATCATTTGTGAGGGTAAGGACGGCCGTGCAAGTCCCTGAAGAGCTACTTACTTCAATATCGGTACATTCAACCACCGTACAGTTCTCTAGGTTATCTATGTCAGAGTATGTAACACAAATTGTGTACTCACCACCCTCCTCATATTCATGGGTTCCATTTGGATTTACCGCTAAAGTTGAACCATCACCCCAATCCACAGAATACTGAGGGTTTTCTGCACCTGTACCGTTGGAGGTTAGTATCACATTCAAACCACCCACACCGGAAGCCATTATTTGAAGTGTGCATTCAACCGGTCCTTCAATTGTGACTTCGATTGTCTGACAAGAATCGGCTGTGCAACCACCGGGTGCCATATCGCCATAAAGCACACAGACGTTGTAATTTCCGGATTCGCTATAAGTATGTGTGCCTTCAGCCCCATTAAAACTTGTTTCATCTCCCCAATCAATGATATACTGACCATTTTCTACACCGGTTCCTATTGCACTTGCCATAACCGTATCATCGGTAAGAGATACCGTGAAATCAACACTACACTCAGTAGCAGGAACAACTGCAATTTCAACAACACTGCAATTAGGGACAGTACATCCTGTCGGATTATTTTGATCTAAATAAACTACACAAATCTCATAGTCTCCAACTTCGGCATACGTATGCGTATCGTTGGGTTGATTGGAAGCGAAACTTCCATCACCCCAATCAATTCCATAAAGAGGATTGGATGCACCGGAGCCATTGATAGTTACCGTTACAACATTGTCCTCTATAACAATTACAGGATCAATGGTGCAAACAGGTGGCGCCTCCGAAGCAACAAAACTTCCTACCATTCCTGAACCCGAATGAAAAGTGCAGACATAAGCATAATTACCCGCTACCGTTACTTCATATTCAAATTGTTGATTACCCGAGTCGAGAGGGCTCGCCCAAGTATCTGCCCCAACAGGTACGTTTACGGCTGTCGTATTATGATTTCCGCCAGTCCATACCCATCTAATGACATCACCCACTTCAACATTCAAGGTTTGGGGATTAAAACTGAAGCCACTTTGAGTGACAATGTGAGTAATGGACATTGCGTTGCCAGAAGCAAAAAGCATGGAAGCTAATAATAATGAGTGGTAAAATTTCTTCATTGAATTGATATTATGAATAAGTATTGTTTCAGCAGCAAGACTATGAGAAATATTGACGCGTTGCTTCATTCCCAATCAAAGAATTGTCAAACAGAAGATATTTGAAAACCTCTCTACTATTTCCAAACCAAAAGCAATAAAAAAACAAGAGGCCGCCCGTTGGCAGCCTCATGTCACTAAACCTTTAACCAAAACCTACCCACTATGAAACCTATGGGAGGCCCTTTTATCAGATCTACCCAAGATAGGGCGTCTGACAAAAGACGGAGCAAATATCAACAAGGATTTTAAATAATCAAGCATTTATTTTTTATATAATGTTAAACTTGATATAAGACAAGAATACATTTTAGGGGATAATTCTATGGTATAGACGGGAGCTTCTGTTGTAGTTAAAGATACTATGTTGCTGATAAAAAGAAAATTACAGCACATAAGCTTGTACTAATGCTCAAAAACAACTATTCCTTATTCTTGGAATCCATAAGAATTGTTACCGGACCATCATTTATAAGAAGTACTTGCATCATAGCACCAAACTTTCCGAATTGTATTCGGGAACCTATATATTCTGTAAGTCTTTTACCTAATGCTTCATAAAGCAGTATGGCAGATTCCGGTTTTGCAGCATTTATAAACGAGGGCCGGTTTCCTTTTTTAGTGGACGCGTGCAGAGTAAATTGACTTATCAGAAGAATATTGCCATTTACTTCTCTTACATCTCGATTCATTTTTCCTTCTTCATCGCTAAAAATTCGCATAGAGGCAATTTTTTGAGCAAGCCATTCTACATCTTCATTTGTATCATCATGTTCTATTCCTTGCAACACGACTAATCCGTGATTGATTTCTCCAACAACTAAATTGTCAACAATTACTTTGGCCTCGCTCACCCGTTGTATTACAACTCTCATAAGACAAATAAACTAACTCTTCTTCATGTTTGAAAATGCGCCTATGCAAGCTTGATGATAGCTTTTTAAATTCGTGGCGGTGTTAGAAAAGGAGTTGATATATACCAAGGGAGTTGGCCCTCAACGTGCAGAGGTATTGCGCTCCGAATTAGGCATAAGAACACTTGGCGATTTACTCGAGTATTTTCCCTTTCGCTATACTGATCGGTCTCAGGTTATTTCCATCAAAGACATTCAAGGTGATTCTACCGCTGTTCAATTAATGGGAACGATTGTATCTATTAAGGAAATTGGAACCGGAAAGGCAAAGCGCATAAGTGCCGTGTTGCGTGACTCTACAGGGGAAATAGAACTTGTTTGGTTTAAAGGCATCAACTACCTGATTAAGACCCTCAGTGTAAACAAAGACTACATTGTGTATGGTAAACCAAATGAGTTCAACCGAAAATACAATATCACGCATCCTGAACTGGAATCGGTAGAAGATGCGCGAATAATGCAAGGTATTGGGTTAAAGCCAGTCTACAACACCACAGCGAAACTTTCTGCAAAGGGTTTTAACAGCAATGGTTTTGCTAAACTCACTCGACAGGCTGTGGAAGAATGCAAAGGAATGTTTGCTGAAAATTTGCCTCATTATATATTGGATCAATTCAAACTTCTTTCACGAGAAGAATCTATAGTGCAAGTTCATACCCCGACTAATCAGAAATTGCTGGAGGCAGCACGAAGAAGGCTCAAGTTTGAGGAGTTGTTTTTGTTACAACTTCAGCTTGCTCGTCAAAAGTTTACGCAAACGAAAGGAGAACGTGGAGTTGTATTTGAGAAAGTAGGTGACCTGTTCAATGAGTTTTACAATCATCATCTTCCGTTTGAATTGACAGGAGCGCAAAAGCGAGTGATAAAAGAAATAAGAACGGATGTTGCTCGTGGTCATCACATGAATCGTTTGATACAAGGCGATGTAGGCAGTGGTAAAACAATAGTTGCATTGCTGGCGGCATTGCTTGCAATGGATAATGGTTATCAAGTCTGCCTGATGGCGCCCACTGAAATTTTAGCGCATCAACACTATGAAACAATTACATCTTTGCTAAAGGAAATGGATCTGCGTCATGATGTTCGCTTGTTGACGGGCTCTACAAAAAGAGCTGCGCGGAATGAGATATTGAATGGACTTCTACTTGGAAACAATAGGCTATTGATTGGTACACATGCATTGATAGAGCCTGCCGTGCAATTTGCAAATCTTGGTTTATGTATCATCGATGAGCAACATCGCTTTGGGGTGGCTCAACGAGCAGCTCTTTGGAAGAAAGCATTGCTTCCACCGCATGTATTGGTGATGACCGCAACACCTATTCCGCGCACATTAGCCATGACGTTATATGGCGATTTGGACATTAGTATTATTGATGAATTACCTCCGGGAAGAAAGCCGATTGAAACGAAATGGATGAGCGACTCGAGAAGGCTTGAAGTTTTTCAGTTTATGGAAAATGAAATAAAGAAAGGCCGGCAAGTGTATGTGGTTTATCCACTGATAGAGGAAAGCGAGGTGATGGATTATAAAGACTTGCAAGATGGCTACCATTCCATTACAAGACGATTTCCTTTACCGAAATATAGAGTGAGCATTGTGCATGGGCAGATGAAAACGGAAGCTCGTGATTATGAAATGGAACAATTTGTAAAAGGCAATACACAAATCATGGTGGCTACAACAGTGATTGAAGTTGGAGTAAATGTCCCGAATGCTTCCATTATGGTGATTGAAAGTGCAGAGCGATTTGGCTTGTCACAGTTGCATCAGTTGCGTGGAAGAGTGGGACGAGGTGCCGACCAAAGCTATTGCATATTGATGACAGGCTTGAAAGTGAGTGCCGACAGCAAGACACGACTTGAGACAATGGTGCGCACTAATGATGGTTTTGAAATAGCAGAGGTAGATTTAAAGCTAAGAGGACCGGGTGATATTAGTGGTACACAACAAAGCGGTGCGCTGAATTTAAAAATAGCGGACTTGATGAAAGACCAATTGATGTTGGCCGCAGCACGTGAGAAAGCGTTGGAGATATTGGATGAAGATCCACACCTCCAACTGGAGAAGAACCGAGTTCTTTCTTTTGAGCTTGAGAGGATACAACGAAAGAAGACGGATTGGTCGGGGATTTCATAGATGATTTTATCAAACAAAAACTCTTGCATCTTTACAACATGAATTTAGACTTGACAGGAAAGACGGCTGTGGTATGCGGCTCGACACAAGGGATAGGTTATGCGGCTGCAAAGGAACTTGCTGCACTTGGTGCTAATGTGGTGCTGGTGGCGCGCAATGTAGAGAAGCTGCAAGATGCCGTGAATGATTTGGATTTATCGAAAAAGCAGAATCATAATATTCTGGTAGCGGATTTTTCTGAACCTGACCAGTTGAGAGAAGTTATAGAAGAATTTGCGCAAGAGAATGATGTGCACATTTTGGTAAATAATACCGGTGGGCCAAATCCCGGACAGGCGATAGATGCAGATACAGAGGATTTTATTGCGGCTTTCAACGCCCATTTAATCTGTAATCAAATAATGGTGCAGGCGCTGGTGCCTGGGATGAAGAAGAATGGTTATGGAAGAATCATTAATATCATTTCTACTTCCGTAAAGCAACCGTTGCCAAACTTGGGAGTAAGCAATACTATAAGAGGTGCGGTAGGCAACTGGTCGAAGACGTTGGCTAATGAGTTGGGTCAATTCAATATCACTGTAAATAATGTGTTGCCGGGGGCAACTGAAACGGGGCGTCTGGAAAGCATTATGCAAAACAAGGCGAAGAAGACAGGACACACGGCAGAAGAGATTAAACAAGAGATGAGCAATGAGGTGCCGATGAAGCGCCTTGGTAAGCCGGAAGAGATTGCGGCTGCGGTGGCATTTCTTGCTTCGCCTGCGGCTTCTTACATTAATGGGATTAATGTGCCGGTGGATGGCGGAAGAACTTCTTCTTTGTGATTTCTACTGAATAAAGTCTTTCCCTTTTTATAAAAAAGATTCTTTGCCGTGCGCATTTGATTCGCACCTCTGCGCAAATGATTTGTGTTTTTGCACTTTTGATTCACGCTTGTGCGCAACTGATTCTTGCTAATGCGCATTTGATTCATTGGAGTGCGCATACAATTTATTCTTCTGCACATTTGATTTGTGGTTGTGCACAAATGATTCGCACCTCCGCGCATTTGATTCGCTGGAGTGCGCAACTGATTGGTGCTTGTGAGCAGAATTTGGGTTGACTATCGCTTTTTAATCCAGAGCTCGGGGTTTTGTGCTTTCCCTCCGGTGGATTCTACTTTCCAGACTTCGAAGTGAAGGGTGTTTTCTTCTCCATCGCTGATGACGGAGCCTATGCGCTGACGGACATCAACGGTGTCGCCCACTTTGACGGTGACATCTTTTAAACCTGAATAGACGGTCTTATAGGAGCCGTGGGTGATGATAACGTTTTGGCCTGCTCCGGAGATGGTAAAGACAGAGGTGACTTTTCCTCCAAATACGGCCATGGCGTAAGCGTTATTTTCAGTAGTAAAATCCACTCCGTTGTTGTTGACTTCCACTTGAGCGAGGGAGGCGTGCGGATGCCTGCCGAAGCGCGAGGTGATGATGCCTGATGAAACTGGCCAAGGAAGTAGGCCTTTGTTTTTTTCAAAGTCGGCATTGATGAGTTTGGTTTCAGGGGCGAGCTCAATTGTAGTTGATTTTCCTGATGCCCCGGCATCCTTATTTACAGTAGGGTTGGTAGCGTTGCCTTTTTTAGCGGCTTCGGCACGTTTGCGCTCTTCTTCTTTGCGAATTTCTTCGGCTATGATTTCTTGAATTTTGGATGTGAGTCTATCTCTGTCAGCTTTTTGTTTGGTTTGCTGCGTGCGAAGTTTTGACTCTTCTCCTTTGAGGGAAGCGAGCTTTTCTTGCTGGGTCTGTTTGTTTTGTTCTATTTCCTTTTTCTCTTTTTCTTTTTTATCGGCCAGCTTTTCTTTTTCGGTTTTGTCGGATGCGAGGAGGGCAACATTTTGCTCGATGCTTTGCTTGGTGTCGGAGATTACTTGCGCTTGTTTTTTGCGCGCTTCGGCATATCGTTGGGTCATTTTGAAACGCTTGTAGCCTTGGTGAAAATCTTCTGCAGCGAAGACGTACATCAATTTATCATAGGAGCTGCGATTGCGATAAGCGTTGTAAACCATTTTGGCGTATTCGCCTTTCATGCTTTCTAATTGCTGCTTAAGAGCATTGATATCTTTTGATTTTGTGTTTATCTCATTGTCTAATTGTTTTATATCACCATTGATGTTGCCGAGTAATTTTTCACGAAGCGCCATTTGCTCGCTGAGCATTTGGACTTGTGCGGTGGTGCTTTTTTGTTGCTTCTCGGAATCTTTGAGGAGCTTCTTGGTGAGTTCGATTTGCGCGTTTAGCTCATCGCGTTGCTTTTGCAGTTCCTTTTTTGTTTGCGAGAATATGCTGTTCAACGGCACGAGGCATAGTAGGAAAAGAATGATTGTTCCTGCGAGGAGAAATTGTTTTTTAACTATCGCGCTTTTCATGTGACTCATTGTTTTGTAATAAATCGCATTTAATTCCTTTGGACCTTCAGGGTAACGCTACAGCGAATCTTTTCTTGCGAAGTCCTCCGGAATTTCAAACGGAAAATCGTAGGCTTTGTCTGAGCTGAGACGTGTAATCTCGTAGCTTACCTTCATCTCTTTACCCATACTCGACATGCTGACGTTGCACATTGATGGGTAAAGCACCTCTCCGTTTTGCTGAAATTTATCGTAGCGAATATCCATGGTTCGCTGGTTAACAATGTCACTAAAAACAGATTTTACTAACTTGAAATTGTCGGGTTCTAACCAGTAGCGCGAGACGATGATTCCTTCGTTTTCGTCAATCTTTCTTATGGTGCGTTGATAGCGTGGATCGTTTGGGTTGATGACAATGGTGTCGTCTTCAAGCTTCCTGTCATCTACGCCTACCATGCGTCTTACTTTTCTGCGATAGCGTGATATGAGGAGATATTGCTCTTTATCAATCTCGCTGCGGAAACGCGCTTCGTCTTTTTCTAAACCAATGGCATTGCCAATGAGTAAGTCTTGAAGCATTTCGAAGTCGAGGTCAACACCTAATTTTTTGCCGATGGATTCAGCCGGGCCGATGTAATAAAACTTGTTGTCCGGTATTTTGGAAAGGTACTTCAGCGTATCGGGCGTGACGAGTAAACGTATCATCTCAATGCCCAACAGTGGGGTGATTGAAATCCATATTGCACTGTCCTTCTTCATGCGCAAGGTGGCTTTGAAGCTCTGCGATTGCTCTGCTGTTTCGAAGTCGGCATCTATCTTCATACCAAGCCACTGGTAATCAAATTTATTTTCCTCGTAGCGTTTTAGCAGATAACCTGCGGTGCGATTGCGAATAGGGTCTTTGCCTTCGACTATGTCCTTTTTGGATTTGCAAGCAACTGAGAAAAAGCTTAGTGACAACAGTAACAATCCATACCAAGTGAATGCAATTGCTTTAAAAGGGTATGTGTTTGCTTTGTGGTGCAATCCGAATAATTGAGTTTTAGTCGATGTACTTTTTCTGGTCAATCTTTTGATCAATGAGATTGCCTGCTCCGCCAAGTTCTTTCGCTTTTTTCCATTGTTCTAAAGCCTGGGCAGAGTCCCCGGATTTAAAAAGAATATCACCATAATGCTCCAATAACTCACCATTGGGCAGGGTGTGCGAAAGGGATTTTTTTATCCACTCTAATGCTTCAGAATATTTTTCTTGTTGGAATAATATCCACGCGTAAGTGTCTTCAAAAGATGATTGATTGGGCGAAAGCTCATTGGCTTTTTTAGCCATCTGCGCTGCCCTATCCAGTTTTATTTTTCGCAATGAGAGGTAGTAGGCATAATTGTTCAACACAAAAACATTGTTCGCATCGATGGTCAAAGCCTTTTCATAAGCAGCGTCAGACTTGTCGTGTTCATTTGTTTTATGGTATACCTCACCTAAGTATGAATAAAAACGCATAAGCATTTCGCTATCATCAATGACAAGCTCTTTACCCAAGTTATACGACTCGATTGCTTTAGAATAATTCTTTTTCTGTTGATTGGCGATTCCATTGAAGAGATAGAATTGCGGAAGAGCAGGAAATAATTCAAGTGCCGTTTGGCTATCCACTTGCATTTTATCAAACTCACTGAGCTCGCCTTCCACAATGAGCACTTGCTCCCATATCAATTGTCTTGTAGGGTCTAGCTCTGCTGCCTTTCTATATTTTACCAACGCTTCAGCACTCTTGTTGTCGCGGTATAGGAAATCACCGTAGATGGAATAAGTCTTTGCTTCATTTGGATGATGCTGTTCTGTTAGTGCCAGCAATTCATAAGCAGGTGCCAAATATCTAGTGTCTTTTTCAGTCAACGAAAGGTATCGCAATAACACGGCTATCTTTTGATCAATAGGAACATCAGTGGTGGCAAAAGCAAGCTTCATTTCATCAAAAGCCTTTTTATCCTCACCGGTTGCGGCATACATCTCTGACATTTGGAAATGCACCTGACCATTGCCTGCGCCATTCTTTAGCATTTGCTCTGTGGCATATTTCGCTTTATCCATCATGCCGCTCTTCTGATAGAACTGAGCGGCAAGCCCCCAGTATCGGGGTTCTTCAGGAAAAGCATTGGCCAGTTTTTCAAGCTCTGCTCCAGCCTTTTGATTGTTACCAATGTTGAGATAGAGTTGGTGTTTCTGCAAACTCAGCTCTTCATAAGGACCGGTTTCTTTTTCTATATTATCGTAGATAGCAATTGCTTCTTGAATTTTTCCGGCATAGAGTTGTGCATTGGCTTGCAAGTACAAGACCTCTGTATCATCAGGCTTTAAGGTTTGTACTTCCTTGTACGCTTTGGCCGCTAAATCAAATTTGTTTAAAGCCATGTAAGTATCACCTAACAGCTTTTGATACCACGGATTTTGTTTGTCAGATTCAACTGCGGCCTTAGCATGAACCAATGCGTTGTCCGGATTGTTGAACAAATCCATTTCCATACGTCCCAATTCAAAATGCACGGCTGCGCTTTTAGGATCAATCTTCAAACACTCTTGAAAAAGGGAATATGCCTTTTGAGGATTGTTTTTGGATTTCTCCAATTGGGCTTGAAAAAATGCCTCTTGAAAACGAGTATCCACTCGTGGCGTGAGTTGGTCGGGTTCAACTTCACTATTGCCTTTGGAGTCCTTTGCATCGGCTACATCTTTTGATGGTTTACAAGCAAAGAGTAAAAGCGAAAGAAACGCCAACCAAGTATATGTGTGAATTCTAAACAAACTACTTCAATCTTTTATTACCGAATAATCTCCCAAACTTAAGCAAGCCGGTTTGGGCTGATATTTTACTTGTGTACCGAGCATCGAATTTACAATGTTCGCATTTGTGATATGCGCTTGTGGTAAAACTATGCTATCACGAATAACAGAGCTTTCAACGATTGTGCCATCGCCAATGGAAACGCAAGGACCTACCACGCTATTTCGCAAAACGACATTTTTACCGATGTAGCAAGGTTGAATCACAATGCTATTATCGTTCTGAAGCGAACTATCTACCCAATTTTTGTCCTTGTTATAGCCAAGGTATTTGGTATTGGTATCAACCATTGCATCCTTGTTGCCACAATCCATCCAATCTTGCACGGTGCCAGGCAAAAATTTAGCACCCTTGCTCACCATGTTGCGCAGGGCATCGGGTAACTGATATTCATTGCCATTCATGATGTTGTTATCAATGAGATATTGCAATTCATCACGTAGTGCTGCTCCATCTTTGAAATAGTAAATACCAATCATAGCCAAGTCAGAAACGAACTCTATAGGTTTCTCCTTAAATTCTTTGATGACGCCTTCGCTATCCAATACTACCACACCAAACTGACGCGGGTCATCAATCTTTTGAACCCAAAGCACTCCGTCTTTAGTGGTATCCAATTTGAAATCAGCACGGAAAAGTGTGTCGGCAAATGCGACAGTCACCGGACCGGTTAACGCACTTTTTGCACATAAGATGGCATGCGCAGTACCTAGTGCCTGGTCTTGATAGTGAATGGTTCCTTTTGCTCCGAGGCTTTCAGCCACAGCGATAAGGTTCTTTTCTACTTCTTCACCAAAACGTCCCACAACATAAGCTATCTCATCCACCTGCTGTCCGCTGGTAGCCACAATATCTTCCACAAGGCGCTGTACAATTGGTTTTCCCGCAATGGGCAAAAGCGGTTTAGCGGTAGTCAAAGTATGCGGACGAAGGCGTTTGCCCATCCCCGCCATTGGCACTATTATCTTCATTTATTAAGTCTCGGAAAAAAACCGGATTGCAAACGTAAGCACTAACAGTGACAATCAATTGGCTACGATTTGAAGAATTCAACAATTGAACTATTCAAAGATCCAGTAAAACAAAAAGCGGAAAGATTTCTCCTTCCGCTTCTTGCTATCTAATCTGTGATAGAGATTCTTATCTCGTAACCATCATTCTTTGAGTTATCACTTCTGTGCCTGAAGTAAACTCTACCATGTACAATCCACCTGCAAGTGGTTTGCTGAAAGTAACAATGATGTTGAGTGAACCATCTACGGTGTAACGATTGGTATAAACCACGCGGCCCATGCTGTCCATGATGCGTACATGAACATTGTCGGTAGTGATACCCGTCATGTTCAGGTTGACCATATCACCATTGTTCGGGTTAGGATATATGTTCGCCTCAACATTTGATGTACTTACAAGTCCACTGATTTGCTCTGTGGATTCTGCCATCATTCCGGATGGAGGAGTTGATGAAGTACCGTTGACGGCCACCACATGTCCATTATCATATTGCCCTTCTATGTTACCAAATCGCGGTTTCCAGCGAACCAACCAATAACCGATGTGCGGATATGCGGTGGTTGGTGTAAGGTGATTAAACGCATAATTCAACGACATGGAAGCAGTAGGAGATGTAATTGTCTTACTGAATGTTTCAAGGTTTTGCGGATTATCGCCATTACAATTGCTAACGGGTGTAAACTCAACGCGATAACCTGTAACACCACAAATAGTAGCACCACCCGGAAGCGCCAACAAATAAGAATTCCGATACAAGACCGCTCCATTAATGCAGCGTTGGTTACTCTTAACCTCTAATAAAGGATGTTGATCTATTACAATTGAGCAAGCGGTAGGATTAGAAACTTGAATGGTTTCGCTTTGACCATTGCCGTCTTGTAATACATAATTAGCTATCAGACCCACGGAATAACTTCCACCATAAGATAACTGAAGTGAAGACTGACCAAGTGTTATGGGATTGGTAGCAGTAGTAGTCGTAGTGTTCGCCCCTTGAGTAAAACTGTAAGTAGTTGTCGTTGCACCAGTAACCGTGGATTTGAATGCCGAGCATAATCCATAAGGAGGCTCTGTTCCACAATTAGGAATACGTAGTTGTTGTGCACAAATTGAGAATGTACCATCTGTTGCGTTCTCTGAGGCCACCGCAATGCGATAGGTTTGACCGGCAACAAGACCCCCGAAATTCAATATTTCTGCACCTGTTCCGGTAACTACTGACTCTTCATCCAAAAGTGTCGAAGCGCTTGCGTTGAACAAGTAGATAACAGGATCAATTTGAGTGCTTGTCACTTTAATACTTATACCGTTTGAAATTGCAACAAACTGATACCAAACATCACGAGTACCTGTATTAAGGTTAATCGTAGCACCTACCGTAGTTCCCGGTACATTGAAACAATTAGGGTACACATAGTTCAACGATGACAAGCTCGGGTTGTTAGGTGCAGGACTATCATTGGATGGGCAAACCTGAACGGTAAGAGCAGCCGCAGCGGATGTTACAGTTCCGCAC